>JFJP01036441.1_pt1 | contig 14621 bp, 10 predicted proteins | sample 431651 | NCBI WGS metagenome assembly JFJP01 (sample SAMN02602958, study PRJNA72255) | Microbial mat metagenome, whole genome shotgun sequencing project. | biome: fresh water; feature: sink hole; material: water; isolation source: purple microbial (photo- and chemosynthetic) mats found in...
GAGGGGGTGGCGGAAAAGCCCGGAAGGCTTGGCGCGCCACAGCGTGTATACCTACCGGTAGGTATAGTAAAAAAGGTTGCGCCAAGACTGAGGACTTTGAAGCCAGGGGGCGGAGCGATGTGTACATCGCTCCGCCCCCTCCTTGTTGTTTTAGAATTTCCTCAATACGCGAAGCTGAAATTGAAATCGACCTCGATGCGATTGCCGATGTCGTCGCCGTATTTGGGGCGGAGGTCGTAGGCGACGCCGAGCTTGATCGGGAAGGTTTTCATGGCGTCGAAAACGAGCACGAGGTCCGTTCCCACGCCGAAGCCGTTTTCGGTGGTGTAGTCGGGGTCTTCATAGGCGTGCACGAAGGCCCAGTCGACGCCCGGGGTCAGGTGGAGTTCGGCGGTCCCGAAACGGAAGAGCTTGGTCTGGAGACCTGTGTTGACGAAAACACCCGTGTTTCCCTTGAGCTCGGTATTGCGGATGCCGCGGATATAGCCGGCCGGATTGATCTGCGGTAGGCCCGAATTGACGAAACTATACACCCGGAAATTGGGGTTGAACCGGTCGGTCGCGGCGTAATAGCCGGCGAATTCAACTTCGGCCATCAAGTCGTCCCACTCGTCGGCATAGCGCGGTTCGTACACGGCATAGCTTGTCGAGACGCTTGCCTTGATCCCGTCGCGGAAGTTGCCGATCCAGTCCACGTCCGTGTAGGAGACCGTGTTTTTCAGTTCCTTCGAGAAGGAAATCGGTCCGTACGAAAGGAAATCGGGATCGTCGTTGTAGATGATGGTGTTTTGCGGGCTCCCGCCGAGACGGAGGGACACCGTGTCCGAAAGCCGGTCGCTGAAGGGGTAGGTGACGCGGAAGGTTCCGGCCGCCTGGAGGGAATTGGTCTTGATGACGGGTACGCCCCGGTCCTCGATCAACTGGTTCAGCTTGAGCGCGATGCCGGAAAAACCGAGTTCGAATGGCTTCACGCGGATTCCGGACCAGGTGGCGAGCATCATGAAATTAGGATTGGTCCACTGTAGTTTGTCGTTCTCGTCCGGCGGCGCGGTGTAGAGGCCGATGAACAGGAGGTCCTGCAGGCTGCCGGCGATGTTCGGCACGGTCAGGAGGGTTCCTGCCTGGAAACCGTCGTTGCTGTTGTAGAAAGCATAGGGAATCGGAAAGAAGGGCGTTCCGTCGGTGATCGACACCTTGAGGGTGACCGGGACGGCGGCGGACGGATCGGGTGCCGGCTCTGCGACATTTGGCGTTTCGGGGTAGACGATTTCGATGCCCGATTTCTTGAACGAGCGGAGGTTTTCCATTTTCTGGGCGCGTGCGGCGACGAAGGCTTCGAGTTCTTCTTTGGACCCGAACGTCATTCCTTCGGCGTTGCCGAGAACGGAGAGGAGGGCTGATTCCCGGGTGCGGCCGGGAATTTCGTATATTTCGTCCGCGATGGTGTACGCGTTTTCGGCGAAGAGGCTGGCACCTGCGAGAAGCAGGAAGGTCAGGCCGGCTGACCGCATTTTGTTGTTCAGGTTGTTCATTGTATCAATATAACACCGGGCATTCAAAAAAATGCACTGTTTTCGGGGCAAATACTTCCTTTTTTCTGATAAGATAGGCGTATGAGCGCCAAAAAGAAAACAGGATCGACCGCCTTCCGCTGCACCAAATGCGGCTATTCGCAGCCCCGCTGGCTCGGGCGCTGTCCCGAATGCGGCGAGTGGAACACCCTCGAGGAAATCATCGTACAGGATGCGGGTTTTGCCGCTGCTTCGAGCCTTGGGGGAACGGGCGGTTCCGGCCTCCGGGGCGGATCGGGCGTCGTGCCCAAGGCCATCCCCCTTTCGGCAGTCGACGCGCAGGACGGCGCCCGGCTCGGCACGGGCATTCCCGAACTCGACCGCGGGCGAGCCGGGAATCGGCAAGTCCACCCTCCTTTTGCAGGCCGCAGCCTCCGCAGTGACGAAGGGCCGCATCCTCTACGTGACCGGTGAGGAATCCGCCGCCCAGATCCGTTCCCGCGCCGACCGGCTCGGCCTTCCCGTCGACCGCATCGAAATCCTCTGCTCGGGCCGCCTCGAGGACATCGAGCGGGCGCTCAACGAGATCAATCCCGTGTTTGTCATCATCGACTCCATCCAGACCGTGTATTCGCCCGATGCGGGCGCCATTCCCGGTACCGTCAACCAGCTGAAGCTCTGCGCCCACGAACTGGTCGGCTGGGTCAAGGAGCGCGATTCGGTACTGTTCCTCGTCGCCCACGTCACGAAGGACGGCACCATCGCCGGCCCCAAGGCCCTCGAGCACCTGGTCGATACGGTCATTTCGTTCGAGCGGAACGACGACGACGTGCGTTTCCTGCGCGCACTCAAGAACCGCTTCGGTTCGGTGGACGAGCTCGGTATTTTCCAGATGACGGCGAAGGGTCTCGCCACCGTCGAGGATCCCTCGAGCCTTTTCATCGTCAGGCGCACGGGGTCGCTGCCCGCGGGAGTCGCCGTCGTTCCCGTGCTCGAGGGAAGCCGCGTTTTCATGGTCGAGATCCAGGCTCTCACCGTGCCGGCCAAAAGCGCCATGACCCGCGTGTATTCCGACCGCATCGACGCCGCACGGGTGAGCCGCATCGCGGCAGTGCTCGAAAAGCGTATCGGCCTCCGGTTTTCCGACCAGGACATCTACATCAACGTGGCAGGCGGCGTCCGGCTCGCCGAAAGCGCGATAGACCTCGCCCTCGCAGCCGCCCTTTATTCGGCGCGCACCGACATCGCCACTCCCGGCGGTACCGCCCTCATCGGCGAGCTGAGCCTCGCCGGCGAGGTGCGGCCGGTCAACCGCCTGAAGCCTCGCGTGAAAGCGGCGCTCGGTCTCGGTTTTACGCGCGTGCTCGTGCCGGAAGCAGAAACGGGGGCCGTCGTCGTCCATGAAATCAAGGACGTGATCGGCGTACTCTTCGGGAAAAAATAAAATTGAAACGAGGGGATCGAAAATGAAAAGATTGATGAAACCGGCGCGGGTTGCGCTTCTGTGTCTGCTGGTCGTTCTTGTGGCTGTCGCCGCCGTTTCCTGCGGCGGTCCGTCGGGAGGCGGCGTCTCCGCCAAAGGCAAACCGCCCGCATCGGCGATATATAAAAAAGCGGATGCTCCGGTCGCCGACCGTGTCGCCGATCTCCTGTCGCGGATGACGCTGCCTGAGAAAATCGGGCAGATGACCCAGATAGAGAAAGGCAGCCTGAAGGCAGGCGACGTATCGGGCCTTTTTCTCGGCAGCGTGTTGAGCGGGGGCGGCGGAAGCCCGGCGCAAAATACGGCATCCGGCTGGGCTGACATGGTCGATACCTTCCAGAACGAAGCCCTTTCGACGCGCCTCGGCATACCGGTACTGTACGGCGTTGACGCGGTGCACGGGCACAATAATTTGAAGAACGCGACGATTTTTCCGCACAATATAGGCCTCGGAGCCGCGGGTGACGCGGATCTGGTCCGCCGTATCGGCGCGGCGACCGCCCTCGAAACGGCCGCCACCGGAATACTGTGGAACTTCGCGCCCTGTGTCGCCGTCGCCCTCGATCCGCGCTGGGGACGCACCTACGAATCGTACGGACAGGACCCCGCGCTCGTGACCGCCCTCGGGACTGCTTATATCGAAGGTTATCAGGCTCCGGTTCCCGGCCTCGCGGCGCGGACCGCCGCGACCGCCAAGCATTTCCTCGGCGACGGGGCGACGGTCTGGGGCTCGGCCCGCAAGGATAATTTCCGCATCGACCAGGGCGACGCGCGGGGTGACGAAACGTTCCTCCGCTCGGTTCTCCTGCCGCCTTACGAAGCCGCCGTCAAGGCCGGCGTCCGTACGGTGATGGTTTCGTTTTCGTCCTGGAACGGCGTGAAGATGCACGGCCAAAAAGAATTGATCACGGGCCTCCTGAAAGAAGACCTCGGTTTTACGGGGCTCGTCGTTTCCGACTGGGGCGGGATCGACCAGGTCGCACCGGATTATCCCACGGCCGTCATTACCGCGATCAACGCGGGCATCGACCTCAACATGGTGCCCTACGACGCGCGCGCCTTCATCGGCGTCATGGAAAAAGCCGTGGAAGCGGGGGATATCCCGATGTCGCGGATCGACGACGCGGTCGGCCGGATACTCCGCGTCAAATTCGAAATGGGCCTTTTCGAGACGCCGCTCGCCAATCGAGAACTTGCTTCCGCGATCCGCTCCCCCGGGCATCACGCCCTCTCGCGGGAAGCCGTCGCGAAGAGCCTCGTCGTGCTCCGCAATAAAGGCGTGCTGCCGCTTTCCAAAGAGGTGAAAAAACTATATGTGGCCGGAAACGCGGCCGACGACCTCGGCATCCAGTGCGGCGGCTGGACGCTCGACTGGCAGGGCAAGGCGGGAAACAATACCGAGGGGACGACGATACTCGCGGGCATCAGGGAAAAAATCGGCGGTGCGGAGATTATGTTCGACGCGTACGGCAGGTTCGAGTCGATCGATCCAGGCGCAGTGTGCGTGCTGGCGGTCGGAGAAACTCCGTATGCCGAGGGCGTCGGGGACAGCGAAACGCTCGCTTTCAAGCCCGGCGTCGCGGATATCATCGAGCGGGTGGCTTCGGCTTTCGACACTGTCGTGTTGGTGACGGTAAGCGGCCGTCCGCTCGTGCTTGACGGCCCGTCCCTGTCGGCGGAGGCCCTCGTCGCCGCCTGGCTTCCCGGCACGGAGGGCGGCGGGGTGGCCGACGTGCTTTTCGGCGACGTACGGCCTACAGGCAAGCTTTCCTTCGACTGGCCGAAGGCCGTCGGCGGAAAACCGCTCTTTCCGGCAGGCTCCGGAATTTCTTTTTAATTATTTGATGAGCGTGCCGACGAGCGCGGGCACGGCGATGAAGTTGCCGATCGCCCCGCCGAAGCTTGAAAGCATGAATATCAGGAGCACGTGGGATATCCGGTTTTTGTAAAAACCGCGCACCGAGGTGATGTCGCTCGTCAAGTGCTCCATGTCCTGCACGCGCGGCTTCCGGACCCAGGCCTGGGCGAGACCCGAAAAGAGTCCGACACCGATCAGCGGGTTGACCGTCGCGACGGGAGCCCCGAAAAAAGCGGTAAGCACGGCGACCGGATGGCCGAGGGCGAGTACGGTGCCGAGGGCGGCAAGGGTGCCGTTCCACAGGAGCCAGCGTACGAGCATGTCGAGCGAGGTGAGCGCTCCGCCGGTGAAAAAGCCGGCGGCGAGGAGGGCGACTATCGCGGCGGGGAAGGCCCATCCGGCGATTTTCGAGCCGAGCGTTTTCGGCGGCACCGATGAGATGTCCGTCGTATCCGAGGTTCTCGTGCCGGCGGCGAGTTCGCGGATTATGGCCTCGGTTCCCGGCAGGTGTCCGGCGCCGAGGATGGCGACGAGCCTCTTGCCCTCCGCTTCCCATATATGGCTCGCGAGATACCTGTCGCGTTCGTCTATCAATACTTCCTTGACGGTCGGCAGGTATTTCGCGAGCTCTTCCATCATGCCGTCCATCGCACCCTGATCCTTGAGATTTTCGATGTCCTCGGCCTTCAAATCCTCGTCGGAGAATGCGCTCGAGACGAGGGTCGCGAGGAGTTTCGCCTTTCCCCACAGGTTGTTCTTGGCCCATGCCCGCTGGAGCGTGACGTGGATCGGCCGGTCGACCATGGTCGCGGGAATTCCCTCGTCGAAGGCGATCTTTATGGATTCCTTCATTTCGTCGCCGGGTTTGACGCCGACATCGTCGCCCATGCGTTTCTGGAACGACGAGAGCACGAGGTTCGCGAGGAGGAGAAAGCCCTTTCCGTCCTTCAGCACCTTGCTGATGTCCAGTTCCTGCCAGCCTTTCTCGTTCTTGAGGGACTGGAGGCGTCCTTCGTCGAGCTCGACGCAGACGCGGTCCGGATGTTCCGTTCGGATGATGTTCGCCGCCTCGTCGATGCTTTCCTTGGATATATGCGCCGTTCCGACGAGGATTATCTCGCGGCCGTTTACTTCAATCCGTTTCACAGTCTGCTTCATGTCTTCTCCTGTATGCCGCTATCTCGTCTGCCGAATGTCGCAGGAATTCCTGTGCTCCCGGATATTTCTCCCCGCGGATGATCCCTCCGGCCATGTGCGGATGCCCGCCGCCGGTTCCGATCCCCGCGAGTACCTTCCGGACTATGTAACCCGCGTCGACGCAGCGGTCGCGGCTTCTTACCGACAGCCGGTATTCCGCGCCTTGAGCCTCTATCACTATGACGAAAGTGATTTCCCGCAAGCGTAGCAGAAAATCGGCCAGTACGGAAAGTAGTTCCGCGGTGTATTCGCCGTGTACTTCGACAAGAAGGATTGCATCGGCTATGATGAAGGAACTGAAAGCAGCGCCGATGTCCGCGAGCTGCGCGGTGCTGAGCGAGGTGCGGACGACCTCGCGGGCGAGTTCGCAGTTGCCGAGGAAAAAAAGATTGTAGTGGGCGTCGAGATCCGTGCGGCTGACCCGTCGGGACAGGAAATCGGTGTCGAGCTGGATTCCAGCGAGAAGGGCCGTCGCGGTGGTAGTGTCGGGCGTTTCGCCGGTTTCCTTCCAGTAGGTCCAGATTATCGCGGAGCAGGAGCCTACCTCCTTGCGCACGTCGAGAAACGGACAGACCGGTTTTTTCCGCGCGGGATGGTGGTCTATGACGGCGACGAGCGCACCCGCGACCGTCTTGACCGTTCCTCCGGCGGGCGAGCCGTCCACGATGATGGTCTGGTACGATTCGTCGGTGCGGGCGGTTTCGAAGGGCACGAGCTTTATCTGCAGCGCGTTTATCATCGTCGCGAGCGATATGCTCTGGATCAGGCCGCCGTAGGTGATCGCGCAGTCGAAGTTCCGCCTCAGGAGCAGTTCGCACAGGCCGTACGCCGCTCCCAAAGCGTCATGGTCGGGGAAGTCGTGGGTCTGGATCAGCACGGAACGTTTGGGGTCGAGCGTTTCCAGCAGGGAACGGAACGGAAATTCCATCGGTCAGCCTTGTACGGTCTTGTCCCCGTCGGGTGCGAGATTCCTGATGGCCCACTGGCTCAGGCGGTATTCGAAAAAGTTGGGTGCCGTTATCGAGATGACTTCCAGGTAATATTTCTGAGCGATGTATTTGCTGCCGAACAGCTCGTAATACATCGCCGAATAGTAGAGCATCCTGTTTCTCGCGTTGATGTCCTTTTCCTTCATGATGCGCGCCAGCACGTCGGCGTCGCCCGACCTGTCGACGAAAAGCCGGCACAGGAAGTATTCGGTGCTGGTACGGTCGAGGCTTGCGATATATTTGCCCATGAAAGTTTTCGCTTCCGCGTCTTTTTTGAGCCGGTACAGGCAGAGGGTGTACATGAGGGCGTAGGATGTGTTTTTTGGATTGTAGGTCAGGGCCTGCCTGAAGGCGGCGAGGCTTCCTTCATAGTCTTCCCTTCCCCACAGGAGGATGCCGAGGCTTTCGGCGGCGTAGAAGTATTCCGGATACAAACGGACGACGGATGCGTAATCCGAGACGGCTTCATCGGCATGGCCGAGATCGTCGTTGAGTCCTGCCCTGTAGACGTACGCGAGATAGGAATCCGGTTCGAGCCTGACGGCTTCGGTGAAGGCTTTTCTCGCTTCCTCCGGTTTTGCGGACGAGATCAGATACCCGCCATAATCGATCCATTGACTGTAAATGCCGGGGTCGAGTTCCACGGCCTTCCGGATATCGGCGAGCGCACCCTTGAGGTCGTTGGTTTCCGATTTGACCCGGGCCCGCTCCGCCCACGGTACGCTGTAGGTCGGGTCTTTTTCGATGACCAGATTCAGGGTGTCTCCTGCCTTCGCGAGATCGGCCTGCATGTAATAAACGCGCGCGAGGCCGAGCAGCGCCTCGGTATTGCCGGGGTCCGCGGCTATGGCGCGGATTAACCAGCTTTTCGCCTGGGGATAGTTTTTTCGCGCATAGAGGTCGAGTCCGAGCGCGGTCATAGCCCGGCTGTTTGCCGGCTGCACCGCGAGGATTTTATTCAGATACTTGGTTCGCGAGGCGCTGTCGTTGCGGGTACCCGCGAGTACCGCCTGTATATAGAGCACATCGGTGTTTTCCGGTTCGGTCTGTTCCAACCGGTTCGCAAGGACCGTACTTTCCTCGAGTCTGCCCGCGGAAAGCATTATCGAAAGTTTCAGGAGGCGGATCGAGGTATTCGCGGCTTCCTCTCCGGGTATCGTATCGAACAGCGCAAGCGCTTCGTTTGTTTTTCCCGCCGAAAGAAGATTAGAGAGATTTTCGGCGAATCCGACGCGGGTGTATGCCGGCGGTTTGACCGGTTCCGGTCCGGGTTTTACGACGGGTTTTTCGGCCGGTTGCGCGACCGGCTGCGCGTCAGGTCGCCCCGTTTCCGGGCCGGTTGTTCTGCAGGATAAAAATGCCGCTGCCGTACAGACGCACAGGGCGAACAATCCCGATTTGACTGATAATCGCATGGTATCCCCTCGAAGACGTTGAAATTGTCACGTGCTTTAGTTACACTCAAGCAAATGATGAAATATCTATCCCGCAGAATTTTCGGCATTTTCGCCCTGCAGTTTACCAACGGCAACGCTTTTTCCCTTTCCATCGGATCGATGATGGTCTCCGGAACGACCGAAACGACGGACTCCGGTGCGACCCGACCGGTTCTTCCGCTTCACATCGGCGCCAACGGACTCGATTTTTACCTCGATGCCCAGAATTCCCTCATGGCCTATACTTCGGATAAAACCGCCGTCGCCTTGAAGGTTACCGCCATCAAGCAGGAAGAATCCCGCTTTACCGTTTCCTTCAGCGACTCCGTAACCGTCACCTTCGCCTCCGAAAAACGCGGCGATGTCGATATCCTGTCCGTACGGGCGGAAATTCCCGCGAAATACCAGAAAGTCGCATTCCCCTACAAAACGACCCGCAGCGCCCGAATAGAGAAAAAGGATTCCCTCACCCTGGTTACCGCAGGAAAGAAACAATACGTGTTCTCCGGCTCGGCCGTCAGCCAGACGGCTGCGTCGGGATCGCGATCCCTTTCGATTTTGCGCTCTTCGCCGCTAGTGTACTATCAAACCTACATCCCTGCAAAGGGGCTGGTCATCGAGGAGCTGCCCGGTTTGCCGGGTGCGACGGCGGCGGCTTACTCGCGGGCGGTCGAACAGTTCGCCGCGAACGCTCTCGTCTCCTTCAAGGAAACCGTCGCTTCCGGAGCCTTTACCGAGCCGGTTGTCGCCGCCTATATCGCCGAGATGGGCCGGATCGGCATGTACCGCGCGTCCGTGGAGTCGATTCCCGAAAGCTGGCGTAACGGGCCGTCCCGCAACTATCTTACTTCGACCTTTCTCAACAATCTCGAACGGACATACGCGACACTCATTTCGAAGGAGCGGCAGGACCGGCTCGAGATTTCGCGGAAGCTCACCGAAGGCAATCCCGCAAGCTTCGAATTTCCCTCGCTCATCCCCTATCTGGTGGATCGCGGCAGCACGGTGCTGCTGAATGATGTGGAACGGGTAGCATCCTCGATCGACGCGGCGGCCATTACGCCCTTGCAGGCTGCGGGAATTCTCGAGGCCATGATGGATTTCCCCCGGTACGCCCAGACCGGAACCGACACCCTCTCGGCTCTCGCCGATGCCTGCGAGCGGAAGTTGAAAGCGTCGCTGATTCGCATCAACGACAACCTGTACGTAAGCGCGGACGGCAAGTCCATCGATACCCTGGAAACCCTCCAGATCGCCCCTATCCTGATACGCTACGGGTCGGGATCGAACGACAAATCGGGATGGAAGGCGGCGGGACATCTTCTGGTCGATTCCCTTGTATCGTTTGCCGGAAACCAGGCGGTGCTTCCTGCGGGCTTTACGCTTGCCGGAGGGGATGGAGCGGGCGAAAAGACGGGCATCGTCGCCAAGTCCGAGCAGACTCTTTCTCCGGCCGTATTGTATCCGGCCCTCGTAACCGGAAACACCTGGTATCCGCATGCGCTTTCGCTGGCGGAACAGGCCGGCCCCGGCGTTTGGGCATGGACGAGCGCCGAGTCCGTCAAAATTTCCCGGCCCTCCGAAAACGTCATGAAAATCACCGCCCGCTTTCCGCAGGGCGACACCCACTATATGGTATTGCGCGGCATCAAGCCGTTCTACCGCATATCGATTTACGGACTCGATTTCCGGACCGATCCGCGTTTCGAAAGTTATAATTCTTCGGGATATGTATACAACGAACAGACGGGAACCCTGTATTTGAAGATGCGCCACAAGGCCGAATATGAAGATGTAATTGTTTACACGGGATCGGTACCGGGATCTCCGGCACCCGCAGCGCCGCCGGAAAGCGGCGTACAGGGATCCGCCGGTCAGAACGGCGAGGCCGTTCCGGCCGCAGCGGGAACGGAAACCCCGGTCGAATAATTCCCCGCGGCAGGTGCCCGGCAGCTGCCCGGCAGCTGCCCGGTATGCTAGACCTGTCCCGCCGCTTCCATTACCTGGTCGAGTTCTTCGGGCGTATCGCACACAAGGCTTGCCGCGTAGTAGAGCGCGATCGCCGTCTCGGTGGTAAGCGTTCCCATCGGAACGGCGCCTTCGCGCCACATCCTCCGCGCCGTCGAATATGCCGAAAAATCCACGACGCCTTCCTGCTGCGAAGTGCAGTAAAACCGGCACCCCCGCTTGCGTCCCTGTATCAACAGGGATTTGAGCGAGTAGGGGCTTTCCTTCATGCTTCCCGTTCCTTTCTCGTACAGTTCCATGATGAAGCAGGAAATGCCCGCGTCCGTCAGCGCGAGGAGCCGGTCGGCCCGCAGTCCCGGATAGATCCGGCACAGGTAGAGCCGGTCGGCCGCTTCCGAAAGGATGCGGTTCATGACATAGGCATCGGTGTCACCGTATTCGGTCAGGAGTCCGGTGCCGGTATAAACCGGCTCTCCCGTGTTCCAGTTGGTGAATCCCGCGGTCGAGGGACGCAGGAATTTCAGGTTGAGCGGCGACAGGATCCGCTCCCCGAACACCACATAAACCCCTTTTTCCTTTTCCCGGGCGAGCCGGATCGCCATGTTCAGGTTGAGCCGCGCTTCGTCCTGTCCGCCTCCCTCGCTTTGCGGCGCGGGCGGCGTGTTCGAGGCTGTCAGGACTATCGGTACCGGGGAGTCGGCGAACAGCCAGTAGAGGAGGGGCGCAGTATAAGCGAGCGTGTCGGTTCCGTGCGTGATGACGATTCCGCTTGCCGTCCCCGACGCGATCCTGAGCGCTACGGCATGGATGAGCGCGGCCCAGTCGGCAGGCTGGATCTCCTCGCTGAGAAGACGTTCGGTAGGTATGCTTTCGAAGCTGATGTATTGTTCCGCAAGATCGCCCGCGAGCATGGTCTTGAGCACCCGCTCGTCCCCCGCGGCGATCTCGTCGCCGTCGATGCTGCCCGAAATCGTGCCGCCCATGGAAAGCACGTAGATCACGCTGATATGCAGCTCTTCCTTCAGGAGTTCCTTGACCATGAGGGGATCCGCGAGGCCGCGGGTTTTTTTCATTATTAGGCCGGTGAGGAATTCGAGCGGTCCCATGTCGCCTTCCCGGAGCTTCCGCGCCTCCGGCTCGTTTTCCTGTATCGTTTTCTGCACGAGCGCGCGCAGCTGCGTCTTGTCGGTGATCTGGCTCCAGTTGTGTTCCTTCATCAGCTCGTCGGGATCCTTGTCCGTCTCGAGCACCGCAAGCAGCAGCTGTTTGGCGATCCGGGAATGGATGACGTTGCGGTGATAGAGGTCGAGGATCGCGGCGAGGCGGCGCGGCGACAGGGGGGATTCCTGGATGCTTTTTCCTTCCTTGCGGAGGAGGCCGGTGACGTCGGACATGAGCCAGTGCGCCGTTTCCATCGCGTCGGCGCCGGCGGCTATGGTCTGTTCGAAAAAGTCGGCTCGCGATTTTTCGTCGCAAATGAACTCCGCGCGGATGCGGGCGATGCCCCAGGTCGCGATCAGCCGGTTCTGCCGTTCGGACGGATGTTCGATGGCCGAGGCGCGCAGTTCGGCGAGCAGGGCCGGCGGGCAGCGGTATTCCGGGGCGCCTTCGATCACGAGCGTCTTGAGCGCCGAGACGGATTCCCTGCTTTGGTGGAATTCGGTACGATCCTGTTTTTCGTTCCAGAGCCGGCTTTCGGAGGCGACCGTCCCGCCCGAGGTGAGTATCTCCTCCTGGCGATGGAGTTCCGCATTGATCGCCTTGCGGACGAAATTGAAGGAGTTGAGGTTCCGGAGCTTGACGAAATAATCGGGTTTTTCGGGATATCGCGCAAGGGAAACGTAGGCATTGCACCGGATCACGGTCTCGAGCGGTACGCCCTTGAGGATGCCCATGTACTGGATGCGGCGGCGAAGTTCGGTCAGGAATATCTCGGCTTCCTCGCCGAGTTCGAAGTCGGCTCCGGTGCGGATGCGGATGTTCGGCGCCCCGGCCTGGGAGTAATCCATGCGCGCCTCGCCGTTCGTGTGCGTGAGCCGGCCTGCGTCCTCCTCCAGGCGGACCTCGGCGATAGTGATGCGTTTCTTGCGCCGGTGGAATTCGATGACCATGAAGCCGTTTCCGCCAATTTTGACGGAGGCTCCGGAGAGGCTGTATTGCTCGGGGAGGGATGGGCTGCCCTTCGGGCGCTCGTACTGGGCTTTTTCGGCGAGGGTGCAGTCCAGGGCATGGGAAAGGGTGTAGGCCCTGCGCGCGGCTTGGGGATTGATTACCGGGGACGCTCCGCCTTCGCGGCGGCATATCGGGCAGGTTCCCGCCTTGTTTCCGATGTAACAGGGACAAAAGGCCTTTTCGTTGGTGGAAACCAGAATGCGAACCTCGAGAAACACATGGGATTGATACATCTCCCCCTCCGTGGCGGCGTTTTTTTTGCCTTACAAGTATATAATTTTAAAACAATTTATGATATACTTAAAAATTGACGCGGCATGTGTGAAAGCCATAAAGGAGAATGCGTGAACAAGCGAGATTTCCCCAAAGTTCATTTCTACGACCAGGACTTTGTCGATATATATGACCGGAGCTGGGCCTGGATCCAGGACTACTGGATCACTCCCGAAATCGAAGGCCTCTCCCCCGAAGGTTATTTTATCTATCCCGAAGGGGAAGAATCAATACTCAACCAGTACGAAACCATTTTTTCCTCGTTCTTTTTTGTTTATTCGAACCGCAACTACCACGCAAACCAGAGTCTCGACTTTTTTTACGAGCACCAGGAGGAAAACGGAGCCATTCGCTGGAAATACAACCTTCTGACCGGCGATCCCGTGCTTCCCAAGGACAATCCCGAGGGCATCGGCATGCCGCTGTTCGCCTGGGCCGAATTCAACCTGTTCCACAAGTCTGCAAACAAGAAACGCATCAAGGACATCATGCCCGTCCTCCAGAAGTACATGAGCTGGATAGACGCGACCTTCAAGAAGGAAAACGGCCTCTACAAGGTGCCCCTCGCCGCGACCACCATGACCAATTCCCCGCGCAAGAAAGCGGCCTACCTCGTGGACTTCAACACCGCCCTCGCGATCAACGCCCTCTACATGTCCGCCCTGGGCGACATCCTCAACGACAAGGATCTCGGTTTCCAGTACAAGCGGATGTATTTTTCCCTCAAGACTCGCATAAATACCCACATGTGGGATCCCGATACCGGCTTCTATCACGACATCGACGAGGACAACGCGCGCCTGCCCCAGAAAACCATCGCGGGTTTCTGGCCGCTACTGGCAGAAATTCCCAACGAGGACAAGGCCGAAAAACTGATAGCCCACCTCCTGAATCCCAAGACCTTCGGAGTGGACCACCCCTTTCCGAGCCTTTCGGCCGACGATCCGGAATACGACGAGCGGGGCATGGGCTACCGGGGAAGCGTGTTCGCGCCTTTCACCTTCATGGTCGTCAAGGGCCTCGAAAAATACCAGCGCTGGGACCTTGCCCGCGAAAGTTCCATCCGTCACCTTTACTACGTCCTCGACGCCATGTCCCCGAACGGCGAGCATAACAAGGGCAGCCTGTGGGAGGCGTATCTTCCCGGCAAGGAGGGTCCCGCACAGTGGCCCGGCCATGAGGGTTTTCCGCGCAAACAATACCTGCCGTACACCGGCCTGTCCACGATCGCCCTCATGATCGAAAACATCATCGGGCTTTCGATCAGCCTGCCCCGCAAGACCGTCGACTGGATCATTCCGAATCTCGAGGTGATGGGGATCGAAAACCTCAGCCTCAAGCGGAATCTCATCACGATCCTTTCCAATAAAAGCCAGCGCGGCTGGGAAATCCACATGGAAAGCGAAAAACTCTACTATTTTACGATCAACATTCTCGGCCAGAAGAAAAAAACACTGCCTATCCCGTCCGGGAAATGTTCCATGCTTATAGACAAGTTATAACCGGATATTAATCGAAATTTCACGGTGGCAGTGTACCGTGATCCGGTGGACAGGGTGATATGACCAGTACGAACAAGCAAACGCAGACACGGCTCGAAGCCGTCATAGAGATCGGGGCCACGGGTATCCGCCTGATGGTCGTCGAGGTGACCGGCGACGGCGAATGGACGGTGATCGACCGCGCCGAGCGTTCCCTCGCCCTCGGCCGCGACGTGTTCACCTCGGGCGTCAT
>JFJP01039263.1_pt1 | contig 14618 bp, 13 predicted proteins | sample 431651 | NCBI WGS metagenome assembly JFJP01 (sample SAMN02602958, study PRJNA72255) | Microbial mat metagenome, whole genome shotgun sequencing project. | biome: fresh water; feature: sink hole; material: water; isolation source: purple microbial (photo- and chemosynthetic) mats found in...
TATTCCTAAACTTATTTTTAATTTATCTATTTTATTTTCAATTTGAAAATCATTATCATTAATTTCTATTTTTTTTATAAAATTTTTTAATTTTTTTATATTACTATTTGTAATAATCTCACTGAAATCTATAAGATTTTCACCAAAAAAAAAACATGAGTCAGAAGAATTTTCAACTAAAGAAAAAGTTTTTTTTTCTATATTTTCAGTTAAAACGTGACAATATTTTAAAATAACATCAATAGTAAAAATTAAAAAATCTTCCAAAACTAAAGATACATTATTTTTATTTATTTGTAAGTTTTCAAATTTATTTATATTATAAAAATCATGAATAGAAGTAGGTGATTTATGACAAAATTTATCATTATAATATCCTATATTAAATAAAAAGTCAGGAAAGATCCAATTGTTTACTTTTTTTATATTTTCTAAGCTTCTATATTTTTTTATTACTTGATCAATATATTTGTAATTATCTAAAGATTTTATAATGGTTTCTGAAATCAAAATATTGTCTAAAGTTTTTACCCCAAAGTTGTTTTTAAATTTAAAATAATTAGGTTTTATCTCAATTAAACCAATCCAATTTAATAAAAAATCAAAATTATATTCATACATAACACTTAAAATTCTTTTTTCTATAAAATGAAAAAATTTTAATAAAATTTTACTATTTATTTCATAGTTGAAGTCACATGCCATCATTTCGATTCCATCCATAAATGGGAAAACTTTTTTATGAGCTGTACTTTTTTTAATAACAGAAGTAAAATTATTTACTAGTTGAATAAAAGATTTTCTTTCATTTTCAAATGTTTTAGCTCTTCTCTTATATATTTTATCTATGATAATTTTATTAGCAATTCTAACAACAGAATTTTCAAATGATTCTTTTAAAAATGGTAAGTTTTTCCTATATTCGTAAAAAATTGAATAAATTTTATTAATTACATTTTCAGGATTATAACTATTTTTTATTGTTAAGAATTCAAATATTTTTGATTTAAAAAATTTAATAATTTCATTAATCTCCCAATTCGTATTATGTTTATTTTTTATATAAATTAAATATTGTTCTACATTTTTTATAAAATTTTTATCATAAATTTTACAAAAATCACTTTGCTCAACTTGAAAATTATTATATAAATCTGGAGGAAAAAATAAAAAAAAAGTTTTTATAAATTTTATTTCTTCCATAGCACATCTTTTTATTTGTTCTTTTTTATTGTCATAAAAAATATTTAGTGCACATCTTACTTCATAAAATAAGAAGACAATTTCTTCAGTTGTTTTCATTTTACTTTTTAAAATTCTTTCTATAGCAGTAAAATTTCTAGATATTTCCTCTTCTTCACTTTTAAAAAATTTTATTAGATTATTCATTAAAATTTTTCTTCTTTGTAGTTTATTAAATTTATTTATATAGGCAAAATATTTATCATATTGAATATTAAAATCTTCTATATTGTCAGAAAATTTATTAAAATTTTTTATAAAAATTTTTTTATCATAAATGCTATTTTTTAATTCTTTTAAATCATGAATGAAAAGCATTTTTACATAACTAGTTTCTTTAGCTTTATTTAAAAACATTAATAAATCTCTGCCTTTTTCTCTGAAATTTGATAATTCTTCTAATTTCCAAAACTTTTGAGGTTGATTTTTTATTTTTATTATTAATTCTATTTTTCTTTTTTCTATATATTTTGTAAATTCATCTAAACTATTTATTTTATTTTTAGGATTGGCTTGATTATATTCATACATTTTTTTATTCAACCATTCATGAGTTATATCTTCTGATATGAAATTTACACTTATTTTATTTCTTTTGCTAGAATTTTTCATTAATGTAAAAAGCTCAGCTTTACTTTTTTTAATTTTATCAAAAAATTTATGTCTAATTTCCTGATATTTTGGCAAAGAAACGCTAATTTTATCTAATCTTTGATCATCTATTTTTTGAAGATAGTAAAAACTAGCTATTAATGTAGAAAAATTGGTGAAAAAATTTAAAAAATAAGAATTATAAAAAAATTTATTAATAAACATATTATTAAAATAACAGAACTACTGATTTATATCAAAAATAGCTAAAATTTTATTGGATTTCCTTATCTTTTGAAAAAAAATCAGAAATAAAAAGTGGAAATGTCTTTTTTAATAATCTTTTTTGAAATTTATTGTCTTTTATGCCTGAAATATTTTTTGGTTTTATTTCATTAAAATCTTTTTTAAAATAATTAATTTTTCTAGCATTGTTGAAATCAATTGATTTATTTTCTAAAATATTTAAAATAACACTTTCATGAATTTTTGTTTTAGGTAAAAAAATATTAAATTTTTCACAAAAATTAACTATTGCACGATTATTTGTTTTTCCATTTTTTCTTAGAGATATTTCATTTTTTAAAATATCTACACATTCTTTTTGTTGATTAAATTCTTTTATAAAAGATTCTGTTTTTATTCTATTTATTTCTTCATTTTTTATTTTTGATAACCAAATTTTTTTTCTATTAAATTTTGTTATTAAAATTCTATTAGATATAGATATTTTTCTAATATAATGTTTATTTTCTTTCATGTAAAGCTCCATTTTTTTTATTTTTTTAGATATTAATTCAAAATTTTTTTTATATTTTTTCATTTTTTCACTATTTAAATTGCAATAAATGAAAGCAAAATGTATTGGGTCTATAAAATCCTTTTCTAAATAAAAAATAGAATCATTTTTACAATATACATTTGTTTCTAAAGAGTCCAATAATTTGTTTTCTAAAATATTCTGAAAATTTTCTTCTGAATCTAATTTATCCAAATAATACAAAAAAATATCATCATAAAAATTACTATAATTTAAAGGAAAATCACTTGTAAGATTATTAAAAAAATTTAAATTATTGCACAAAAATAAACAAAAGAAAATCCAAAAAAAAATAGAATAAAAATCTAAAGTAAAAAAATCAAAAAATAAATAAGATAAAATTAAAATAATATCGTAAAAAAAAATTTTTTCTACTTTTTTAAAAGGTGTATAAAAATTTTGAATAGAATCTTGAATATATAGATAACAAAAATCATAAAATGTATGTTCTGACTGTCCTACAATTAACTCATTAACTGTTTCAATGTCTTTAGTTTCTTTCTGAACGCTGTTGTTTTCATTCAATGAAATCTTACCATTTACTCTATGAAATATTTCCTCTCTATATCTAATATTTTCCACTGGTTCAATAACTTGTAAGGAAATTAAATCTAAGGATTCTCGTTGATAGATGTTAACTTCATCTAAATGACCTTCATTAACTAATTTCATATAAATCATTACCTTGTCCAATTTTTTGTTTTAAATAGTTTTTATTAGAAATATTTAATAACATAAAAAAAATAACAAAATTAAACTTTTTATAAAAAAGTAATGAAAAAATTCTGTGTAAATTAAAGTTTTAGTTCATATAAGATTATTTATTTGATTAAAGTATTTCTTGTTATTTTCATTCCACAAAATTTTGTGGTAGTTATTTTTTACCTTTTTTTGCAGCTACACCTTTTTTATCAGTAGGAGGAACTTCAAAGTTTAACAAATGCTTAAAAGGGAATCCAAATCTGAGTTTTGGCACAAAGCCTGCTCGAACTGTAAAAATTTCACTAGTTTTAGGATTTCTAGCTTTTCTTTCTTTTTTATGAATGGACATAAATGTTCCTAGTGGAGATAATTTTACAATTTCTCCTTTAGCTAAAGAATCACCTAAAACATCAATAAAAGTACCAATAACTAGAGCTACATCACTTTTTTTAATTTCCCCAGACATTTTTTTATCTAATTTTCCCCCTTTTGTTTTTTTTTCATCGAAATTTTCTAATAATTTCAAGTATATTTTTCCAATAAAGTCATTTTTATTCATGAATTTCTCCTTCAGCTCGACCACTACGCTATTTTTGCGATTGAGACTTAATAAAAAAGTTTATCAAATCCTTAGTGTATCGTAGTATAAAGCCTACATTCTGCATTATAAAACATAAATTGTTAGTTTTTTGTATCATTTCTAAATTTATAGGGTAATTTTTCATAGATTTTTCTATAGCTTTTTCAGGAGTCTCCTTGTATATAGTCATTTGGTCAATTAAGAAAACTCTTATTTTGTCGAGAAAATCATCAGAAAACTTTATGTTCATAAGGGGTTCATAAACTTCTTCTAAAATTTCCGGAAATTTTAAAATAAAAAAAATAATTTTTTCTTCTTTCCATTTTTGTGTCGGTATTTTTACCACATTTTTTTGGGATTTTTCTAAAAATTTTGGCTCTTTTTTACCCACACCTCTTTCTTTAGCGAAAAATTTATCCTTATAAATTACTTTATTAAAATAAATTTTCCAAGCCTTTTTTACATTTTGATTTTTTATAACTTCTAAAATACTTTCAATATTTTCTAATTTTTTTGCCAATCCATTTATGGTGGAGTCTTTCTCTAGTTTATTATCTACAATCCATTGAAATAAATCTTGAGAATTTTCATAAACTTTATTCATAGCTTGAATCCCTTCTTTTTTTAATAACTCATCAGGATCTTTTTCATTAACATTACAAATAAAAATTTCTCTTTCTGGTGTTAAAATCTTTAAAAAATGATCCAAATTAGTGCTTATAGCTCTTTGCCCACTAGAATCACCGTCTAACATTACATAAAGTTTTTTGGTCATTTTAAATATGGTTAAAAGGTGTGTAAGTCCAATATTAGTCCCCATTATGGCTACCACATTTTCTAAACCCGCTGCATGCATAGAAATGGCATCAAAGTAACCTTCTACTATAGTTATAGGTTTATCGTATTGTAAGTTGTTTTCGTTGAACATAAAAAGACTTTTTTGAAATAGCACAGTTTCTGCGAAATGTAAATATTTAGGATCTTCTCCTCGACCAGCAAAACCAATTAATTCTTTTTTTCTATTAAAAAGAGGAAAAGTTATTCTGCCACGCATTCTATCAGAAGCTTTTATACCTATTATTCCCGCATTTCTTAAAGTATCTTCATTAAAAGTTTTATCTAAAAGTTTTTTAATAACATTTCCATCAGAAAATCCTAATTGAAAAAAATCTATAGTTTCTTTCTGTAAACCCCTTTCTTTTATTAGGTATTGTAATTTTTCCTCATTATTTTCTAGATTTTTTTTATAATCTTCTTGGCAAATTTGTAAAATCTCTTTATATATAGGAATTTGATCAGCTATTTTTTTATCTATTTTTATGGAAAATTTGTCACAAAATTTTTCTAAAATTTCAGAAAAGTTTTTATTTTCATAGGTTTGAAAAAATGTAAGTATGTCACCATGATTTCCACAACCAAAACAGTGGTAAATTTTTTTTTCTTCATTTACGGAAAAAGAAGGCGTTTTTTCTACATGAAAAGGGCAAAGTCCCCACCAAAGAATGCCGTTTTTTTTTAATTTTACTATAGAACCTATTTCTTCTACTATACTAACTAAATCTTTTATTTTCTCAAGGGAAGTCATAAGAATGGTGGGTAGTGAAGGACTTGAACCTCCGACCTATTCGGTGTAAACGAAGTGCTCTACCACTGAGCTAACCACCCAACAAGAAAGATTTTAACAAAAAACATAATTTTTCATTAGATAATTTTATTTTTTTTCAATCTTTTCCTTTCAAAAACAATATTTTTTTTACAATCAAAAATTAAAAAACACGGAAAAATATCGGATTTTAAGGTAAACATCATTTAGGAATATTAAAAAATTTTTTTTTCTATAAAATTAGAATCTTTTTTATTTTGAAGCAAGATTTTTAAATATACTCTCTCATGAAATATCCCTCTTCTTTTCCAAAAAATATTTCAAAAAGTCTGTTACAGTAATAACTAAGACCTGTTAATTTATTGGCCATTTCTTTGGCTATTTCTTCTTGTATTTTATTTTGCTTTCTTAACTGTTCTATCGATAAAATATCATTTTGTTCTTCACTTAGTCTCTTTTTTAAGAGGCCGCCATGTGAAATCTTAATTTTATCTGTCAATTCTTCTATTTCTTTATTTGTATTTCTCCTTTCATTATCAGATAAAGATGAATTTTCTATATTTTTTTTATATCTTTTTTTAAATTCTTCTGCAAAAATCATGGTTTCTTTTTTTGACTCTCCCAATTTTTTTTTAGCTCTTTTAACTTCCTCAAACTCTTTTAGTGTTTTCAGCGAAACCTGACGTTTTTCTTTCTGGACACTATCGTGTTCTCTTGGAAAGTTTGATAACTTTTCTCTTGGAAAGTTTGATAACTTTTCTCTTGGAAAGTTTGATAACTTTTCTCTTGGAAATTCTAACGAATTTTCTTTCAGCGAAACCTTACGGTTTTCTTCAGACCCTGCTTCATTATTTTCATCTATATTTTTAAAATCTTTTCTTTGAGTCAATACATTTAGTAAAATCTTAAATGATGCCTCATCTCTTTTTAGGGCTTTATCCATTTCCCCACTATTTATATATTTCTTCAACATCTTTAAGTTTTTATCGGTGAATTGATTTTGCATCATTTTTACGAATTCATATGATGCATCAGATATGTTTGTTCCAAAAAGTTTCAACATTGTAAACATACAATAGTCTAAATCTAGGAATTTTTTATTAAAAAAAATCTATATTTTTTTCTGTTTATTATAGAAAATATTAATTAAAAATCATCAGAAACAATTTTTAGAACTTTTTAAAAGGCTTTTATTCTATTTTTATTGATTAATATAGCAAAACTTTAATATGGTTTTGGATAATTTTAATAATAAATACATATGTTATTTTTTACAAATAAAGAGTTAATTTTTATCGGAGATAATTATATTATTCTGTAGTATATCATTTTGTAAAACAAAATAATATTTTATTATTCCTCATAAATAGGTATTAATTTTTTAGCTATAAAATCACAAAAACCATAGGCTTTAGAACCTTCTGGAAAAAATTGCTTATATGTCCAATCATAATCTGGATCATAATTATTATTCGTTGGAATATTGGACAATTTATTTATTTGATCTTTCTTTTCATTGTCACTCTTACTATCACAAAGAGTGGATTTGGTCATATTTAAATCTTTATCGATCTTTTTCTCAATCCCATCTTTCTTTATTTCTATATTTTTCTTGTCTAAAGATTTATTATTACCTCTAGTGGCTAAATAACCACCTAAACCAAGAAAAGACAAAAAACCAAAAAGAAAATATCTTTCATTTTGTATATAATTAGAAGATTCATTATCAATTATTTTTTCAATCTTCTCTGATTTTTTTTCTTTTATTAAATTATCCTCTAAACTTATCCAGTTCTCTTTGTTTGTTCCAAAAAGTTTCAACATTGTAAACATACCACAGTCTAAATCTAGGAATTTTTTATTAAAAAAAATCTATATTTTTTTGTGTTTCTTATAATAAATATTAATTAAAAGTCATCAGAAATAATTTTTAGAACTTCTTCTAAAGTTTGAGAACTTTCTTTACCATTATATCTTACTAAAAATTTACCGGAAACAATTTCCTTATCCCCAACTACCATGATTATTGGGATTTTTTTCATTATAGCTTCCTTAACCTTTTTACCAACAGTTTCAGCTGAGTAATCTACTAAGACTTTATCAAAATTTTTACTTACATCTAGTGCAAAGTCTTTATGTTTTTCTGCCACCGGTAAAATTGCAACTTGTATTGGAGCTAACCACAAAGGTAAATTACCTCCATTATGTTCCAACATTATAGCCATAAATCTTTCTAAAGATCCAAAAGATGCTCTATGTAAAACTATTGGATAATCTTTTTCTCCATCTTTGTTTATAAACGTAGCATCCAAATTTTTGGCTATAAACATATCTAATTGTAAAGTTCCACATTGCCAACTCCTTGATAAATTATCTAAAAGATGAAGTTCAATTTTAGGGCCATAAAATGCACCTTCTCCTTCATTTATAGTATAACTTAATCCCATTTCTTCCATGCCAAACATAAGATTTCTTTCTGCAATATCCCATTCAAAATCTTCCCCAATTCTTTTATCTGGACGAGTGGCTAAAACGCATCTAACATTATCTATACCAAATTTTTTATAAAGTTTAAAAGCTCCATTGAGAAAAATTTTAACTTCTTCAGAGACTTGGTCTAAGGTGCAAAAAATATGTCCGTCATCTTGAGTTAAACACCTAGTACGTTTTAATCCGTTTAAGGCGCCAATTTCTTCATTTCTTAAAACGGTTCCAAATTCTCCAATTCTTAAAGGAAGTTCTTTATAACTTCTGATTTCTTTTTTAAACATTATTGTATGAGCTGGGCAGTTCATAGGTTTTATGGCAGAATCTTCTGTTAAAAACATATGTTCTTTATAGGTTTTTAAATGTCCAGTTTTTTCCCAAAGTTCTTGTTTACAAATTAATGGAGTGGAAACTTCTTGAAAAAATCCTTTATAACATATGTGCCTCACTTCTTTTTGCATTTGTCTAAAAATTTTTAAGCCATTTTCTCTCCAAAAAACAAAACCGGGAGCAATAGGATCGGTATAAAAAAGTTCCATTCTTTTCGCTAAATTTCTATGATCTACTTCTTTAGCTTTAGCTAAATTTAATAAAAATTCATTTAATTTTGATTCATCTTCAAAAGCAAATCCAGTAATTCTTTGTAACTTTTTACCATGCCATTCTACTTCAGATATACTGTCTAGGCAAAATCCATCTCCAATGAGTTTGGTGTTTAATAAATGAGGTCCAGTACATAAAGTAGAAAATTCTCCCTGTTTATAAATTATTATTGGCTCACTTATATTTTCCATAATATGCATTTTTAGGGGATCATTTTTAAATAAAATTTCAGCATTTTTTTTAGATATTTCTTCTCTTTTCATATCTAAACTTTCTTCAATAATTTTGTACATCTCATCTTCTATAGCGCTTAATTCATTTGAAGAAATCTGTTTATCGCATTGAAAATCATGAAAAAATCCATTATCTGTATCTGGACCAGTGGCTAAATGTACATTTTCATAAAGTCTGCATAATGCTTGTGCTAATAAATGTGCGCAACTGTGTCTTATTATAGATAAACCATCTTTTCTATTTAAAAAATATTTCTTTTCATCTTTGAAAAAGTCCAATTGTTGTAAGTCATAAATTTTACCATTAGAAATAAATCCTATAAAATCTTCCATGACAAGATTCTAACAATTAAAGAATTTTTTATCAAGAAATAAAAAGTGTAGAAAATAAATTTTTCAATAGATTTTTTACAAAAATTTTATATTATTTTATTGCCATATTTTTATTTTATTAGATATAAGAATAACATCGCTTATGTTGCTTTATATTTTTGCATTTGATCAAGATATATTTCAAGATAAATATTATGATGAGACTCATATAAATGAATATTCTAGCATTATTAGGATGAAAAAGGATAAAAACTTCTCATTACCAAAAACTATTTTTACCAGATCTTTTTTTTTAGTTGAAAAAATTGTAGAAGACCTGTCTGGTAATAGATGTAAAGATCACTTATTTTTGGCTTTAGTTATTTTTTTATTTTCTTTTGTTCATCCTGTTTTTTTAATTATTAGTTTAATTAAGGTATTTAATTATTTGTTTATTCATTAAATTAATTTTTATTTCCAAAACTGATATTGTAAACAATTTTTTGGTAAATCTATTAAAAATCTAGAAGGACCAAAGTTTTGTTTAAAATTTTTATTTTCTAAACTATATGTTAAAAATAATTTTTTCCTAGCTCTAGTAAAAGCAACATAGGCTAATCTTCTTTCACTTTCTATATTACCTTCCTCTATAGATCTAAAATGAGGAAAGCCGCCTTCCACCATTGATGGAACAAAGACATTTTGGAACTCTAAACCTTTGGATGCATGAACGGTCATTATGGATACATTGGCTTCATCTTCCACATCTTCTGCAAAAAAATTACTCATAAAATCTTCTATTTTTGGAAATCTACTAGACATTACTATTAATTTTTCAATATTTTCCATAGATCCAGTTTCAAAAATACTTATTAAATCTAGTTCTCTAATTATAAACTGAACTATTTCACCTACATTGGAAACAATTAATGATTGACATTTTTTAAAAAATATAGATAAATCTCCAAGTCCAACATTTTGAAATATTTCTGCCCAATCAGCATTATTATCCACAGCAATCATTTCTTTTATTTTTTCAAATTTTCGTGGTCCAATACCTCTTTTTGGAAAATTGATTATTTTTTCTAGAGCTAAAAGATCTTTTAAAAATACAGCTCTAATGTAATACATGCAAATTTTTACTTCTTTTCTATCAAAAAATTTATAACCACCAAAGATTTTATAAGAAATACCTTCTTTAACTAATGCCGCCTCTATCATTGGAATAATGCTTGTAGATCTAACTAGAATTCCTACATTTCCAGAAACTTTTTTTATAGTTTGAGCTATAAAGTCAGGTTCCCAAAAAGCGTAAGCAATAGTAACATTTTCTCCAGCTTCTTCAGTCCAAATAGTTTTTTCCATTCTTTTTTTATTTTTAGATATTAAATGAGAGGCAACTTTCACAATTTTATTTGAAGATCTATAATTTCTTTCTAATTTTCTTATTTTAGCATCAGGAAAATAATCTTTAAATTTTAAAATATTCTCAATATTAGCGCCTCTCCATTCATATATACATTGATCATCATCGCCAACGCAAAAAATGTTTTTCTTTTCATTTATCATTTCCATAATTAATGCATTTTGAGTTACACTAGTATCTTGAAATTCGTCTACCATTATATGTTGAAATTTTCTCTGAACAAAGGATTTTATCTGAGGATTATTTCGTAAAATGTCTAAAGTTTTCATTATAATTGAACCAAAATCTAAATAATTATTTTTTTCTAGAAAAGTTTCGTATTTATCATAAGCATCTTGAGCCTCTTTACTTAAAGCTATATCATTATCATCTTTATATTTTTGGATTATTAATAAAAATTCTGTGATTCCTAGTTCCTCAGCGATCTTTTTACTATCAGATTCGTCTATAATAATATTATTTTTATTTACAGAGTTTGTAATTTGTAAAATTCTTAAACATATACTATGAAAAGTTCCAATCCAAAGTCCACTTGTTTCTATATTTTTTAAAGCTATACGTTTTGAAATTTCATTGGCGGCTTTATTTGAAAATGTTAAACATAAAATAGATTGAGACTCTATACCAGAATTAACTAATGCTAAAAATCTATTTACAATTACTCTAGTTTTTCCAGTTCCCGCGCCAGATAAGACTAGTGCAGGTCCTTCTAATATATCTACACAAGCTTTTTGTTCACTATTTAACATATCTAAATTGTTATCTTTTTCTTTTGTTAAAATATTTTCATCATTAATTTTTGCTATTTTTGACTTAAACCACTCATTTGAAGATTTATTATTTAAAGGAAAATCATTATCTTCTTCATTAAAAAACATAAAAAATTATATTATAAAAGGAGAAATATAGCATCTATTTTATATTTTCTCAATTATTATTAAGATTTTCCACATTTTTAGTAACAATATTTTCTTGAAAAGGGTATCTTGCTTCATTTATTTTAGCAATTTCATGTTTAATTACATGATCTTTAAAAGTGAATCCGAATGTTAAATAATGTAAAATAGCTTTAAATGTACTTTTTTCTTCTCGAACTTTCATAAATCCTAAAACTATTGGAATGTAGAGAAGTAATAAAATTGGCCAAGTAATAATCCCTATTCGTAAAAATTCTATAGTGTATTTATTTAAAATTTTATTTAATTCAATTGGATTCTAAAAGCTATGAAAAAAAATGCCCAAATACTCGCTTTTAAATAAATTTTTTAATTTTTTAGAAAAACTTATTGTCTGTAGACCAATACGTTGAGTCTTGAAAAATAAATATATGTCAAAAAAAATTCCCATTGTTATAAAACTAAACATCAAAAAAGAAACCAAAATAAATAAAAAAATCTACTAACCAGGTAGATTTTTTCTAATACTATAAGTGTCATAAGTTATTTTTACTTCTTGTGAAAAAGTTTTATTTTGCAAATTTGACAATTCTTGAAATCAATATTAGCAGTAGAATTTATAAAAATATTCATCATTATGAAATATTTTAACATTTTTACTTTCTATGAATAAATATATCTTTATGTTTTATTAATGTTAGGTGTTTTTTTAGTTAGATGTACTGACGATTTGGAAAGTAATATTTTAGTTGCTACAACTTTTTTAATAGGATTATTGACTACAAAACTTTTTTACCAAAAAACCAAAGCTAAAAATGTTCTTCTTAAAATAGGTGGTTTAAATTTTCAAGAAAATATTGAACTACAAAATATTGAAAAACCAAAAATTAATGAACCAAATATAGAAAAATGGGTAAACTACTAGTCTTTTATGTAAATATGAGTTTATATATGTAAATATGAGTTTATATTATTTTTCTTTATTTAACCAAAAATTTAATAAAAAGAAGAAAACTTTTTTATGTTTATATTAAAATGTGAAAATGATTCAAATTTTCCTGATGTAAATTCTAGTTCTTCCATTTTACAATACACTTTAACTACTTTTGGTATGGTATCTATGCTTTCCATATTAAATTTATTAGTAAAAGATTTGGAATTTTTTAAACCAAATTATTTAAAAATAATAGAAGAAGATGAAGAATCTGAAAATCATTCAATGGAAGATCAAAAAATATTAGAAGCAGGTTTAATAAATAACGTTAATATAAGTCCCAAAAAAGTTAAACCAGGAGACAAAATTTTCAGTGTTATTTAAGACTCAAGTTAAAAAGTGTAACAATTTAACTAGAGGAATAATATGAGTATATTTTTTCTATTGTTTTTATTATTATTTTTAATAGTAGCTATTGATGATAGTTTTTCTTTTACATGTAATGTTTTAATTCTATTTTTAAGTTTGTTTTTGCTGAATTTAGATATTATTTTTTCTGTAAATTTTTTACACGGTATTTATGGATTAGCTATACTAATTCTTGGTTTTTTCCTAACATTCTTAAGTTTTGAGTCTATTGGCAGTGGAGATTTGCTTCCTCTTTTATATTTTTTTTTCCTATCCAAACAGAAATTAATTTTTATTTTATGTTTATGCCTATTTACAATTTTACACTGGGATATAAATAATAGTAAATCCCCAATGTTATTACCTCTTTTAGCATCTCAGATTTTTTTAATGAATATTTATAGATAAAAAATATTTTATATAAAAAAGAAATTTTTTATGTTTATATGGATATTTTAAAATAAAAAAATAGAATCTAAGATAATGGAAATGTTGATTAATTTACTAAGGATAGAAATTTTCGTCCTTTTTCCAATAATTTTTTCTTATTTATTATCTTACAGATTTTTTATTTTTTTTGGAAAAAGCTTAATAAATATAAATTTTCTCTTTATAATTTTTTCATTATTATTCTTTTTACGTTTATTTATAATAAATTTTGTGTCCGAAAATTGGAGGGAAATAAACACAAATACCATTAGGATGCTTATAATGTTAGTATCCTTTTTTGAGGTTTTACCTTCTATTTTTGTTTTTTTACCATTTTATAAATCTAATATATTCGCTTTACCAATATATTTGCTTTTATCAGGAAAACTTTTTATTTTTATTTTTAATAGTTTATTGGAAAATATATTTCTTTTTGTTTATAAAAAAATAGAAAAAAGAGATTTATTAAAAATAGATATTGTTGGATTAATTATATTAAATTTATTAATTTTCTTTTTTAATTATGGACCGAAAATCTTTTATTTATTAAATACTTTTTACTTTCAAGATATTATTTGTAGATTCTTTTTTTCTAGAAATTATATAAAAATTAGAGAAAATATTTCAGATAAAGAATTGGCTAATAAATTTGATTATTTTTCATTGTTTCTTTTGTTTACTGGTGACGCATTTTTTATAAAAAAAAGTTTTGAAAAAATGGTTTTAATACGATAATTATTTTCCAATTGTTCTTTTTGTTTTTTTTTAACAGCAGATCTTTGTAAAAATTCCCCATCCCTATTCAAAGAAAGTTCATAATTAATTGCAAAATTTAAACTTTCTTCATTTGTTAGTAATAGTTTTTTTATATATTCTAATAATTCTGTACATTTTTCATAAGAGGACTCTATAATAATATTTTCTTCTAAACTTAGTTCATAGGAAGTTTCTTTTATAAATTCTTCAACATCTTTTTTTGCTATTTGCCATTGCTCAATGTTCAATTGTTTGTTGATCATTAATTGCTGAATATTTAATTTTTCTAAAGCTAAAGCTTCTTCAAAACCTTCTGCTATTGGCGATTTTAAGAAATTATCTTCACTAAGTAGTTTAAATGCTCCTTCAATGTTCTCCGGATTCTTCGAATTCTCCGGATTCTTCGAATTCTCCGTTTCTTCTAATTTTTTCAAATTTTTAAAAAAATTTTGTACTTTTTTACCATCAGAAAAAATTTCTTTCATTTTATCTCCCCATTTGTAAAACTCTTTTAGTTCTTTTTCATATTTTTTCAGGTTTTCTATATCATATCTATCTGGTTTAGATATATATCCTTTAGAAATGTATATATCCAT
>JFJP01015373.1_pt1 | contig 14617 bp, 13 predicted proteins | sample 431651 | NCBI WGS metagenome assembly JFJP01 (sample SAMN02602958, study PRJNA72255) | Microbial mat metagenome, whole genome shotgun sequencing project. | biome: fresh water; feature: sink hole; material: water; isolation source: purple microbial (photo- and chemosynthetic) mats found in...
AGGAGTGGTCTATGATTACCCTGACAAAGCAAAAATTAACTTTTGAGCAATTTTTAGAACAATGTCCTGACGAAGGGCGTTACGAACTAATTGACGGAGAAATAGTTGAGATGTCTAGCACAAGAAAGCATAAAGATGTTTCTGAGCTAGTTATGGACTTATTTAAGGATGAGGTTAAGCGTCTGCAACTTCAATATAAAGTCACAAATCAGGCTGTCATTAAGACAAATGCTAAAAATGGAACTGAGCATGGGCGCATTCCTGATGTTAGTGTGATTGATTTAGATACTTGGCGTTCTAATCGTTCAGACTATGCGGCTTTGCAAGAACCAATTCAGATTGCAGTTGAGGTGACTTCGACCAATTGGGATAATGATTATATTGATAAGCTTTATGAATATGAAGCTATTGGTATTAAAGAATATTGGATTGTTGATTACTTAGCGATCGCAAGTCGAGACTTTTTAGGAAATCCCAAGCTACCAACTATTTCCATCTATTCTCTAAACGAAAGAGGCAAGTATGCACTTCAACAATTTAGAGGATCGCAAGCAATTGTTTCCAAGACCTTCCCTGAATTAATAGTTACTGCTGAAGAAATATTTCAAGCTTAGATATCCCAGCAAATAAAGGTAGTGCTTTGCACTACCTTTATTTGATTTTTAACTAAGTCCAGCTACTACGCGGATTACTTTTTCCGATCGCACTAAATCACTTTCACCTGCAAATATCGAGCGTCCTTGGCTATTAGTCGATTCTAAGGGAATCGCGCCTAAAGGCATTTGCACGGTTCTCAAGCCAATGTCATTTTCTTGACCGATTAAGAAAGTGACGGGTAAATCTAGGCGAGGATTGGCGATCGCGGTGATGCTGACTAATTTATCAGTGCGGGATTGAAACTTGAAGCATTGAGCGCCGATCGCACCACGCACGGCGGCGCGAATATTTGCCGCCGATATGCGTTTGGCAAATCCTTCGGCAGTGATCAGAATTAGCTCCGAACTTGGATGATGTTCTAAATCTAATACCGATACACCGATTTGAGTTTCTGTACTGCCTAAACGGAGCGCGATATTTCCTGCGGCAGCCCGACCTACCGTAGGAATTTGCATCTCATCGGCTTTGAGGCGCAAAATTCTACCTGCGGAGGTGGCGATCGCCAGTTCTTGATCTAAACTCACCACATCCGCCCAGAATAGGGAATCATCCTCTTTAAACTTGGCGGCGATTAATCCGCGTGCGGTCATGTCCGCAAATTCGGCAAGGGGCGATCGCTTGATTTTGCCTTGACTGGAAATAACGACTAAACCTTGCTTAGATTCAGGATCTTTTTCCCAAACAAATTGGGAGACGATGCGCTCATTGCTATCAGGTAAGAGCGTAATTAAAGGAGTGCCGCGTCCTTTGCCTTTGACAATCGGAACGTTGGCTAGAGCGATGGGAAAAGCTCTACCTGAATTTGTGAGTACCACCATTTCGCGATCGCTGCGGGTGTCATAGGCGGCGATCGTCACATCATCGCCCAAATCTAAGGATTGAAAACCTTTAGCATTATTCTCAAAGCTCTTGATATAGCCTTTATGGGTGAGTTGGACAGTTATATCTTGAGGTTCCGCAACAGGAATATTTAACTCCGTGGTCAGGGAAATTAAGGGAACTTCAACGGGTTTGGGTTGCTTATTTGTCGAGGAGCGAGATTTTTTCTCAGGGACTTTTTCTGTTTCAATCACCTGTTGAGTTGCGCGATCGCTTTTATTCCCTTTTGTCTTGGGCGATTCACTTGTATTAGTAGATGTAACATTAGTCGCATTATCGATCGCATTATTAATTGCATTTTGCCGATGCTCTAACAATTGCCATGCGAGATGGGTTCGCCTTGGATCGCTATGACGTTTTTTATGATCGCGCAATTCTTTTTTGAGGAACTTCATCAACTCGCGGCGATCGCTGAGCAATTTTTCTAGTTTGGCAACCTGTTGCTGTAAAGTATCTAACTCCTCACGGATTTTTTGTTGCTCAATGGCAGTGATGCGACGCAAAGGCATGGAGAGAATTGCTTCTGCTTGAGTTTCAGAAAGGGAAAATTCTGTTTGTAAATCGGTCTTGGCAAGGGCGCTATTATTGGCAAATCTGAGGATTCTGATCAATTTATCAATATCTTGTAGAACCAGTACTAATCCTTCTAGTAAATGCGATTTTTCCTGAGCTTTTTTCAATTCATAACGGAACCGCTTCGAGAGAGTCTCTTCCCGAAATTCTAGGAACTCTTGCAGCAATTCTCGCAAACTCATTTGCTTTGGTTGAGCGCCTTTTAACGCTAAAAGAATTACGCCAAAATTCGATTGCAAAGCGGTTTGACGATATAACTGATCGATAATTACTTCAGGAACAACATCTTTTTTTAGCTCAATCACCACCCGCATTCCTGCGCGATCGCTTTCATCGCGAATATCCGAAATACCATCAATTTTGTTATTGTTCACCAGTTCCGCAATTTTCTCAATCCATGCTGATTTATTCACCTGATAGGGTAACTCGGTGACGATAATTGCTTGCTTTTGGCGCTTGCCCGTACCTTTGCCACCCATCTGCTCAACGGCGGCTACACCCCGAATCGTGATACTACCTTTACCTGTCAGATAAGCCTCGCGTACTCCCTCCTCGTTCATGATGATTCCACCCGTGGGAAAGTCAGGGGCAGGAATGAGTTTGAGCAAATCATCATCGGGCAGATTAGGATTATCGATCAAAGCGATCGCGCCATCGACTACTTCATTTAAGTTATGGGGTGGAATATTCGTTGCCATGCCCACCGCGATCCCCGTCGAACCATTGAGCAATAGCATTGGTAATTGGGCAGGCAATACCGCAGGCTCCTGCTCTGAGCCATCAAAGTTATCAACAAAATCAACAACCTCCTCCTCGATTTCGCTCAGCAAAGCCTCATTCCCGATCGCCGCTAAGCGACATTCGGTATAACGCATCGCCGCCGCAGGGTCATTGTCCACCGAGCCGAAGTTGCCATGCCCTGATAGCAAGGGGTAGCGGCTGGAAAAGTCTTGTACTAGGCGCACAAGGGCATCGTAAACCGATTGATCCCCATGAGGGTGATATTTACCTAAAACATCCCCGACCACGCGAGCGCATTTCCGAAAGGGACGCTCTGGCACAAGTCCAAGCTCATGCATAGCATAGATAATGCGGCGATGCACAGGTTTCAATCCGTCACGCGCATCGGGCAACGCACGACCAACAATCACACTCATGGCATACTCTAGGTACGATCGCTGCATCTCAGTGTGTAATGAGGTCGGGATAATATTTCCCCCGTTAGACTCCAAACCGAAATCTAGCTGTTGCTGCCCTTGCTTTGCCATAAAATCTACGAATGCTGTACATCATAATCACGATAACAAAAACAATGTAACAGCAAAATCAAGCCCTATAGCGTCTTTGGTGTTGATGTTATCTTGGAAAGTAATACAGCGTAAAGCATTGACATAGAATTCCAATAATTTGTTAAAAAGCTTGCTAAGCAAGCTTTTTAACAAATTATTGGTGTGATTTTTTCTTGTAAAAAGCTATACAGCGCTTTGCGCTTAATTAAAACCCAGAAATATTTTTGAAAGCGGCGCGAAGCGCCGCTTTCAAAAATATTTCTGTACTACTCAAAGCCTCAATAGGCTGTAAATCTTACTAGGGTATAAAATTTTGATGATCAGAAATTTGGAAGAGAGATCTCTAGAACAGGCTTTTTATCAGCTTACCGATTGGCTAATTAATAGTCTTCATGGTGATGAGCATCTAACCATCAATTTAGCTAGTGAGCGCAGTCAATTCACCCGATTTAATCACGCTAAAGTCAGGCAGTCAGGAGTTGTCGCCGATGGCAATCTAACTATTTCTCTGATTTACGATCAACGCGAAGCCTATGCCGAATTTCCCTTTACAGGGCAGCATGAAATAGATATTGCCTATGCCCAAGAAAGCCTCGACTATCTACGGCGAGAAGTTGCTCAGATTCCTGAAAACCCTTACCTAGTCATCCCTGAAAATCAAGGTTCGAGTCGCGAAGTTTATCAAGGTAAGTTATTAAATCCTGAGGAGGCGATCGCTACCATCCTCGCTCCCATAGATGATTTGGATTTTACAGGTTTCTATGCCTCTGGTTCTATTATCCGCGCCAATGCTAACTCCGCAGGACAAAGACATTGGTTTGCTACAGATTCCTTTTTTGTGGACTACTCATTGTTTGTGCAGACTAGTTCAGGCGAAAAAGCCGTCAAAGGAATTTACGCTGGCAAAGATTGGCAAAACCAAGATTATCAAGCCCAAATCAAGCGTTCGCATCAGCAATCGATCGCATTACAAAGACCGAGTAGAACTATAGAACGCGGACAATATCACACTTATTTTGCACCTGCGGCGGCAGCAGAGTTATTTAGTTTTTTGATGGGTAGTGTGGGAGAAGCCAGTTTAAAACAGGGTAGTAGCGCCCTATTGAAATTAAAAAATCAAGAAAGAACCCTCTCCCCCTTATTATCTCTTAGCGAAAATTTCACCTATGGGAATGTACCGCGTTTCAATGAATTAGGCGAAGTCGCACCCGAACATTTACCAATTATCCGCAATGGCAAGTTAGTGAATACACTCGTCAGTTCACGCAGTGCCAAGGAATATGACGAAGAAGCAAATGGCGCAAATGGTGATGAGTCAATGCGATCGCCTGAAGTTTCCGCAGGAAATCTTGCGGAAGCAGATATTCTTAAACAATTAGATACGGGACTCTATTTATCAAACCTGCATTATCTCAACTGGAGCGATCGCGCAGGGGGGCGAATCACGGGAATGACTCGCTATGCTTGCTTTTGGGTGGAAAATGGTGAATTAATTGCCCCAATCGAAAATCTGCGTTTTGATGATAGTATTTATGATTTCTTTGGCGAAAATCTTGAAGCTTTAACCAAATCGCGTGAATTTATTCCCGATACTGGCACTTACGAAAAGCGATCGCTGGGATCTATGCTCGTCCCTGGTATCTTAGCTAAAAATTTCATATTTACCCTTTAAGTATCTGGGCGCAATCAAATATAAAACCCTAAAACCTGTGACGCACGCGCAGCGTGCGCCACAGGTTTTAGATCTTGGTTTTTAATTAGGCTCGGCTTTTTAAGAAGTTCAGCCATTTTGCGGTAGAAAAAGTTATTAGAAAGTTATATAAAGTCATATTTTTGTCAAAAAATGGGTAGAATCAACTAGTAGCTTAACGAGCCAGAATTACTATGTTGATGTCACACAAAAATATTCTGCCAGCTTCTATCGCCATCATCGGGGGGATGATTTTCGCTCTTGGTCAGCCAGAACCAATCATGGCAAATGATCGAGTAGGTTATACACCAACCGAAAGACCACAACCAAAGCGTACTCAGGGCGGGGGATCACGTTTAAATGAGGAAGCTAAAATTGTATCTTTACAGTTATTGGTTCCCAACACTAGCAAATTAGCACCAGAAAATTAGATAGGATTGTTCCTCATTAATCTAATCTATGGCAATGATCGGCATGAATCTCAAGGCAAACTTAAATCTAAACTTACAGCAATTTGTTTTCAAACCCGCCACAAATTAAAATATAAAACCCGTTGCGGGGCTTCGCCCTGCGACCCTTCTTGTGGCGGGTTTATATAAAACCCGTTGCGGGGCTTCGCCCTGCGACCCTTCTTGTGGCGGGTTTGATCGAGTTTTGCTGTAAAGCTAAAAAATAAAGAGAGATGTTTTACATCTCTCTTTATTTTTTAGCAATCTTGCGACAAAGCGCTTGCATACATCTAAGCGGTAACTTGATAGGATAAAATCGCTTCATTTCGGAACTGTAGCTCAATCGCTCTGACCTTAGGCAAAAAGTTGAGCTTAACGACAAGCAAGTGAAATTGAATTTTTTAAATGATTGCTATTAAGACCTTAAAGTCCAGATGGGAAAAGCTCCCACGGAGGCTCCAACAATGGGGAGGTTTTTTCCTGTCGAGTGGTAGCGTCTACCTTTTAGTATTTGGTTTGCGATGGCTAGGACTATTACAACCCAGTGAGTGGGCAGCCTTTGACCTATTTATTCAACTCCGACCTACCGAACCAGTCGATGAAAGAATTATTGTCGTTGGCGTACAAGAATCAGATATTCGTTATTTGGGGAAATGGCCCGCATCCGATCGCGTACTCGCGCAGATTTTACGCAAAATTCGCGCTCAACAGCCTAAGGTAATTGGGTTGGACTTATACCGTGATATTCGCGTGGGCGAAGGCTATGCAGATCTAGAGCAAGTATTTAAAACCACGCCCAACTTGATTGGCATCGAAAAGAGTATTGGCGATCGCTTTAATACGATCATTGCCCCACCTCCAGCTTTACAAGAGTTGAAACAGGTGTCGGCAAATGATGTGATTGTCGATCCTGATGGTCGATTGCGGAGAGCATTTCTTTATCCGATGCCAACAGGTAATGAGGGCTTACCGAGTCTAGGTTTAGCTGTCGCCCTTGCCTACCTCAAGGACAAAGGCATCAAACCGCAATCCTCAGAATCGGGAGGATATTTACAGCTTGGCAAAACGATCTTTAAGCCATTAGAAAATAGTGACGGCGGCTATGTTCGCACCGATGCTGGTGGCTACCAGATCTTGATGAACTATCATGGCTCCTCTCTCAAGTTTCGCCAAGTCTCCCTTGAAGATATTCTCGAAAATCGAATTCCGCCCGATTTAATGCGCGATCGCATTGTCTTAATTGGCGCTCAAACTCCTAGCCTCAACGATATTTTCTATACACCTTACAGCAGCAATTTCATTACTTCACCGACTCAAATTTCGGGTGTAGAATTTCAAGCTAATGCCGTCAAGATGATCATCGGCGCAGTCCTCGAAAATCGCCCCCTCTTTAGAGTTTGGTCAGATATTTGGGAAGAGTTATGGATTGCTGGTTGGTCAATCATCGGCGCTTCTATCGTTTGGTTATGTTCGACTAGACGCTTGATGATTCTGATTAGCTCAGTCTTACTATTTACAGTTGTTTTGATTGGTAGTACCTATGCCTTATTCCTTACAGGGTTGTGGATACCTGTAGCACCTTGCGTATTTACCTATCTCACCTCCATGTTAGTGATGCAGAGCTATATTTATGTAGCTCGGTTGCGGGAATTGAATGCGGCTCTTTCCGATTCCATTGAGCTACTAGCCCATGATGCTTCCCATGACTCCTTAACTGGTTTACCCAATCGCAATCTATTCATGGATCGAGTAGAACAGGCGATTAAATATAGTAAACGTCATCCAGAATATCTATTCGCAATCTTTTTTATTGACTTAGATCGTTTCAAAATGGTTAACGATAGTCTGGGACATAATGTCGGCGATTTATTTTTGCAGGAGATCGGGAAGATTTTGCAAGGATGTCTGCGCTCAATTGATACGGTTGCTCGCATTGGCGGAGACGAATTTACAATTCTCATTGATGATATCCAAGATGTTACTGAAGCTTTGGTAGTTGCCGATCGCATTCTCAAAAAGTTTCTCTCACCAGTGATCATTAAAGGCGAAGCAATTTTCCCTAGTGCCAGTATTGGCATTGTCATTAGTACTCCAAATTATAATAATTGTATTGATTTGCTAAGAGATGCAGATATCGCGATGTATCGCGCCAAGGATTTGGGCAAAGGACGTTATACCCTTTTCGATCAAGAAATGTATGAGCAGACCTTACGATTGACTCAATTAGAAAGCGAACTACATTATGCATTAGAGCATCAAGAATTTGAACTTTACTATCAACCCATTATTTCTTTAAAAACTGATCAGCTAACGGGATTTGAGGCGCTAATTCGTTGGAAAAATCCGAAACGAGGCTTTATTTCGCCCATAGAATTTATTCCCCTTGCTGAAGATACGGGCTTGATTGTGGCGGTTGGGGATTGGGTGATGCAAGAAGCCTGTCAACAACTGCAAACTTGGTTTCATCAATTTCCTGAGGCTACTAACTTGAAAATGAGCATCAATTTAGCTAGTCATCAAATCCGAGAATCAGATCTCTTAGACAAATTAGATCATATTCTTGCTAAAACTGGAATTGATGGCAGTTCTATCCGTTTAGAAATCACGGAAAGCACCTTAATGGATCAAGGCGGAGAGACTATTAATAAGCTTTCGCAATTAAGGGCGCGGAATATTCAGCTTAGTATCGATGATTTTGGGCAAGGCTACTCTTCTCTTAGTTATTTGCATCGTTTTCCGATTAACATTCTCAAAATCGATCGCGCTTTTGTAAATCAAATGACTGATGGTGGAGAGAATATCGAAATTGTGCGTACGATCACAATGTTGGCGCATACTTTAAATATGAGTGTGGTTGCGGAAGGTGTGGAAACCCAACAGCAAGCGGAAATCTTAAAGGGTTTAGGTTGTGAATTTGGGCAAGGATATCTCTTTTCTAGACCCTTAACTGCTGCTGATGCTGAACTGGCGATCGCCAAAAGTATAAAGCATCCAGTGAGTTACTCTTAAACCAAGGTATTACAAATAAAATTTTGAAAGCGAGGCAGAGCCTCGCTTTCAAAATTTTTAGGACTTACGCAGAAAGACTTGAAAGCGTGATTCTAACCTAGGGGCAATTCATGAATTTCCCCTACATTTGGTTATTTTGCGTAAGTCCTAATTTTATTTGGGTTTTAATTAAGCGCAAAGCGCTGTACCTTAACTAGTCTGCTTATAGCCTAACTTCAAGAAGATATTTTCTAAGGTTTCTTGAGTGCGATGGAAATTGGAAATGGGAACCCCTGCTTCTATGAGAGATCGTAGTAACGCCGCACAGTCTTCAATGCTGCCAGAAAATTGGACACGCACACTGGGCGTGCCTTTAAGAATTTCTACTTCTTTCACTAATGGCGATCGCTTTAATACTGTTTGTAGATCTTCAAGATTGCCGAGGGTGGAGATCAGTAATTGCTGTTGATCTTGATTATTGCGATCATAAAGTTCCTGTAGGCGTGAACTCTCAACTAATCTGCCTAATTCCATGATGCCAATGGATGTACAGATTTCCGCGAGATCGCTCAAGATATGGGATGAAATTAAAATTGTCATCCCTTGCTTTTGTAGGGATTTAATAATATTGCGAACCTGCACCCTTGCAAGGGGATCGAGTCCTGATACAGGCTCATCGAGTAATAACAAAGTTGGGTTATGAATAATGCTCCGCGCAAGGCTGAGTCTTTGTTTCATCCCTCGCGAGAGTGTGGCAATTAGTTCATCCTTTTTTTGTTCTAGCTCCACTAACTCGATTACTTCATATAGTCTCTGCGATCGCTGAGGATCTCGCAAGAAGTATAACCTTGCAAAATAATCAAGATAATCCCAAACCGTCAGATCGTCGTAAAGGGGAAAGTCATCGGGTAGATATCCTAATTGACGCTTCAGTTCAGGATTGTTATGCCCACGCAAAAACCTCGCCCCATTAATATAAATCTCACCTGCGGTAGGTTCTTCGGCGGCGGCTAACATTCTAATTAAAGTGGTTTTACCCGCACCGTTAGGACCAATGAGACCATAAACTTCGCCGCGATCGATCTGCAAATCAATATGATTTACGGCGATATGATTATCAAACTGTTTTGTCAATCGGTGAGTGCGAACCGTCGGTACTGCTGTCATGAGATTGCCATAAAAGTTGTTGTCTCATTGCCCCAATTGCTGCTTTCAGCTTACCAGATTTTAGCTATAACTGATACCTTACAAAGCTGTAAACATTCAGACAAGATTAAGAATTACGCATTGGGGAGATGTAGCGCGGACTTTACCCGCGCTACATCTCTCCGCAACCCAGTAAACTCGTTAATACTGCATAAGCACTAAAGATGTAATAATCAGAAATAGCTCCTAATTAATCGCTCAATCTCTTGAATAGGATTTCACAAATCTATGAGTACATTAACTTTAACTCTTGATCCTATAGTCCAAATTTCTAGAGAACAGTTTTATCAAATATGTGCCAACAATCCCGAACTTCAACTGGAACGAAACGCTAATGGAGAACTTGTAATTATGTCGCCAGCAGGGGGAGAGACTAGTTCTTGGAACTCAGACATAACAACCGATCTCAATATTTGGAATCGACAAGATCTTGCTGGGAAAGTATTTGATTCATCGGGTGGATTCTCATTGCCAAATGGTGCAGATCGCTCGCCCGATGCTGCATGGATTCCTATGGAAAAGTGGAATCGTCTTACCCGCGAACAGCGTAAAAAATTCTTACCTTTATGCCCAGATTTTGCTGTCGAGCTACTTTCACCCAGTGACTCATGGATTAAGGGAAACCTAAAAATGCAGGAATATATAGATAATGGCTGCCGCTTAGGTTGGTTAATTGATCCCGAAAATAAACGGGTTGCCGTTTATCGTCAAGGCAAACCCGTAGAGATTCTCGAAGCTCCACTTAGTCTCTCTGGGGAAGATGTTTTACAAGGATTTAACCTCGATCTAGAAAACATATGGTCAAGCTAAAAAAGCAGCCTCGCGTTGCGAGGCTGCTTTTTTAAACTGTGGTGGAAGCTTTAATGTTTGCTTCCCACTTACGAGGCTCACTAGCACGACGAATATTGCGCCAGATTTGCGTGGCGGCTAAAGTGCCATCAGCTACAGCGATCGAGACTTGGTTCAATCCTTTCTTCAAATCACCCAACGCGAAAATGCGATCGTGGCTGGTTTTACACATATCATTAGTCACCAGATTCTGACCATCCCATTCCAAACCTTCAATACCTTTGAGGTATTGGTTAAAGTAAGTCGAACCCATGCCAACTAAACCAGTAGTCGCCTCCACAATTGTGCCATCGGTTAGTTCCACGCCACTAAGGTGATGATTTTCACCGTGAAACTTAGCGATCGGGGCTTCATATAATGGGTAGCCATGCTCTGCAAGCTTCTGCTTCGTCTTATCACTGACTTCACATAATCCATGCGTCAAAACAGAAATATAGGGAGTAAACCAGTTCAGCACAAAGGCTGCACCAATCTGTCCTTCTGTATTCGCAATCAAAACTGCCTTCTGATCCCACATATCAAAGCCATCGCAGATCAAGCAGACATGAAGCGTGTAGCCTGCGTAATCATAGACATTTTGCATATCTTCCAAATGCGGCAAGTTGTCCATAATTCCTGAGGCTGCAACTACATACTTACTGCGAAATATAGGGTAAACACTATTAGTTTTGCCAACTTTTACTTTCACAGCAAAAGTTTCGCCTTCATCGACGACCTCTTCCACATAGCCGCGCAAATGATCGGCTCCCCAATCTACAGCCGTTTTTGTACCGTGATTTAAAATGTCGCGCCCGGGGGTGGTGGGGTCAAGTCCGACATAGTTACGCAAATCTTGCATCCATAGCGATCGCCCTTTTCCTTTTTCAACAATCAGGCATTTCAGCCCATAACGCGCTAAATATATCGCTGCCGATAGTCCGCCCATGCCGCCACCAACAACGATCGCATCGTAGACAGTCTCAAGGCGCTCATTTAGATTTTTGCTAGATAGTTTCATAGCCACCCCAATTTAATTTTCGTTAATAAAAATAAGAAAGTACGCTGTGCGTACTTTCTTATTTTAGTGATTAGCTTTCAAATACTTTACTGATTAAGCAAGAAAAATGAGCCTCGCTCACTTTTCTTGCTTAATGATTAGCCCTCAAATGCTAAACGAGGAGCAGATACGCCAGCAGGTGCAGCACCCTTGAGGTAAGCCAACATGGTGTCAGCGTCGGAAACTTCAAAAGGATCGGTTTCACAGTTATCAGAGAAACCAGGCTCAACGAAAATCTTTTCGATCTTACAATCGTTTACGAGCATGGAATAGCGCCAAGAGCGAAGACCGAAACCGATGTTGGACTTGTCAACCAACATCCCCATCTTACGGGTAAATTCACCAGCACCATCGGGTAGCAAGAATACATTCTTAGCACCGATTTCCTTGCCCCATTTGAACATGACGAAAGCATCGTTAACAGATACACAAATAACTGCATCTACGCCATGAGACTTGAATTCTTCATAAAGCTCTTCATAGCGAGGCAAGTGGTTGGATGAGCAGGTAGGGGTGAATGCGCCAGGTAGAGAGAAAACAACTACTTTCTTGCCAACAAAAAGATCTTGGGTGGTTTTGTCTTCCCAACGATAGGGGTTAGATCCACCTACGGACTCATCGCGCACACGAGTCTTAAATACAACGTTTGGTACGGTTTCGATAACTGCCATAGTTTTGATTTGGTATTTGTTTAAACTTATCTCAGAATAATTCTGATTTAGTAATTAGTCAATAGCTAGAGTGACTCAATCATTAGAAAAAGTTTAATAAATTTGTTGTTCCTAGATGGTGATGATATGATTGTGTTCTAGACAACTAAGCACTGACAACTAAGCACTTAGTTAAAACTTAGTTAAAAATTCAAAAAATTCATCATGCAAAAGCAAGCGGATCGGGTAGTTCAAATACTGAAATCAAAGGGGTTACGGGTTACACCCCAGCGCTTTGCTGTATATGCAAATTTATGCGATCGCACCGATCACCCCACTGCCGACCAGATTTTAAATGACTTAAATCAGAACGCGCCCACTTCATCGCAGGCTACAGTTTATTTGTCATTGCAAACTTTGCGCGATGCGGGACTAGTGCGCGAGGTATTACTAGAGCAAGGCGTATGTCGCTATGATGCCAATGTCGAGCCACACCATCATTTTCGGTGCAGATGTTGTGGGGAAATCGAAGATATTGCTTGGAATGCTTTTGAAGGTTTAGGCTTTCAGCAAATTCGCTCAGGCTTAAAAATTGATAGCTATGAAGTAACAGTTAGCGGTGTCTGCGATCGCTGCAATGGCTAAAAAGAGCGATCGCTCTTTTTAATCTTCGGGAGCCAAATCTCCCATAAAGCCTTCAGAACGCATATCATCAGGCGTAATTAGTCTATCTTGACTAGAAATATCATCAATATCATCTTCATCTTCTCTAGAGCCATCTAAATCTCGAAGGGGTTTATTGTTGCTGCGTAGATTTTCCCGATAGGGGTCTGTGCGTCTTTGACTACGGGGACGACCCAGAGACTTCAATCCCGCTTTAATGCCCGCAAAGGCACTTTTAGTAGCGATTGAAGCACTAGAAGCGCCTTGACGCACACCTTTAAGCCCATCATTTACTTGCTTAACCGCCTCACCCGCACTTTTTGCCCCTTGATTTAGCTCATCACTCAACTCACTTAGCTCTAAACCCGTCATCCGAATTGCTTCGAGGGTTGCGGGTAATTCTCTAGTTAAGGTGTCAGCCAAACGAATAATGCTACTTGCTGCTTTTCCTAACTCTTGAAATGTGGGAATTGCCGTGAGCAAAAGAATTGTCAGACAAACGACCACCAATAAAAATGATAAACCTAACAAAAAGATCGCTTCTGACATAATTTCTTATAGGTGATTACTCTTCATCTTCAATGGGAAGATCATCTATTTCTCCTATAGATGAATTATTAGATGTACTACCCATAGATAGAACTAATTCATCTTGGAGCCTACGACTAGCCTCTTGCCCCGTAGCGATCGCTTCTTGCAATCTGATCAACGCTTCATCAATAGTACGCTGCGCCTGTTCTGTCAAGCGATCGGCTTGATACTGCATATTAGCGCCTAATTCCTCCGCTATTTGCGGTAAATCTTGGGCTGAGCGCTTTAACACTTGCCGAGTTTCTTTACCTGAGCGTGGCGCAAATAAAATACCCAATGTTGCCCCGATCGCCGTACCGACAATCAATCCACCTAAAAATTTATCTGCGCCGTTTGACATTGTGCTTGCTCCCTATCGATCTGCTGTCTGACGACTTGTTACTTGATTTTTTACTTGATTTGCTATTTACAGAAGTTGACGCACTCTTGCTAGACTTTTGCCAACGACTCCCTAAAAAGGATACACCACGACTAAGCACTGACAATAGTTTACGAATTTTTTCTAGTTGCGCTTGCAATATTTGGTATTGTTTACGGGTCAAGCCAACTCCACTACGAGCAACCTCAAGGCTAGGGGTAGATGTCTGCAAACCATCTTCGCAAGCTTTAGTCCAACTATCTACGGTTTTTACCGTTGCTTTGAGCGCATTACGAAACATCCAGACTTGCCATGCTGCCCATAACAATCCCGCGCTAAGTATTAATTGTATGGCGATCGCAATCCAAATCATTATTTTTCAACAAGAAATTATAGGATTTTCAAGATTTATAGTGTAAAAAAAGCAGCACAGGCTACTTTTTTCGCTTGATTTATCTCACTAGTTTTTCGACTAATTTTGTTTACTCCCTTCCCAGTGAATAATTAGCCGCGCACGCCTAATTATTCACTTTGTAACGCCTATTCTTTGAGTGGGAAGGGAGTATAACAATTTTTAATTCTATCAGGAATATATAGTAAATTACCCAGCACTGTACCTGTACTCAGGTCAGTGTGGGCTTTCAATATCCCTGAGATGATCTGCAATGTTGCAAAATAATCTCGAACCTTCAGGCTTATTTACCGAAGCTCCAAGAGCAGAAATATTTTTACTGCCGTT
>JFJP01018732.1_pt1 | contig 14617 bp, 12 predicted proteins | sample 431651 | NCBI WGS metagenome assembly JFJP01 (sample SAMN02602958, study PRJNA72255) | Microbial mat metagenome, whole genome shotgun sequencing project. | biome: fresh water; feature: sink hole; material: water; isolation source: purple microbial (photo- and chemosynthetic) mats found in...
GTTCCCCGCCAGCCGGACGCCGCGCAGGACCTCGAGGTTGTGCCGCAGCGGCGCGAAGTTGACATCGGCCGGATCGGTCTCGACCGCGGTGACCACACGGGTCTCCGAGACGAAGCGTGTGAGGTCGTCGACATGCCCGTCCGTATCGTCGCCGGCGATTCCCTCGCCCAGCCAGACCACCTGGCTGGCGCCGTAGTAGCGCGACAGGGCCGCCTCGATGTCCACCCGCGAGCAGGCGGGATTGCGGTTGGGGTTGAGCAGACAGGATTCGGTCGTCAGCAGGCAGCCCGCGCCGTTGACCTCGATCGCGCCGCCTTCCATGATCAGCCCGGGTTCGACCAGCGGCAGGTCGAGGTACCTCGCCGCCTGCGAGGGAATCAGGTCATCGAGCAGGAAGGGGTATTTGCCGCCCCACGCGTTGAAGCCCCAGTTGACGATCACCTTCTCGCCCGACCCGGCGTCGAACACGAAACAGGGACCGTGGTCACGGCACCAGGCGTCGTTGGTCGGGAAGACATGCGGCACGATGTTGCCCATGACCGTCCCGATCACGGCCAGCGCCTTCTCGAGCTTGATGGCCGCCTTGCGGTCCTGTACGCCGATATGCACGGTTTCGCCCTGGCTGACGACGCGGATGAACTCATTGTAGGGCGCGAAGATCTTCTCGATTCCGCCGGGCCAGGTCGAGGCGGTGTGTGGGTAGCTCAGCCAGGTGGATTGGTGCTTCACCCACTCGGGCGGCATGACAAAACGGGGGGGTTTCTTCTTCGACGTCTTCATACGCCATCCAGCCAGCGGGCGGTGATCGGGGCATAGGTGTCGATCCGGCGGTCGCGCAGGAACGGCCACTGCGTGCGGTAGCGGTCGGAGTCGCCCAGGTCGAGTTCCTGCACATGCAGGGCCTCTTCATCGGACGGGGCTTCATACAGCAGGGTGCCGAAGGGGTTGGTCACGAACGAACCGCCCCAGAAGCACTGGTCGCCTTCAATGCCGGTGCGGTTGACGGTGACGACGTGCACCCCGTTGGCGATGGCATGGGCGCGCTGGATGGTGAGCCAGGCGTCGTGCTGCTCGCGTCCGGCCGCCTCGGGGGCCTTCATGTCCCTGCCGATCGCGGTGGGATAGAACAGGATCTCGGCGCCCATCAGGCTCGTGATGCGGGCGGCCTCGGGATACCACTGGTCCCAGCAGATCAGCACGCCGATACGGGCGAAGCGGGTGTTGAAGACACGGTAGCCGGTATCGCCGGGGGTGAAGTAGTATTTCTCGTAATAGCCGGGATCGTCGGGGATATGCGACTTGCGGTAGATCCCCAGGATCTGCCCGTCGGCATCGATCACGGCGGCGGTGTTGTGGTAAAGCCCCTCGGCCCGTTTCTCGAAGAGCGAGGCGACGATCACCACCCCCAGGCGGGCTGCGGCCGCCTGCAGCGCGGCGGTATCGGGCCCAGGCACGGGCGCGGCCAGGGCGAAATTGGCGAGGTCCTCCTTGTCGGCGAAATACAGCGAGAGGAAAAGCTCCTGCAGGCAGATCACCTGCGCCCCGCCTGCCGCCAGCGCTTCCATGCGCCCCAGCACCCTGTCCAGATTTGCCGCCTTGTCCGCCGTGCAGCGCATCTGCACCAGCCCGACCTTGACTTTCCGCGCCATACTCACCTCTCCTGCCCGAAACCCGACACCCTCTGGCAACACACCAGCAAGAACAGGCTAGCGGCTTGTCCCCCGCAAATCAACCCCGCAATCGCACAGGGCAGCAATTCTCATTATGGCCTCAAACCGTGCGGGGAGCAGGCTAAAGCCTGAACTACGAACACCGAAATGCTCGGAATTATGGCGTTCGTAGTTCAGCCTTCAGGCTGCCCGAGGCCCAGGAATTGCTGGCTGTTGACGGAATGGTGTTTGCAGTCGGGGGGGCGATAGTGTATATCCACAGGCTATGCAAAAACAACTGACAACAGTGACGGATACCCTGGCGACGTGGATGCAGGCCGCGTTCACGGCGCTTTACGGCGAGGCGATCGACGTGTCGGGGGTGGGGGTGGTGGCGACGGGCAACGCCGCGTTCGGCGATTACCAGTGCAACGCGGCGATGGGTCTGGCCAAGGTACTCAAGGTGGCGCCGCGGGTGATCGCTGATCGCCTGGTGGCCGAAGCCCCGCCGCACGAGGCGGTGGCCCGCCTGGAGGTGGCCGGCCCCGGCTTCATCAATATCTTCCTCGCGGACGCCTGGCTGGTGTCCCGCGTGGCCGCGTTGCGCGGCGACCCGCGCGGCGGCGTGCCGCAGCCGGGGCAGGGCCGCACGGTGGTGATGGACTATTCGAGCCCGAACATCGCCAAGCCCATGCATATCGGGCATATCCGCTCGACGATCATCGGCAACGCGCTGGACCGGATGTACCGCCTGCTCGGCTACCGGGTGATCGCCGACAACCACATCGGCGACTGGGGGACGCAGTTCGGCATCATCATCATGGGCTACCGGAATTTCCTGGACCGGACGGCGCTGGAGCAGTCGCCGATCGAGGAGCTTGAGCGGGTCTATGTCAAAAGCTACGAGCGGGCCAAGGCGGACGAAGGATGGATGACGCAGTGCCGCCGGGAGCTGGTGAAGCTACAGGCGGGCGACCCGGAGAACACCGCCCTCTGGAAGCAGTTCATCGCCTTGAGCCTCGGCGAGTTCGCGCGCATCTACAAGCGGCTGGGCGTCGCCTTCGACCTGGTGCGCGGCGAGAGTTTCTACAACGACCGGCTGGCGGCGATGATCGCCCTGCTGGAGGAGAAGGGGCTGGCGACCATTAGCGAGGGGGCCTTGTGCGTGTTCCTCGAGGAGGACGGCCTGCCCGTGTGCATCGTGCGCAAGAGCGATGGCGGTTACAACTACGCCACCAGCGACCTGGCCACCGTGTTCTCGCGCGTGGAGGAATTCGCGCCGGAGAAGATTGTCTATGTCACCGACGAGCGCCAGCAGTTGCATTTCAAGCAGTTCTTCACGATCAGCCGCAAGCTGGGGGTGGAGACGCGGCTGGACCACGTCTGGTTCGGCCTGATGCGGCTACCCGACGCGACGTTCTCGACTCGCCAGGGCAATGTGATCAAGCTCGAGCACCTGCTCGACGAGGCCGAACGCCGCGCGTTCGAGCTGATCAGCACCTCCAGTCCGGACATGAAGGAGGCCTGCCGGCGCGAGGTGGCCCGGGCGGTCGGCATCGGCGCAGTCAAGTATGCCGACCTGAGCCAGAACCCGCAGACCACGGTCACCTTCACCTGGGACAAGGCCCTGGCGCTGGACGGCAATTCCGGTCCCTACCTGCAATATGCCTATGCGCGGATCGCCAGCGTGCGCGACAAGTATAGCGAACGGTTCCCCGATGGCGACCTTGAGGCGGCGGACCTGCTGCTGACCGGTCCGGCCGAGCGCGACCTGATGATCCGGCTGCTACGGTTCCCGGAGGTCGTCATGCGCGCGGCGGATGCCTACAAGCCGAGTATGGTGGCCGATTACCTTTACGAGCTGGCCCAGGGCTACAGCTCCTTCTACCAGAACGTTCCCTTCCTCAAGGCCGAAACGGGCATCCGCGAGAGCCGGGTCCTGCTTTGCGGGGTGATCGCCGCCGTGCTGCGCCGCGGACTGGACCTGCTGGGGATCGAGACGCCCGAGCGTATTTAATTGCAGCCGGGTGCGTAAAGCTGATAGGCTAAGCAAGCGTCGTTGAATGGCGTATCAGGAATTGAATGGATAACCGGACCGGGACAGGCACACTATGAGCGAAGCGGATAAAACAGGGAACACGGCGGGAACAGCATCGGACAGCGGTGAATTGACGCTGGATTTGAACTTCGTGCCGCAGTGGGCGCGTCGTCCGCCGGATGCCAGCCGGTTCGGTCGGTTCGATGATGATGAGCACTCGCCGCGCCGCGGTGGCGGCGATTCACGCGGCGGTCGCGGCGGTCGCGACGACCGCGGCGGCGACCATCGTCCGCCGCCGCGCCGTCCGGATGAGGCGTCCCGCCGCCGGACGGACCGGCCCGGCGTGAAGGAAGGACCGCCGGGGGCGGATCCCCGTGGTGTCGCGCGGCCGCGCCGCGATGATGCCGCCGCGCGTCCGTCGCCGGACGTCCGTCCGGGGGAACGCGCCCCCGCGCCCCGTGCCGCCGGGCATGGCGCGCCGCCGCCTCCTGTTGTCGAGGCTCTGCCGATCAGCGTACGGTTCCTGCCGGAACAGAAGGCGCTGAGCGATCTGATCCGCCGCGTGTCGGCAAGCCTCCGGGCGTATCCGCTGCTGGACCTGGCCGCGATGCTGATGTCCAAGGAGGGGCTCTGTTACGTCAAGCTCGATGTGCTGCCGGAGGCGAAGGAATTCCGTCTCTACCAGTGCAAGCACTGCGGCGCACTGGCCCGCAGCCGCGAGGCTATCGAGGATCATGTGATCGAGGCGCACGTCGATCTGGTCTTCGATGTGCAGGAGGAGCAGGTCGATCCGCCGTCGGGTGTCTTCGTGTGCGTGGCGAAATGCGGCTACAGCGGTGTGCTGCTGGGACCGTCGAACCACCACAGCTATGCCGAGGCGGTCAAGCGGCTGCACGCCGAGCGGTTTGCCAATATGGATTTCGAGGTCTACCGGCGGCGTATCCAGACCTCGCACGATCCGGCGGATGTCGAGCGCTGGAAGCAGGAATCCTCCAAGCGGGTGGTCTACCGGCTCAAGGGTAAAGGCGTCGAGGGTGAGCAAGCGGCCGAAGCCATGACCTGGGCCGACGCCCAGCGCCACCTGCGCACGGAAGTGGCACCGGCGGCTGTCGAGTCGTCGCGTCGCCTGGCCCTTCCTGAGAAGGTCGCCCACGAGGTGCGTGATCCGGCGATCCGGCACATGCTGCGCGAGGAATGGCAGCAGGAGTCGCGCTTCCCGATCCATCTGGCGTTTGCCTTGCGGGCGGCCTGTCGGCACCGGGGGCTGCACCTCTTCAAGACGGGCGGCAGCCGCGACCGCGGCATGAATTTCGTGACGGCGGTCAAGCCCGTCCCGCTGGATCCGGAAACAGCAATCCCGGCGATCCGCGATGCCCTGCTGTTCATGCAGGCGCATCCGGGATGCACGCGCAAGGACATGGTCGAGGCGCTGCGTCCGGGAGCGGCACCGGATTCGGATGAGGTCAAGGCTCTGCTCCAGCCGATCCACTGGCTGGTCGAGAAGGGCCACGTGATCGAGTTCTTCAACGGCACCCTCTCGGTCCCCAGGATGGTCCGCCGGTAGGTGGGGCGTCCTCGGCGTCTTATACAAGAGAAACTCTTGCAAAACCCGCTGCGAAGCTGATCCTGATGGCTTTCTTCACAGCGGGTTCTGTAAAGAAAATGCCTGCCATGTCCGAGCCGAACGCCGGCTGTTATTCACCTGGTGGTTCAGGTGCCGGCGCGGGGGGCGGTTCGGATCGGCGGGAACTCAACCAGGGCAACCAGTATCGGCGGTATCGAGGCCGGTATCGATCCGACGTTGGGGATGAAGGCCAGAGCGCCCCAGGTAACGGCGAAATCAACGCCGATCCAGGAAAGCCCCAGCCAGACGATGATGACGGTCGCCAAGCTGAGCATCAGTTGCAGAGGCAGGTACGTCCCGATCAGCTTGGAAATCGCCCCCGGCATGTCGACTGTCCGATCCGCCCGATCGGTGTCGAACGTGTGTTGCATCTTGGCTCTGATTTTCTGCCCGTCATGCTCCTACACCCCCATGCCGTTCGTCAAATTGAATACCGCCATCAGGATACTGACGGCCACGAAGCCGACGGCGACCGCCACGCCGACGATCAGGATCGGCTCCAGCGCTGTCGTGAAGATCTTCACGTTGCGGTCCAGGTCGTTCTCGTAGCGGCGCGCGATGTGGCCGAGCGCCCCGGCCATGTCGCCGGTCTGTTCGCCGATCGAGAGCATGTCGATCAGCATCGGCGGCAGCACCTTGCCGGCCGCCAGCGGCCCTGAGATGGACGTGCCGTCGGTCACCCGCTCGCGGGCGTTGCGCAGCTCGCGGGCGATCACCGCGTTGCCGACGGTCTGCTCGACAATTCCGAGCGCCTGCAGGATGGGTACTCCGTTGGTCAGCAGCACCCCGAGAGTGCGGGCCAGGTTCGCATATACACCTGAAGCCACGATGCCCTTGATCAGCGGCATGCGCAGCAGCAGGCCATGCCACCACAACTGTCCGTTCTTTGTTTTCACCGCCCGGTTCGCCAGGACGGCCAGGATACCGAGGCCCGCCAGCACGAACACGCCATAGTGCGTCAGGAAGGTGCTGGTCCCGATCAGGATGCGGGTGGGCAGCGGCAGCGCCTGGTTCATCTGCTTGAAGATCCGCTCGAACTTCGGGACAACGTTGACCATCGAGAATATCAGTGTCGCCGCCCCCATGACCATGACGATCAGGGGATAGACAAGCGCCATGGTGACCTTTTCCTTGAGGTCCTGGACGCGTTCGTAATGCTCGACCAGGCGCTTGAGAACCTCGTGCAGCGCCCCGCCCGCCTCGCCGGCGCGGATCATGTTCACGTACAGCTTGGAGAACACGCGCGGATGCTGCTGCAGGGCTTCGGAAAGACTGGAGCCCTGCACGACCGCGTTGCGCAGGCCGCGGACGATCCCGTCGCTGGAGGTGCCGACCCGGCGCTTGGCCAGGGTGTTGAGCGCGTTGCCCAGCGTCATGCCGGAGGCGAGCAGGTCGCTAAGCTCGGTGGTGAAGATCAGCACTTCGCGCATGCTCATCCGCTCGCCCCGGGTGAGCTTGAACCGCGGCCGCGCGGCTGTCTTCGCGGCACTGGCGGCTGCTGTCGCGGCCGCCCCTTCCGCGACCGACACCGGGACCAGCCCGCTCTGCTCGATCATACGCAGCGCGGCCCGGCGGTCCGGTGCCTCGATGTCGCCACTCTGCTTCGCTCCGTCGCGTGTACGTGCCGTATAATTGAAAACCGCCATCGTTTAACCTCTCCGGTCCGCCCCCGGTCAGGCTTCTTCCTCGGTCGCCCGCAGCACCTCTTCAACCGTCGTCCTTCCCGTCGCCACTTTCGCCCAGCCGTCATCGCGCAGCGTCCGCATCCCTTCCTTCAGGGCCTGCTGCCGGATCGCGGTGGCGGAATGCCGCGCGGTGATCAGCGACTGCACCGCATCGCTGACCGGCAGGATCTCGAAAATGCCCAGCCGCCCGCGGAAACCGCTGTTGCGGCAGTTCTCGCAGCGTCCGGTCTCGTAGAGGCTGGCGCCCGCCAGTAACGTTTCCGGGAACCCGATCTCCTTGAGGAATGCGGGATCGCTCTTCACGGCGGCAACCCGGCAGTCGGGACACAGGCGCCGGACCAGCCGCTGCGCGACAACGCCCTCCACGGCGGAGGCCACGAGATACGGCTCGACGCCCATATCCATCAACCGGGTAAACGCCCCGGCCGCATCGTTCGTGTGCAGGGTGCTGAAAACCAGGTGACCGGTCAGCGACGCCTGGATCGCGATTTCCGCCGTTTCCAGGTCGCGGATTTCGCCGACCATGATGATGTCCGGATCCTGGCGCAGGAAGGAACGCAGCACCCGCGCGAAGGTCAGCCCGATCTCCGGGCGCACGAGCACCTGGTTGATGCCGGGCATCTCGTACTCGATCGGGTTCTCCGCCGTCATGATGCGCACATCCGTGCGGTTGAGTTCCTGCAGGTAGCCGTTGAGCGAGGTGGATTTGCCGGAGCCCGTCGGGCCGGTGACCAGGATGATGCCGTTGGGCCGGTGGATCAGCCGCCGGATCACGGCGGCGTCATGCTCGCCCATCCCCGAATCCTCGATCGTGATCAGCTGCGTGCCGCTCTGCAGCAGGCGCAGGCTCACGCTCTCCCCGTAGACCGTCGGCATGGTCGATACGCGGATATCGATGTTCTGTCCCTTGACCCGCAGCCCGATGCGCCCGTCCATCGGCAGCCGTTTCTCGGCGATATCCAGGTTTGCCATCACCTTTATACGCGAGAGGATCGCCGCCTGGAAGCGGATCAACTGCATCGGCACGGGCGTCTCGTGCAGCACCCCGTCGACCCGGTAGCGGATCCGCAGCTTTTCCTCCATCGGTTCCAGATGAATGTCGGTGGCACCCTGCTGGTGCGCCTCCCAGATGATCTGGTTCACGAACTTGACGATGGACGCCTCCTGGTCCATCTCGCTGAGGTCCACCTTGCCGACCTGTTCGTCCAGCGAGACCTCGAAGCGGTCGTCCTGCATCATCTGGTCGACGGTTTCGGCCCCGACACCGTAGAACGCCTTGGCCGCCTGGGAGATATCCTCAGAGGGGCTGAGCGAGAGCTTGACCCGCAGTCCGGAGGCCAGCCGCAGCGAGTCCACCAGTCCCGGCACGAAGGGGTCGGCCACCGCGACCAGCAGGACGCCGTTCTCGACGGACACGGGGATCACGTTGTACTGGAAAACCGCCTTCGGCGGCAGCCGCTGCAGGACGTCCTGCGCGATTTCCACGTCCTTGAGCCGCCGGAACGGCATCTGCAGCACGGAGCCGAGCGCCTTGAGGAAGTCGCCCTCGCGCACCGCGCCGTTCGCGGCCACGACCTGGCCTAGGGGCATGTCCGCGCTGGCCGCCTCCGCCGCCAGAACGCGGACCTGTTCCGCGTTGAAAAGCCCGGTCTGTTCCAGCAGAGTCGCTATGTAGGTTTCAGAAGCCATGCCTATAACTTATCCGTCTCCCGCCCAAAGCGCAACACCATATCGCGGCATCGGTAAAATCACTTGCGTCCCTCCCTGAAAAAGTTCACCCTTTGCAAAGAAGAGAACAAGCTGCACCCCGGACGAGTGAAAGGTACAAAACCGCGGTTTGGAGTATTGGGAAATCAACAAAAACGAAGGAATTCCCTATGGTCAAGCGGATAATAGTCGTTGTCGTAATAGTCGCGCTTCTTCTGTTCGCGACGGTGGGACTGATTCTGCCGAAGAGCTTTAAAATAAGTCGGACAGTCAATATTCAGGCCAATCAGATGCGAGTTATCCGCTGCATCAACACGCTGGATCGATGGGAATCATGGTGGCCATGGAATCGGAATGAAACAGGTCATCGACTTCAGATTCACGCGCCCGCGAATATCGGTGCGAACATGTCGTGGGGTGGCCGCCCTGCTCCCGGACGGCTTGTTCTTACCCAGACCTCCATCTTTGCCGTTGAGTACGATGTGCATTTTAACGCGAACACACGGCCCGACAAAGGATCCTTCACCATCAGGGCATCCGAGCAAGGAACGGAACTTACCTGGCGTGTGGATGGTCACTTCGAAAGTCCCGTCATCGGGGGCTATCTGGCGCTTCTCGCGGACGCCATGCACGGGGGAATGATCGAGTGGGGCCTGAACAACATTAAAGATTTGGCTGAAGCCGACAAATCCGAAATTAACCTGTACTATGAAGATGAACTAGGGCACGAAATAGAAGAGAAGGTTGATTAAGAGGCCGGAATGCCAGCACATCGGAGGGTATTTTGCATCGCGTAAAGATAGTATGCAGGCTCGAGAAAGGAGGGAAATAGCGACAACAATTATCGTTTGACAGAGTCGATTGACATTCACAAAAAACAAAGGGGGCTACCTATGAGCATGCTGAAAGAGTTCCAGGAATTTGCCGTCAAGGGCAATGTGGTTGATATGGCTGTTGGTATCATTATCGGCGGTGCGTTCGGAAAGATCGTAACCTCAGTGGTCAACGATGTGATTATGCCGCCGATCGGGCTGTTATTAGGTGGGGTCAACTTTACAGAGTTGGTGATAACCCTGAAGGCGGCGGTTGGAGAAACGGCGGCTGTGACGTTGAATTACGGTAAGTTCATTCAGACGGTGCTCGACTTCCTGATCGTGGCCGGGGCAGTCTTCTTCATGATCAAGGGATTGAACACGATTCGGCGCAAAGCCGAGAACGCCACCAAGAAAGCCAAAACGGTTTAACAGAGAATTGATGAAAGGAATCACGATGGAAAAATTACTTATTGTAGGCGTGAGCCTGTTTGTGGTGTCCGGAATAAGCATCGCGCAGGAAGAAGCCAATGTTTTTAAGCATTCAATCAGCCTGGGGGCCACGCTGACTGACGGCAACAGCGAGACGATGCAAGCGAATGCATCGCTTGCGACCGAGGGCGAAAAGGAGGGCCTCGGCTCCGTGCGGGCTGGCGTCGAAGCCAACTATGGCGAGACGACCGTGACAGCGGACGAGGCGGGGGTGACCACCGAGAGCACGGATACAACGATTGAGAACGTCCGTATCTTTTCCGGGGCAAGGAAAACGATTACCCCGCGAACCTTTGCGTCCATCGACGCCTCAGTCTTGTATGACGACATTGCCCAGATCGACTACCGCGCGACGGTGGCTCCGGGGCTAGGTGTGTATGTGGTCAAGAACGAGTCGACCAGCCTCTCTGTCGATGCCGGCCCGGCATTTATATGGGAAGAGGTCGCTGGTGTCGCGGACGACTACCTGGCAGTGCGGTTCGGCGAACGAGTTGATCACGCGTTCAGCAAGACGGCTAAGGCATGGCAGTCTGCCGAATACTTGCCAAAGGCCGATGACTTCGGGGACTACCTCCTGAACGTGGAAGTCGGGGCCGAGGCGGCGATGAACAGCAAATTGAACTTGCGACTCGTGCTTCAGAACAAGCACGATAGCACTCCAGGAGAAGGCCTTGAGAAAAACGATCTGGTTCTGATAGGTGGTATTAGCCTGTCGCTTTAAAGCGACCTGTGTCAGGTTTGCTCAGTTCGCCTGGCTCATCTCGCTTGCAGCCGCGACGGCGCGGCTGTAAGCGTCAAGGCATTCACCTCAACCGAAACAAGCCCCGGATTTAAGGCTGCATCAAACCTATTGCAGGATCCCACTGTAATGTGCTTCTATTCGCTTAGCAATAAAAAGGCCCAAAACTTAGAATGCCGGAAAGCCTCTTGGAATAAGATGAAGAAACGAATCCTCCAGAGCCTGTGCATTCTTGCCGTCAACATCGCTATCGGTGGTTTGGCGCTGGCGTCTTTCTTCCTTTTCCTGTTCAGGAGCGATCCGATCCTTGCTGCAGTGCCTGCAATTCTTGCTTTGCCGGGCATTATCCTCCAGCCTTGGTTTGTCGCCTTTATTTTTCTCCCCGGCGGACCTCTTCTCGCACCTTTCTTGACGACGGCGGTGTCCGTCCTGCTTTACCTCGTGCTGGACCGGAAAGGCAAACTCGAACGAGCAAAGCTCGCTCTCGCTCGAATTACGACACGACAGACAGTCGCTATCCCATGCGCGTTCATTGTGATCCTTTTCCTCGTCGGTTTTACCCGCTATGTTGACTTTCCCTCCATGCACACGGGAATTCCCGTAACGCTGCAATACTCGATCAAGGATATGAACCTCAACCTTGTCAACCCCAGGTACTGCTGTCTCGGGTCATTTATTGATTCCGAGTGGGTCTGGCAGGCACGCCTGCCAGAGGAGGATGTTGAGGCGCTCGCCGGAAAATTAGGCATGCACCCGATTGAGATCGAACAGATCAGCGATCATTACCGAGACATGCCACCCTACTGGTGGCGTCCCGTCATTTCGGCTCAGGCACGTGCTTTCGCAACACCGAGCTTCCCGATGGAAGGTCGTGGTTCGGACGGGTGGCACGCTTTGACAACATGGAACCCGGAGGACGAGATTCTCCACATGTGGATAAAGGATAACTTTTAGAATTTCCAACACGATGAATGCAGGCTATTGTCGCTAGCGAGCCAAAGTCTGATTCACGACGCAAAGGAAGGAGAAGATCGATGATTCAAAAGATGAACCGAGTAGTATGGGCGGGTGCCGTTTCTCTGGTCCTCATAGGGGGGGCAAATGCGGGCGAGCGGGTGGCCGCGAAGGTGGACACTCTGGCCCGGCACGAGACTGTGGCGGAGTTTCGTGGCACAAACTACCACCGGTGCATGGGGCTGACATCTCTGTGCCCTGACAAGTGCGGCGAATCGGGGGCACTCGCAACGTTCAGGATCGTCAACTACGTGACCTACGAGAAACTCGGGGAGTACGGCGATCCGAAATGCGACGAATTCGCCTTTCTTGTTGAAGATAACATGAAGCATCCAAAGGTGCCTGCCGACATCTGTGCGGCTGTGAACGCTCTGAAGCAAGGGGACATTGTCTTGCTTTCGTGGAAACACGACTATGTCACGAGCGAAGGCGGCTCCGCACCGGAACGACCGCTCACAAGACTGGAGAAGATCGCGCCTGTGGGAACCCAGGCATGGCTCAATCAGATTGACCGTCGCGCCAGCGTCCGCGACGCAGCCGGTCATGGGCCAACCGTCGGCTCTGCCGAATGGATGCAAGCCGTAAGTGTCAAGCTAGGGGTCTATGACCAGATGCAACACGGGCCAACCCCCGACTCGGAGGAATGGCGGAACGCGGTACAGTGGAAGGCGTTCGGGATCAAGTCCGGGCCGTTGAAGACCGGCAGAGAGAACGACGGAGCCGAACGTTGACCTGAACCTATTACGGGGAGTTGTATTCAACTACCCGAAATAGGTTCCAGGTGCATTGTTGGCGGCCTTATTGTGAATCTAGGTGTGCCGGTTCAGATTCCGGGAAGTGAAGTGTAAAAATGCCATCGGGGACTGTGAATGTCAAAGTGGTCGAATCCTGGCCCCACGAAATGATCGTCGGTAGCATTCGATATTCCATTTCGTCGGACGAGGTTGTCGGAGATAGCTGGAGCGTGAGGAATGGAGTAGCTGATATCGACCCCTTCGACACAGTGAAAGATGCATGAATATTTGTGACGGTGGGACGGAATGGATTGACCTTTCGGAGGCTCTGCGCATTCGCCACATAAGTGCCGTCGGGGGATGTTGCATGCTGCCCGCCACCAACATTGGAATCAAACCGAGACGTGAGAAACCAAATGTTTAGCGCAGTAGATAAGAGGAGGGTGAGCGATATGGCCGTCAGTTTCATTATATTGTACGCCAACGTGTGCCGCACCCTGGATTGCGACGAGCAATCCTAGGGTGCTGGCTGGTTCGGCCAGTCCAATCTCAAGCTTGCAAAGCCTCAAGAACTGCCTCAGGACGCTTATCCACGATACGTAAAAGAGCCTTGGCTGGACCTTCAGGCTCCCGCCGTCCCTGTTCCCAGTTCTGCAAGGTTGCCTTGCTGACACGTTCCCAGTTCTGCAAGGTTGCCTTGCTGACACCAATCATAAGCGAAAACTGAGATTGGGAAACATGAAGCCGGTTGCGAATGCGCTTAACATCAACAGGGCGATACTGAAAGATGCGGGAAGGCTTGGCTAAGCCTTTCCGTATCTGCCCTGCTTCCTCAATACTCTCAACCAGCTCGTCAAATAGCTCTTTCTTCATCGCATATTCTCCTCAACCAAGGCTTTTAAAATCTTGATTTCTTTTGCAGACAGATCCTCCTTTTCGGTCTTGCCGTAGGCAAGAAGGAGAAATATCTCACTGTCGGCCACTTGCCAATAGTATATATAACCCTGATTCCGCCACGCTTCCCTCCTGTTGCAGAACGCCAACGAATCTTGCGAAGACCACCGCTTCCCTTGATCAGATCACCAGCGATCGGGTTGAAGATCAACTCCTGCTGGAATTCGCGATAAGCGTCATCCGAGATCAGGTTGCTGATCTGTCAAGCGTCATCCGAGATCAGGTTGCTGATCTGTCTGGTAAAAACCGTTGTCTCTTTGAATATCATCAAGTCAATGCAGTACGCCAATGGCGTATGACTGTCAATAATCTATTCTCGTGGCCAACGCAGGCATGAGCGTTCCGGGAGACGAGCCCGGATATGCTCCACAGCCTTGCGCTTCATCTATTTCCAAGAATCCGTTGCTTCTGGTCTTTCGTGAGTTGGTCTGTCTCCTTGTGGTTCTCCTTGAAGGTATACCAGACCCACTTCGGAAATCGAGGATCGTCAGCATTCGCCAGCACCATCTGCCTTCCGTCATATCTGTACAACTCATATACCCAAAAGTTGTGGTCGCGGCCATCCTTGGTCTTTTCGTCGCCGTTTCCGATCAGATCGTTGCAGATGAAGTAACAAGGGCCGCCGTTGCTAAACCTGACGATATCCTCTGGCCCGAAGTCAAAGCTGTGCCAGTTGACGGGAACATACCGCATCTCGGACGAAAGCAGAAACGTTGTCGTCGACCCTTCTCCCGCCAAGCCGCAACCACCTGACCAGATGTTCACGAGGAAATCTGCTTTGCCGTCCCCATTGAGGTCTGCACACTGGACGCGGTAGATGTAACTCGACATTTCATTCGTGGCCAAGCCGGATATGGGCGTCCCCTTGGCGTCCAAAACGGAAATCCACCAATAGCAATCGTTCGTCGAGATGATCCGCTCCGCCCTTACAATCGTACCGGTGCCATCAGGACCTGCGGCAAAGAATAGAATGCTCGGATAATTGGTTATATCATCGCTCTTGTATTCACACCTGATGAGGGGGCAGTCGCTCAACTCAACAGACTGGGGCGTCTCGGCCTTCTGAAACGGTCCGTAATCCTTTGGATACCCAAGAGCAAGACCGCCGGTCAGAAGTGCGACGGCAACAGTGAAGATCGATCGTGGTATAGTCATATTCTTGTGCCCAA
>JFJP01027715.1_pt1 | contig 14617 bp, 26 predicted proteins | sample 431651 | NCBI WGS metagenome assembly JFJP01 (sample SAMN02602958, study PRJNA72255) | Microbial mat metagenome, whole genome shotgun sequencing project. | biome: fresh water; feature: sink hole; material: water; isolation source: purple microbial (photo- and chemosynthetic) mats found in...
TTTTCTTCTTATAAGCTTGAATTCTTTGTATTTTCTCCATTTCTTCAGGACTATAAAACAAGATTTTTTCTTGTTTTTCGTTCAAAACAGCAAGCTTTTTTTTTTAAAGAAAAAATCGATTTTTTTTAATAAAGAAAAATAGGGTTTTTATAAAGGAAAAAATTACGTTTTTCTGGTTTTTCTCGAAAAATTGCTTTGCAGAGGTAATATTCTTAATTTCTGGCTTTTTCAAAACTTTTGGTTTAATTTCAGAGTTTTGCACACGAATTATCAAAGAACATGAAGGTTTTTGAAAGAAAATCATTAGATTATGGGTTTTATTGCAATTATCAATGACTTTTATTTGAGAAATCAGCTCATCTTTATAAGAATTCTGATGGCTTTGAAGCTTTTTCGGATGGTTTTTAAGAGAAATAAAGGCGGATTTCAGTTTTTTATTGATAAAAAGCTGAGAAAATCGTTGAAGTTTAGTTTTTATTAAGGAAATACTATGAAAAACCTTGTTTTCGAGAGTTTTCAAGTAATTATCGAGGGTTTTTTGAAATTTATCATCTAAAATGGTGAATTTATATAAAGAAAACAAAGAAAATCAACCATTTTCTAAAGGAAATTTCGGGTTTTCTTCAATTTTCGCTTTTTCATCAGAGATTTTTTCTTTTTCTGCAAGAATTCCTTTATTATTTCCAAAACGCATGCGTTTTTGCGCATCATTTGTTGTTTTATTTTTTTCCTCTTTATGTTTTAGAATTGCTTCAAATCCCAGCTTAAAAAGATCGATTTTCTCGCTTTTGTGAAAGATTTCGACTTTAGCATTCAATTTATTCAATGAATTTCCGAATAAATTCATATTTCTCACTTCAATGTCTTTTCTCATAAAAGAAACAACAAACTACGATTTTTTCCTTTATAAATATCAAGAAAATCAAGAAAAAATTTACGAAAAACAAAGGATTTTTCGCATTTTCTTTGATTTTCTCTGCGAATTTATCTGAAATCTTCATTATTTTCTTAAAGGAAATGTGATTTTCTTTATCAAAGACATAGAAACTAGCGAAAATTGCTTCGTTTTTCCTTTGTTTTTTCAAGAGTTTTATCCAAAGCAAATTTCCTTTATAAAAGCAGCTTTTACGAAAAATTAACTGAGAAAATCGTGTAGTCATTTCCAATCTGATTAGAAAAAGCCGTTTTTTAATGAATTTCTGAAGAAAAATCGCTTTTTTCTTCTCATTTTTCTTTTTTTCTGTTTCTTTTTCTACAAAATACAAGAATCAATTAATGAAAATCGGATTTTTATAAAGAAAACTAGCTTGAATCACTGATAAGTCTTCTAGTCTTTTTTCTTCTTGAAGTTTCTTCAATTCGAGCAATTTCGCATTTTTTTTCAACTGGATTTCACGCTCTAAGGTCTTTTTCTCTTCTTCTAATCGACGAAGTTCATCAGATTTTTTCATTTCCTCTATCTTTTGACGGTTCATATTGATCTGATTCTCAAGTTCCTGTGAATCTGGGCCTTTATTCTTTTTAACTATTAAAAAAATCAGAGTTTTTGAAAGAAATTTTTAATTAAAAATAGAAAAACAAGGTTTTTCCGAATGAAAAAAATCAATTTTTTTTCTTAAAAAAAAATGAATTTTATAATGAAAAAAATCAATTTTTTTTCTTTAAAAAACCCCAACTTTTTTTTCTTTTAAAAAAACCCAATTTTCCAAAAATTGAATAAAATCCGAAAATAACCTTCTTTCAAAGCGATTTTCGAATTAATCGGTCCCAAATAAAACAATTCATATTTTTCTCCAAGTGCAATACTCCTATCCTCTTGTCCACGAACAATGAATTCCTCTAAACAAAGCCTCTTATTCTCCAATAGAATTAAATTAGCCAATATCTCATTGACAAGTCCTTTGAAAACCTTGAGTATTTCGTCATTATTTATCTTTTTTTCCTTAAAAATCCCTTTCATTTCAAAACAATGTTCAAAAACGTTGATAAAAGGCTTCATTATAATGACTTTATAGCTTAAAACCCTTTCAGGTTTCTTAAAAAACACCAATAAATCACATTTTTTCTGCGATTTTAATAGGTTTTTCGTATAGCGATTTCTTTCTAATATAGGAAAAAGCACTCCCTTTGCTTTCATAAGTATTTTATTGGTTTTTTGTTTTTCTACATAGAAAAAACTCAGCATTTTCTTCATTATTTGTTGAATTTTTACGATATTCTCGATTTGTTTTTTTGAATAATTCTCGTTTTCTTTCGTTTTTTCATTAAATAAAAGAATTTTATCAGCGTTTTCATCATCGAATTTCAGCTTTAAAGCCTTTTGTCTAGTTTCTAATTCCTGTAATTCCTGGACTTTCTTCAGTATTTCTTTGTCCTGATCATAAAGAAGCTTATTTTTACGATTTTCTTCAGATTCTAATGATTTTATGTCTTGTGCTTTAATAGAAACTGCTTTGTTCAGGTCTTCGAGCTTTTTCTCTAATGTCTTTTCCTTCTTGTTTAATTCCTGTAATTCCGCCGTTTTTTGAAGCTTTTCTTCTTTTAACTTAGATAATTCCTCTTTTTTTGGTTTTTCTTCAGAATTTATAATTTCAAAAGAGTTTTTCTCTCGATTTCTTTCAGATTTTTCTTGATTTATTTCAGGCTTTTTATCGTTTTTTTCAGGTTTTTCTTGATTTCTTTCAGGTTTTTTATCGTTTTTCTCAATTACTGGTTTTTCTTGTGTTTTTTTCGGAATTTCTTGTGGTTTTTCTTTCATATTTTCTTTAGGCTTCGATTTTTGATCATTTTTCTTGGGGTTTTCCTTAGAAAACATGTTCTTATTCAGATCTTCTAAGAAATTCTGACGATTTTTCTTTATTCGTTCTCCTTCAGAAAAATCCGAAAGATCAGAATCCCAATCCAAAAGTCCTTTTTTCTCAAGAAAATTGATCTCGTTTTCTGAACGCCCGCTTAAATTCGAATTATCTTCGTCTTTTTTCTCGCTTTTTGGTCCTTTCAGGCTTTTTGAAGCCTGTTGTTTTTCTGAGACTTTTTTCGCGATTGAAAATTCATTTGCAGTTGTGAGGAAATTGTTTCTTTTTGGAGTTTCTTTGCTATTTTTAAGAAGTGTTTTTATGAGCTTTTATGAGCTTTTATTAGCTTTTATGAGCTTTTATGAGTTTTTTTGAGCTTTTATGAAGAATTTTAGAACTTTTGAGGACGACGCATGATTTTATTTCCAACAAAGTAGAAATCTGAGGGTTTGAGATGATTGGCTTGAAGATACGAGACGTTCATACGAGGTTTTCTGTTAATATTCGCACTTTTCGGGCGGTTTTTGAAAAAATTCTGTGATTCAACCTCTTTATCATAAAGGATTTTATTGGGTTTTTTTGGGATTTTCAGTTTATTTTCATGTTTCTTTAAAGGAAAAATCATTTGATTTAAAGGAGAAATTTTTAAAGAGAAAAACCTCAAGAAAAGTGTTCAGTTCGGTTTTGAATTTATTTACCAAAGGATGGCTTTCTTCAAGGTTATTTTCTAATTCTGAGATGGATTTCTGAAAGAATTCATAGCTTTTTTCGAGATTATTGAAGAATTCCTCCTCGTTTCCGAGGTTATGATACGAAATTGCCAGTATAATAACCTATAATTTATCGATTTTTTAAAAATTTCCTTTATATTTTTTAAACTAAATCATTGAATTCTGAGTTTTTCATTTGATTTCTCCTGTTTTTCTTGATTTCATTGATAATATGCTTCACGCTTTGTGATGAATGAATTCTTGCATTCAAATGGCTAAAAATTGAAAAAAACTCTTATAAAACAATAAAAATCAAAAGAAAACTCTCCAAGATGTGAAAGAACTGCTGCGATATTCATATGTGTTAAGCCTAAATAATGCTCATTTTGACTAACATTCAGTAATTTCAAAGCTTTCATCAGAAAAGATAACGCTAATTCAAGGTTTTGTGATCTTCGATGATAACAACCGAAATGGTTATAGATAAAAACACGGAGATCAGGGTAAGAACCGAAAATCCCGGGCTGGGTCCAATGATCACATTTCACAAGGATCTCATAACAGAGAGGCTCTTTATCAGAGTTCAGTAGCTTTATTGAGTAAATGTTCAGTTCTTTTATCAGAATTGTGAAGAATTCCTCGAAATCTGGCTTGGAATAGGTCGCAAATGCTTGATTTATCGCTTTTTTTTTAGAGAAAATATGAAGAAAATGAAGAAATGAAGAAAATATATGGAAAATTAGATAAAAACTCAAAAAAAACACTTTTTTTAAAAAAACTTTTCCAAAAAAAAACCTAAATCATAGATCTGTAAAGCTTCTTTGATATTCCCTTCTTTGAGTGTTTCATCCGCTTTCTGCAGCATTTTCTGCAAATTGTTCTGAAATCTATCCGCAATGCTCTTAAACCCCTCCTCACTGTTCCTTTTATTGATCAATTTTAACGAGCTAAAGTTCAAATCCTTGAGAGTTTTTTGAAAAAACTCTTTAAAATCATTTTTATTCATGAGATTTTCTGCTTGTTTCAAGCCTTTTTTTCATGATTTTATCAATGTTTTTACTAAAGAAAATTGAGGTTTTTTACTATGTTCATAAAGTTTTAAAGCTTCTTTTATTTGGTCTTTTTGTAGAAGAGAATCAGCTGTTTGTAGAAGATTCTGTAAATCAGGCATTGTTGAAGACGCAAAGGAAATTTGATCGTATTCTTGTAACATTTTTGCCTTTGAATTTTATAAAAGATAACTGGAATAAAAAAATTATTATAAATTTTCTTTTAGTTTTTAAAGGAGAATAGAAGGGAATTGGCTTTTATTGATGATTTCTACATAAAGGCAAAATAACCCAAAATTTAGAAAATTTGACTGCTTTTTAAAGAGAAAAGTCTTTTTTTTTAAAAAAAGAAGACTTTTTTGTTATTTAGTGAAAAAAACTCAATTTTTTTCATCTTTGAAAAAATCATTTTTTCTTAATTATTCAAATTTTATCAATAAACATAATTTTTAAATAGAAATAAACTCTACTCTACAAAATTTTCCTCCTTAAATTCACCAAAAACGCTTCTTTTTTCTTTTCAAATTCGCTTTCTTCTCTGTAAGTAATCGAGCTGTATTCTTCTTTAATTTTTCCCGCCAAAACAAAAGCCTTCTTCTTATTCAAATTCAGTGATTTTTCTCTAATTCTTTCAAAATTTTCTTTTAAATTAAAGGCGATTTTTCTAAAGGAAAAAAAACATGAGAATTTCGAGTCTAAATTCTCGAAAAAAACTCCAGAAAGCAGTTTTTTAACATTGTTTTTGAAATTGCTTTTTTTCTCAAGTGAATTTCCTGATAAATTCACGAATTTCAGCTTCACATTGAAAGAAAGCATGCCTAAAGCATCGAAATTTTCTATTAAATTATCAGAAATATCAAGGAAAATTAGTTCTTTGAGTTTCATCAGATTTGCAACGGTTTTTATGCGATTTTCGGCAATGTGAATTTCCTTTAAATTAACACTATTTTCTAAGAAATTAAGGCTTTTTATTTGATTTTTCTCTAAATTTATGAATTCTAATGAGAAAAGCTCGATTTTCTTTATATCCTCGATGAAATTCCCGCTTAAATTCAGGATTTTCACGTTTTTCAGCATGTTTTTCTGAAGAAAATCAAAGGAAAAATCCTTGCAATCTGAAAATTTAATTGCCTAAGCTTAAAAAATCTGAGAAAAATCAAAAGAAATAAAGATTTTTTTTTTACCATCGTTTTTTCGAATAATTTTTCTACATTTTCATTTTCTTCGCAACTTTTTTCGAATTCTTTGAAATCAATCTCCTTTAAACAAACTCCATAGCTTTTCTCCTGATCAAAGCTCACAAAATTCTTCAATTTTTCACTAATTCTCTCACTAATCCCTTCAATCTTCCCAAGAATCTCCATAAATCCTTCTTCTTTCTCCACAAATCTTCTTTGAAATTTCTTTTGAATTATTGTTTTTTCATTGCTTTTTTCTTGTAAATTCTCTTTATCAAAATGGAGATTTTTGCTTATTTTACAGTTTTCTTTATCAAAAAGGAGATTTTTGGCAAATCCCTGGTTTATAAACATAGTTTTTGACGAAGATTTACTTGTTGAGGATTTGGCGAGTTTTGTGAGAAAATTGGATTTATTCAGATCTTCGAGCTTTATATTTAGAAAATGTTCTCCGAAATCTGATAAAGTAAAGGTTTTCGAGCCTGGGGTTTCGTTTATTTTTATCGCGCTCATGCTGAAGGAGAGAGGGGAATTGCTATTTTTCATAAGAAATTCTTGGTTTTCTTCAGGTTTCTTCTCTTTTTCTTCTTCAGGCTTGTTGAAACGAGCGGTTTCGATGATATGTTCACAAGAAGATCTCACATTGATTTCTTTATTAATTTCCTTTGTTTCTTTTGTATTTTTATGTAAAAGATGTGGATTTTCTTTATTTTCATCAATAATAGATGAGTTTTCGGTCAGATATAACACTGAAGAAGAGGTTTTATTCATGTTTTTATCAGTTGAGCCTTCTCTGTGAGTCAAAGGCTTTTTAGGCGGTTTTGTCAAGTTTATTTGCAGTTTCTTTTGACTTTCGTTTCTTTGGGAATGGGTTATTTTGCCGATGAGATTGAACAGGTCATCGTAGATGAGATTATTTTTATTGAGGTTTGTTAAGGATCTAAGTATATCGTTTGGAGTTAAACCGATTTCGCAATGGGTTGAATAATAGATTTCTTTTTCAATTAAAATGAAATTCTATAAAAGAAGATAATGAAGAAATAAAGAAGAAATAATGAAGAAATAATGAAGAAATAATGAAGAAATAATGAAGAAATAATGAAGAAATAATGAAGAAATAATGTAGAAAAAATGAAGAAAAAATGAAGAAAAAATGAAGAAAATAAAAAAATACGTGGATTCGAGCTTTGATAAGAGATGTGAGGTCTGAAATTGTGACAATTGCTGATTTCTGTTGGATTTCATCGAAGATTATCTTCAATTCAATGAGCCAATTCATGCGAGTCATCATGAGACTCGTTTTTAACGAGAAAGCTTCAAGCTTATCTCTAATATTTGCCGATTTTTCTTTAAAAAAAGATTTTAAAAAAGCTTAGTTTATTGTAGAAAAAAACCTTGTTTTTTAGTCAAATTATCGAAAAAATCCTTTTGTTTTGGCTGCAAGTTTAAAACTGCGATTTTGCGAGATTCAACAGCGTTTTTCTGCAGGTTTTTTAAAAAAGAAGAAGTATTATTCTGTTCATTCTTCAATCTTTCTGATAAAAATCCCAATGATTTTCCTTTCGATTTTTCCTATTGAATTTCGAAATAAATAATCACTTAATAAAAAAAACCTGGATTTCAAAACCGAATTCAACATGTAAATTTTTTTCTTTTTTATTCGCAGCGTTTTTTATCATTTCTACACTATTTGAAGAAAAATCTGTTTAAAAAACAAGATGTTTTTTATCATATTTTTCTTGTAATTTACTATTGTTTCTTAAATCAATAATAGTCAGTTTCTTGCTATTTTTTATCAAATCGACGATTTTTTGAGCATTCTATAACAATTTTAACAGTATTTTCTAATTTTATAATAAAATTACCCGAATTTCATTGTTTGAAAAATCAATTTTCTGGAAATAATCTATTTCCTTTAATAAAAATAACATAAAAAACTATGGTTTTTTTTCAAGCTTTTACTATTAATGCTTCGATTAAAGGTTTGATTGTTTCATCAGAAATTGATTTATTTTTGAAAATAAGAGCTTTATTTTCTAAATAAACGATATAATTTATGAAAAACAAAAGAAAATTGTACTGATATCTATATGTCCTAAAGCTGAAATTATCTCAAAAGCAGGGTTCGAATTACTATTAATGCATTTTTTCAAATAAATCTTCTTTAAAGTATTCATATTTATAATTTTCTCTTCTACAAATAAAATATCGGTTCATTTGTGAGTTTTTTTTGAGAAATAACCTGGGTGCTTCTCATGTTCTGCCTTGAACATCGTAAAATTTTCTCAAAAGAAATTCGAAAAAAATCAACAAAAAATTGATTTTAAATTTAAATTTTTTTTTCAAATTAAACATTTTTTTAAAAAAACTTTAAAAAATTAACATTTTTTTTAAAAAAAAAGCAAATATTTTGCTACAATTAAAGGCAACTTTACAAAAGAGTTTCCTTAATTATTCACATTAGACTCTTCATAAAAACTTCTTCATATTCATAATAAAATGAATATTTAATAAAAAGTTTAAATTCTGTGTTTTTTTAAAAAAAATAATAATCAATTTTTCTACAGAGAAAAAAAAATCATAAAATGGGATATAATACAGTCACTTCTACCCCTTCTCCTTCTACCCCTTCTCCAAGAAACTCTTCGCAAAAATCACTGCTGAAACATGTACTCATAGTAATGCTCATACTTTTTTTTTGTTTGCTTATCAATAAATTGGTAAGTTTGAACAATGAAAACAACAATTTAATTCAAAAAAACACTGAATTACATCAAAAAATCAACATTTTAACAGAAAAAAATTCAGCTTTGCAAATAAACCTCAAAGAATTAAATAGTTTTTATGAGCTATCTCTTTTAAATTTAAGGAAAATCGAGCGGAAATACAAAAAAATCAGTTATTTCCATCAAATGTTGAAGAAAAACTCCAAAGCACTCCTTGAAAAATTAAAAAAAAGAATAAACGATTTCCAAATCAAAGGTGGAGATTGCACTATATACAATATCATCAAAAACTCATATGAGCAGTTCCAGAAATTCTACTCAGATTATTATGGAAAGCCATAAATTAAAGCAAATTTAAAAAAAAAAAAAAAATTCGAGAAAGAAAAAAATTGCAAAAATTTCGATATGATTTTCATAAAAAGTTTAAATTCTTGAAATTAAGGAAATTTTAAATATAAAACTCTTAAAACCAATAATTAATAAAAATTAAAATAACTTCCAAAAAAAAATCAAATGGATTCAACAACAATTCGCTGCAGTCACATATTACAAAAGCATTCTGGTTCAAGAAGGCCTTTTGATTCATATCGCAATAAACAAGTGACTCGAAGTTTAGAGGAAGCTTTAAAGAATATTAAGAATATAAGAGAAGATCTTGTCAATAAAAAAGGAACTTTTGCTGATTTGGCGAAAACTTATAGTGAATGCGGAAGCGCTGCGAAAGGTGGAGATTTAGGCCCTTTTGGAAGAGGACAGATGCAGAAATCCTTTGAGGATGCGGCGTACAAGCTGAAGGTGGGAGAAATGAGCGAACCTATAAGCTCTGATAGTGGGATTCATATTATATTAAGGACTGAATAGGGAAGAATTAAAAAATATTGGTGATAAATTGTTCGAAAAAAAAAAGAATGGAGTGAAAAATTAATTGAATTTTTGATTTTTTTGATTTTTTTTGTTGGCAAAAAAAAAGAGAAGAATTTTAGTTTTAAATGAAATGCATAAAAAGATGGATTTTCTGAATTTAAAATATGAGTTTTTTTAATTAAAGAAAAAAATATTTGAAAGGTTTTATGAAATTTTGAAAGTTGCATGATCTCTATGTTTTTAAACACATTTTTTCTATTCATTTTTTATTTTAAATTTTGCTCATCTCACCTTTTTCTTGTATTACTCTTTAAATGAAAAATTCTTTAATAACATTTTACAGTAATAACTAATTATCTCAATAAGATATTAATGGAAGGTTTTATCAATTTCATTCTCATATTTTTTCTGAGTTTCTTCAAAATTATTGTTATTGAAAATGGATTTTATTTCTTCTATAGATTTTACTTTAAACAATTCCAACAACACATCATCCTCTAATTTTGGCAAAAGATTCCAGGCAAGAGGTTGATTGCATCCTTGTGGTTGTGGCTTCTTTTTTTGGAAGTTTTCCTTCTTTTTTTCCTTGTTTTCTTTTATTTCCTTTTCATTTTCCTCATCTTTTTTCTTCTTTCTTAACTCGTTTTTCACAAAAACAATTTTTCCATTAATTCTTTGAGGAAAAACATCTTTGCTGAATCATAAATATCTTTAAAAAAAGTTTCATTTAATCGATTGCCGCATGTGGTATTATCACATCCTGTGATTTTGACCCAAACCAAACCACAGTGAGGACATTTCTTTATGATTTATGAGATTCCTTGGATCGGTTTTATCGATCAAACTATAGTTCATATAGATACTCATTTTATCGACAAGCTCATCGTTTTCCCTCAGATTGTGTTTCGACATTTTTATTTGAAAAACATAAAACTCCATTTCTACCATTTCCTTCCCATATTTGTTGACGAATTCTTTCAAAAGTGAATCCGTTTCCTCTTTAAAGTAAATCAACAACAAATGGCAAGCCTCATCAACTTTTTCAGCAGAAATGCCTTTGATTGAGTCATAGATCTCCTGACGAATGTTTTTTATCTCTTTTTTGTATTGTTGAAAAGCTATTTCCGTTTTTTTTGAGAACTCTTGGAGATTAAAATTCAGGAAAAATTCCTCTTTTGGGATGTCCAATTGGACAGGACTCATTCTTGAAGCGCACTCGAACATCAAATCAGCTAAATGATGAGGATCATCGTTGGGTGAAGAATAGCAAAACGTCAAATTCATCACAAATGTTTTTGAAATCGTTGGGGTCTTGAGACTTATCATAATGAGAAATCATGACGACGATATGATCCATATGATTCAAAACAGGCTGAATGACCTCACTATAATTCTTGAACAACCTTTCAAATCGAGAGTCAAATTCAAGTATCAAAAAGATGGTGTTAATTTTAGTTGCCGTTAAACCTTCTCTCAGCAAAATTGCATGCTTGATGGTTTCTTCTTGACTATCAGTTCCAGGAAAATCCATCAAACCGAAAGAATTTTTACAAAAAATAACATCATGTCGGAACAAACTCCTTGTAACACTGCCTTTACCCGATCTAGAAACATAGCTTGTTCCACACACCTTGTTATACAAAGAAGTCTTTCCTGAACCCGTTTTCCCCATTAAAATGCCTAATGGCTTAGTGGGGTCTTTTTTTAAAATGGGATTTTTATTAAAATGATGCAAAATAGCATAAGAAGTCTTTTCTGAACCCGTTTTCCCCATTAAAATGCCTAATGGCTTAGTGGGGGTCTTTTTTTAAAATATAAGAATTAAGGTTTTTATTCATAATGTTCGCTGATATTATAAGAATAAGTAAGGATCTCTTTCGTTTTTAAAAGATGTTTCTATAGAGACAGAAAAATACTTCTATAGAAATTTTATTTTAAAAAATTTAAAATATTCTTTTGATATTTTAAATATCTAAAGAATATTTTTTCAATTAAAAATTTTTTAAGATGGTAATTTGTAATTAAATTAACGAAAAAATTATTTTACTGGTAAATGAAAAAAAAATCAGTTAAAAAAGAAATTATAGAATTTATTTAAAAAAAATTTTTAGTTCTTTCAAATAAATAAAATTACTCCAACTCAAATAAAAAAAATATTCATTTTCTAATTTTTTTTTTTAATTAATAAATTCTCTTAAAATAAACTAAAAACCCACTTTATCCTAACTTAAAATGCGTGGCTCTCAATTGGCTCGACAATTCTCTCATATTCACATTCCCTTGTATTTCTTTCTTGGTATATTTCGTATAATACTCAGTTGAATACTTGCCTTTGTCCTGTCCCAAAGTATAATGCGTATTCCTAAGATTTCTCCTTGCATTTTCATCCATTATTGGTGGAATATTCCCTTCATTCTCCTTATAAGACCTTTGGAAAGTCGTTGCGAAATTATTGTTCTTCACATCATCGAATTTGAAATGACTGCTTCTTAAATCCTTTTGTAGTTTTTCGTCCAAATTAGATGCAGAAAAATTCTCTGGTTTTGTATACCTTTTTAGTAAAATTTAAAACAAAAAATTTTTTTTTAAAAAAAGATCCAAAAAATCCTGAAAAATTATTTTTACTTTGATTGACTTTCAGATCGAAAATCGACTTTCTGTTGTCCTATTCTGAAATTACTGCTTCTATCGCTTTTTTGATCTCTAGATTGAGTTTCTTTTGATATTTCATGCGGTTTCGAATTTTTTGCATAAGTTGTATTATAATTTGTTTGTAGATTTGGGTCTCCTAAAGAAAAATGGTTCTGATACAAAAAAGGACTCATGTTTTTCATTTCATTAGGTCCACTGATTGGTTTTTGATAAGAAGCAGTTTGTACACTAGTGAAATTATTCCTATCCCCACCAAGTACAAAATGGCTTTCTATAAATAAAAATGAAAAAAAAAAAAATTCAATAAAAAATAAATGAATAAAAAAAAATAATGAAGAAAAAAAAAAATTGAAAATAAAAGAAAAAAAATTCAGAAAGAATTTATTTTTTTTTCAAAGAAAACCTCTTAATTCTTTTTTGGTGTCTTCAGCAATTGTGTTCTTTGAATAAGGCTGTTCAACAAAGAATTGTTGGTTCAAGGTTTGATAGTCTGGTCGGTAATCTCCCAAAATGAAGTTTGTTTTTGTGATTTCTTTATTCTGAACTCTTTCAAACGGATCTATCGGTTTTTCATTATAGCTTGAATGTTGAACTGTTCTATAAGGAACGTTCTCTTTCCCGAAAACAATATGCGAATTTCTTAATTCAACCACTTTTTTCATTAAATCCTCTTTCGAAATCCCTTGTAAGAAGGCATTTTTAGGATATTCTCTATTATATTCGTTGTTATAATGTGTAGTCATCAATTTTTGTTTAGTTTCTTCGAAGTTATGATGATGTTTTCGCATTTTATTTCTTTGGAAATCCTGTTCGTCTTTCAAATTCAATGGGATTTCTTGTGCATTAAATACCATTCTAGAATGGCTGACATTTGTAGGATTTGCCTTTCCTTTTCAAAAAAAAACAAATAAATAAATATTTAAACATGATGAAAAAACCTAAATTAAAATGATGGGCTCTTAAATCTGCCTTTTTTTCTTCGTTTAATTTCTCAGGTCTAAATCCAACATGATTAGGATATTTGGCGAGGTTTGTGGTTGCATAGAAGTTCTTATTCGAATAATTGCCCAGTTCAAAATGCGAACCTTTGAGATTCAATTGTTTGCCAAGAGATTCATTAGTTTCGAATTCATGAGGAACATAGTCTCTCCTCATGATTGATTTATATTGGCTTTCTTTGTGAAATTAGTAAGAAATGGTTTTATGGGCAATTTTACTTGGGAAATTTCCAAGGTTAAAATGGCTTTGTTGAAGGTTCTTAGAAAGGGCTGGATCTTTTGGGGTTTGTTCTGTCATTATACGTTATATTTTTTAGTATAAAAAAATAAATTAAGAAAAATATTAATCGTTTGATTTTTTTTACATATAAAATAATTTTTCTAGAAATGAAAAAAGAATATATTTTTTTGATTTTATAGAAATTAAAGAAAAATATTTGATTTTTCATATTTTTTCCATTAATTAATATATTACCAAATAAGAGCTGACGCATAATTTGCGACATTATCATAATCATGGACAAATTTTTTTTTCTTTTTTTGCAAATATTTAACTAAAAATGTCAAAACACATGATTCATTTCTATTTTTGATTGATTAAATTTATTTTATTGAGAGAACTCCAATCAATTTGTTGTTCCTGGCCTTGATTTTGAGGTAAATTGTAGCCTTGTTGATACATATCTATTTTCGCTTTTTCTAAAATTAAAAAGTTTTAGTTTTTTTGGTTTTAAAATTGTATGGAATAACCTCTTTTTTGACTGGAACCACCGGTCATTAATACATTAATCGCAAGACTTCCAGCAATAAAGCCTATTCCTAAAACGAAAAACTGCGCAAAAGCTCTCATTTTTGTCATAGTTTATAAAATCTGCTAAATTTTTTCACTTTAATTAAAAATTTATCAATTTTTTTTTTTTATAATTTTTTTCAAAAAAAGTAAAAACATTTTAAAAAATTTTTTTTTTGGAGGGATTATTTAATTTTAATAATGAAGTTTTTTATTTTTCAATTCAAAATCCTTACCAAGTGATCTTTCCCAGGTGAATAGAAAATAAATTTTCTCTATTATTTTTTTTTAAACCATATTTCCAGAACAAAACCGCAAGTTTTTCCAAAACCCATTCAAAAACCTTCAATAAAATCTCTCGAATTTTCCTTTCCAAATTTAAATCCAAAAACTTTCCCCGAAAAATTTCTTTCAATAATTTCCGTTTCAACGAGATAAACACAAGAACTTCTCATGAATTTTTCAATGCGATAGAATTTTCTTCATCTTCTTCCAACTCTACCTTCTATCTTTCTCAAATCACTCATCCCTCCAATGTATATAATTTAAACATTAAATTTATCAATTTTTATTCTTTATATATATAGATCTTTTTATAATAAAATTTTATCAATATAATTATGAATTTCCTTTTTTAGGTAATTAATGATAATTATGGATCTTGGTGTTCCAGCGTTTCTAATAATATTATCTATTGGCAAGTCGATATGTCTCATTCCCAAGATCTCACCCATATGATCATTAAATGGACCTATGATCCAGGTTTTTTATTCGGTTCAAATATCAGAAAATGGTCTAGATTACAAAGAAATAATTATTTGAAGAAAATTTTAATAAAAATTAAGAGTTTTTAAA
>JFJP01039785.1_pt1 | contig 14612 bp, 9 predicted proteins | sample 431651 | NCBI WGS metagenome assembly JFJP01 (sample SAMN02602958, study PRJNA72255) | Microbial mat metagenome, whole genome shotgun sequencing project. | biome: fresh water; feature: sink hole; material: water; isolation source: purple microbial (photo- and chemosynthetic) mats found in...
TATCACATCATAAAGTGAAAATGATGTCCATACCAAGAATCAATTCTAGATTTTATAGACAAGGTAAAAGGGACTCAAGAGAAATAAATGTCACTAGACCCATTGGGGAGCAGACGATACAAGCTTGTCTAGAATTCCATTAAATTGGACGATAATCATTTGAGTACACGTAACACAAGGCAGGCTAAAAACCTATAAAGCAATAAATTTAAATGGAAACAATACACAATAAAGGATAATTTTATGCAAAGTGATTTAGTAATCATGCTATTGGCTGGGTTTTTTGGTGTGGTGAGTATCATACAGTTTTTTATTCATCGCTCTAGCAAATCTATGGCGAATAAGCTCTATGAAGAAGAAAAACAACAAAATGCCAATCTGGTTAAAGCAATCGAAGAGAAGAATACACAGATGGCATCTCTTGCTAGAGAACTCTCAGACGCTCGTATCGATTTTACAAAATGCAGCAAAGACCTAGAATATGAAAAAAGCAAGGTTGATCAGTATCTAAAAGAGGAAATAAACACCAAAGAACATATTCATGGATTAGTAGAACAAATCGAAGAGTATAAATTGACTCTTTCTAATCTTAAAATTGAGTTCGGTCAAAAAGAATCTGCACTTACCTCTTCACTGATGTCTCGCAAAGAAGATGCAGAGCGTTTTGTGAAGCGTCAAGAAGAACTTTCAATGGACTCCCATGAGCTCAAAAAAGAAATCATTAAACTAAAAAATGACCACAGTCAATTAATTGAAGAAAAAAACAGTCTCATAGAGGAAAAAACACGCTTTCTTTCGGAGCGCGATGCACAAAAGCAAAAACATGAAGAACTCGCGTTGGCCTTTGAGGAACAAAAAAAGAACTTACGCGAAGAGATGCATAACACGATGCAAAAGCTCTTAGAGGGAAAAATTGAGAAATTTGATGAAGTCTCTATCAAGGCACTTGATGCATTATTAAAACCTTTTAGAGAAAATATTGAGGGCTTTAAAAAGAAGATAGAGGAAAATCAAAAAGAGAGTTCCGATAAATTAGTGGCCCTTGCCAAGGAAATCGAAATGGTTTCAAAAGCAGGCAGTGCTATTTCTCTTGAGGCTTCAAACCTTACCAAAGCATTGAAGGGTGAAAAACAAGCACAAGGTAGATGGGGTGAAATGGTGCTAGAGAGTGTTCTTGAGCATTCTGGCTTAATAAAGGGCGAGCACTTTGCAATGCAAGAGAGTTACAAAGACCAAGAAGGTAATCAAAAACGCACGGATGTTATTGTCAAATTACCCCAAGATAAATCCATCGTGATTGATTCAAAAGTCTCTTTGGTGGATTATGATCGCTATATCAGTGCCGAATCTGAAGAGCTTCGAAAAGTAGCTGCTTTGGCATTGGCCAAAGCATTTAAAAACCAAATTGATATTTTAAGTTCCAAAGATTATGCACAATACGACCTAGGAACGCTCCAATATGTTTTCATGTTTGTACCCATTGAGAGTGCTTATGCCGTTGCTGTTCATCACGATCAGGGTCTATACGAATATGCGCTCAAGCGTAACATTATCATTGTCTATCCATCAACACTCGTTGTGACCTTAAAGACGATTTACATGTACTGGCAACGCGATAAAGCAGACCATGCAATTGAAGCTATTTACAAAGAAGCAGGGGATGTCTATGATAAAGCATTTGCTTTTGTAGAAACATTTGAAAGAGTGGGAAGACATCTTGAAACCTTAAATGGTAGCTATCAAGATGCCACAAAACATCTCTATGGTGGCAGAGGGAACTTGATTAAAAGAGCCCAAGACCTCAAAAATCTAGGAGCAAAAACGAGCAAAAATCTCAAGAACATTAAGTCTAAAAATATTGCTTTAGGAGAAGAAGAAATAGATATCGTTATTGTTGAATCTGAAGAGCCGATTATGATTGAAGATAAAGAGGCATAAAATAGTCTTTAAATAAAAAGATCTATAGACACTACGCTGTCCATCCTCACTGCTATACTGTTGCATCGAATGTAAAGGATATTCTGTGATAGATGAGGATGGATTTGACTGGGGTGAGGGGGATCATGGAAAATATGAGAGAGAACGCATTGCCATGGCAAAAGAGGCTGAACAGACAAGCACACTGACGGGATATACCCTAAAAGAGCTCTATGAAACGTTTGAATACCCAAAGGCCACACATTCTTATTGGTTTAGGCATGGCAAAACGGGCTCATATGCCTTGAAGGAGCCTCATATATTAGCCGAAAAACTAGGTCTAATTGCCATTGATATGAGCGTGCGACCCTATAGCTATACCGTGCTTGAAAAAGAAAAATCACCCTTTGCTCTCAGACCTTATCAAAAACATATCGTTGATGATGTCGCTGCGCTAAAAGGCTCTGTACTCATAGAAGCCCCCACTGGTTCTGGTAAAAGTGTGATAGCAAGCCATATTGCGAGTGATGAAGTTGCTAAAGGAGGAAAAGTTTTAATTGTAGCTCCCAAAATCATTCTTCTTGAACAATTGCAAGAAACATTTGCGATCTTGAATCCACAAATTATTCATGGGGCAAAAGACTACGATAGACAGCATTCCGTATTTATCTCGACCATTCAAACAGCCCACAAAAGAGATTTAGGGTTTGAGCCAACGATGATTATAATCGATGAAGTACATTATGGTTTTAGCGGGAAGATGATTGAAGTGTTGCTCGAAGACTTCAAAGGAAGGCTCATCGGTCTTTCCGCAACGCCTTACGATCAAGATGGAAACCCTTTAAAGGGGTTTGATAAACATATCAATCAGTATGATTTAGCCTATATGCTTCAAAACAACTATTTAGTTTTTCCTAAATGTTACACCCCTTTAAAAGTAGATCTATCGCATATTAATGTGATTGCTGGAGATTACAATCAAACTGAACTTGATTTCTCTTTTAATACGATAGAGCATGTGATGCAAATAGTTCAAACTACCGCCCCAAAACTCCTGGAACAAAAGGCAGGATTAGTGTTTTGTATCAACATCGCTCATGCAGAAGCGATGGCTAAAGCCTATAGCGAAAATGGCATCCCCACAAAAGCCATCCATTCAAAACTAACGAAAAGTGAACAAGACAGTATCATGCAAGAGTATAAAAATGGAGAGCTTAAAATGCTTGCAAATCCGGTGATATTAACTACAGGATTTGATCATCCAAAAACAGATTGTATTGTACTGGCAAGAGCCACACAAAGTAAAAATCTTTACCGTCAAATGGTAGGGCGAGCATTACGTTTGTATGAGGGGAAAACACATGCGGTTATTTTAGATTGTGCCGGCGTCATTAATGACCTAGGGCTTCCTACTGAGCCTATAAAGCCTAGTGAGTATGTAGTAGCAAGAACTATCCCACAATGTCCTGAGTGTGAAAGTACCAAACTCTTTCGTAAAATCCAACAAGATAAAGAATATATTATTTGCGCTGATTGTGGAGAATCACGTGTGATTGAGAAAAAAGGCATAGAGTGTAGTTGGTGTGGTTTAATGCATAATGCCCTTTCAAAGTATGAAGCACAAGGCAATAGTCTATATCTTATCTGTGATGCATGTGGTGAAAAGACATTTGTGAGTGAATCTTCTAGTCAAGAAGAACTCACAGAGATATTTGACACAAAATACATGAAGCAAATGCAAAAAAAGCTCACTTTGGAGTACATAGAATATCTCATAGACAATGCAACGATATCATTTCCCTTCTGTGAAGAGGTCAATAAACATATTTTGGCATTACAAGCCTATATTATTAAAAACCCTACAGAATGTGTGGCAAAGAGTATCGCTTCTATGCGCCGTAGCAATGTAGCATTTAAACACTCAAGAGAAGAAGATAAAACTACAATTGAAAATGCTTGGAATGAGCCATGGAGTTGGAAGGTCTCAGGTAGGCTTTTTAGTCTTCGGTTAGAAGAAGAACTACTTTATTCTGAGGTAGCTGATTTGCGAGAAATATTAAAAAATACACAAACGATTAATGAAACGATTAATATCATTAATAAATTACTTGATATAACGAAACAAGAGAGTCTTAATAATGCCATTCATCAAGAGCTTTTACAAGACATCAAAAAAAGTACAGTCCCCAATATAGAAGTCATGTGTATTAAGAGGCTTAAAGATTTATACCATAATGGCGAGAGTATCAATGAGATTAAAAATTTTGTGGCGATGATGGAGAGTGTTTTAAAATAAAATGAATTTAAATTCTTAGTATAATACGAACATATTTTGAATATTTTAGTCGCAATTATTTAATTAATGTAATTTGTTAATCTAATAATGCACTTATTAAATGTCAATTATGGCAAAATATGAATACAAAAATTTTAGGATATTAATGAAATTAATTTTTATTATAAGTAAAGGCGGAATGTAAAATGATATTTGGCAAAACTATCGAAAATATGCCATTTTATATTCAAGAAAAAGCGTAGATAAACTACTTATGATTACAGCCTATCATTCAAAATATTATGCTGAACTTTTAACATTACAAAATAGCTCTACTAGCGTAAATAGACTATCTCAATCAATATTTAATGCTCAAATAGATCTCAATCCACATCAAATTGAAGCAGCACTTTTTGCTTTTCAGTCACCTCTTTCTAATGGCGTCATACTTGCAGATGAAGTAGGTTTAGGGAAAACAATTGAAGCCGGGTTGGTTCTTTGTCAATATTGGAGCGAATTTAAACGAAAAATAATTATTATTACGCCGGCAAGCCTTAGAAAACAGTGGAGTATGGAACTAAAAGAGAAATTTTTTATTAATTCTGTAATTTTAGAGGCAAAGTCATATAGAGATGCTATCAAAGGCGGGAACCAAACCCCTTTCGTGCAAAGGGATGCACTTGTTATTACATCTTATCAATTCGCAGTACAGCATGAAGAAGAAATATTGATGGCAGGCTATAATTTAGCAGTTGTAGATGAAGCACACAAGCTAAGAAATGTTTATAAAAAAGATAATAAAACAGCTAAATCAATTAAGCGGTCCCTTGCGAATACAAAGAAGATATTGTTAACTGCAACGCCATTGCAGAACTCTCTTTTAGAGCTTTATGGATTAACATCTATCATTGATGAGCAAGTTTTTGGTGATGTTCACTCTTTTAAGCAAAATTATATCAATAGTGCTTCCGAAGCAGGACAGTTTAGTGATCTAAAAGAACGACTTACACCAGTGTGTCACAGAACACTTCGTAAAGATGTGTTGGAATACATTAAATACACAAAAAGACTACCTTTAGTGGAAGAATTTACAGCGTCTTATAAAGAGCAACAAGTCTATGATCTTATTTCTAATTTTCTACAAAGAGATGAACTTTTTGCAATACCTCTAAAACAAAGAGCACTGATTACTCTTGTTATGAGAAAATTACTAGCATCTTCTAGTCGAGCCATTATTGGAACTATTACGACAATGATTAATAGGTTGCAAGCGTCTTTAGACCATCATAGATCCATTAGCATTTTAGACGTTATTCTTGATGAAGATGAGCTTCTTGAAGATTATATGGATGAAGAAGAGATAAGCGAAGGCGAAAATGAAATATTAAGCGCTTCAGATATTCTTAATATACAAGAAGAGCTTAAAGAGTTACAGGGTTTTAGAGAGTTGGCTTTAACGATTGATGTTGATTCAAAACTAAAATCATTGGTTATTGCACTTGAAAAAGGACTAGAATCACAAAAAATACTCGGTGCATCTGAAAAAGCACTTATTTTTACAGAATCAAGACGCACACAGGAATATCTTTATGAATATCTAATCAATAATGGATACCAAGATAAAGTTGTTCTTTTCAATGGATCCAATACGGATGAAAATTCTAAATTTATTCATACACAATGGTTGCAAAAGCATAAAGGCAGTGATATTATTACAGGTTCTACAACTGCCGATAGAAAGCAGGCTATTGTAGATGCCTTTAAAAATAGTGCTACTATCATGATTGCAACGGAAGCAGGAGCAGAAGGTATCAATCTACAGTTTTGTAATTTAGTAGTAAATTACGATTTACCATGGAACCCTCAAAGAGTAGAACAAAGAATTGGGCGCTGTCATCGCTATGGGCAAAAGCATGATGTTGTAGTGTTGAATTTTGTTAATACTGCCAATAAAGCAGATAGGCGAGTGTATGAGCTATTATCACAAAAATTTCAACTTTTCGAAGGAGTTTTTGGTGCTTCTGATGAAGTCTTGGGATCTATAGAAAGTGGTATTGATTTTGAAAAGAGAATTTTAAACATATATCAAACTTGCCGTAATCCTGAAGACATAGATAAAGCTTTTGATGAATTACAAGCAAATTTAGATGAGCAAATACAAGAAAAAATGTTGACTACTAGGCAACAGTTGTTAGATAATTTTGATGGTGATGTCCATGCTAGACTTAAAGTACATTTGGATGAGTCCAAGAAACAGATGGATAAATTTGAGAAAGCCTTTTGGGAGCTTACTCGTTTTGAGCTAAATGACTTTGCTAACTTTAGTGACACTCAAGGAGTTTTTTGCTTACAAAAAGCTCCAGCTGTTAATATACCTATTGGCAACTATCAACTTATAACACAGTACGATGAAAACACAAACTCTCATGCTTATCGTATTAACAGTAATTTGGGTGAACATGTTGTAAATATAGCTAAGTCCCGCGAATTACCAATGGCAAGTATTACATTTGATATTAGTAATAATTTAATCAGAGTTAGTGCACTAGAGTCTTTCATAGGTCAAGCAGGGTATGCCTTAGTTTCCAAAATTAGTGTGGATTCATTTGAGAGAGAAGAGTATCTATTAAGCAGTGCTATAACAGAGGATGGAACTGCACTAAATAATGAATTTACGGAAAAGCTTTTTAGCTTAAAGAGTGTAAATGAAGAAAAAATAATTATAAGTCAGGCAAACATAACGCGACTGAATACAAACATAGAACAACAAGAAGCACAAGTACATAAAGAGATAGATTTTAAAAATAATAATTTTTTTGATAGTGAAATTAACAAGCTAGAAAAATGGGCTGATGATTTAAAAATAAGTCTTGAAGTAGAGTTGAAAAATATTGAAAAAGAGATTAGTACAAGACGAATTGAACAAATTAAATTAACTGATCTGGCCGAAAAAGTTATTTTTCAAAGAGAAACTGCGCACCTGGAAAAGAAACGCAACAAATTAAAACGAAAACTTTATGACGAACAAGATGCAATACAAGAGAGAAAAGATGCACTTATTGATAATGTTGCACAAAAATTATCACAAGATACAAAAACTAAAGAACTTTTTATAATAAATTGGAAGCTTATATAGTCAACTATAATCAAGAATTGGAGTATACATGCCTGAAGAAAATATAACTATAGAAGATGAAGCAAGTGAAGCAAAAAAGTATAATGAAGAAAAACAGGGTGGCTGCAGTAGTAATTTTTTAATGATATTGTCTATTCCTTCCTTGCTACTTTTTTTAGTGGTTTTGGCATATTTTGGGTTTATTAAGATAAATATGGAAATTCACTCAGTAGTTATTATAGGCATTATATATGTGATTTTTTGTTTTTTTATCAAACATAATGCATATTATTCTGAGTGTAGTTTTGAGAAGAAAAAACAGATACTTGTTAAAGATGTAAATTTGTATATTGAGACTAATATAATTCATCTCATGGGCCAAGATAAAGCGATTGGGTCAATTGACAAGTTTTTTAATCGATTTTCAAAAAAACTTAGAAATGACAATTTTGCTACGGTTGCACCTAGTACATTTCCTACACTTGGTATTTTAGGTACATTTATTAGTATTGCTATAGCTATGCCAGATTTTGGAGTTGGGTCATCGGATGCTTTGAATAATGAGATAACTAAATTGTTGGGTGGTGTTGGTACCGCTTTTTATGCGTCTATTTATGGCATTTTTCTTTCATTATGGTGGATCTTTTTTGAGAAAAAAGGCTTTACTTATCTTCAGGATGAAATTCGTGAAGTGAAAGAGATGTTTGAAGAGAGGCTATGGAGTGATGAAGAACTTAAGCGTGCAGGATTTGTCGAACAACAGTCTTTAAATAGTGAACTCCAAAACACTATTAAGCAATCCCTGTCTCCAGAGTTTATTACAAAAATGAATAACACCATAACTATGCAAACTACATTATTGGTAGATCTCTTAAAAGAAGACAAGGCTTTACATGAAGAACTTCGCGATACATATAAGACGGTAGTTGAAAAATTTAGCGAAATTACCGAAAAGCAAAATAGTGTAAGCACAAAATTAGATCAATCAATTGAAGTTGCAAATTTATCTTATAGTAACCTTTCTGAAAATGTTGGGAAGCTTGAGGCTTTAAGCGAAACATTTAAACTAACATATGATGCTTTTTCATCTCAAAATGAATCTTCAAAACAGATAGCAGAAACATTAGCAGAAGTGTCTACTTCTCTCAGTAAAGAAACAAAAACTATTGTGAGCTCACTCGAAGGCGTAACGAGTAATCTTTCAAGTTCTCAAAATATTATGGGAGAGATGACGGATAAATTATTAGGGATGACATCCGGCATCAGCACTTTATTTGAAGGATTGACAGAGACTACAAATAAGCAGAATCTTGTCAGTGAAAAGCTTGATAAGTCTATTAATATGGCAAACCAATCTTATGCTACATTGTCTGAGAATGTTGGTAAGCTGGAATTATTAAGCCATGTTTTCCAATCTAACCATGATGCCATTAGCGCACAGAATGAATCTTCAAAAGAAATCGCGGTGATTTTAGGAAACGTAGTTGGCTCATTAAGTAAAGAAACAAGAGAGATAATTCAATCTTTTGATAATGCAAGTAAAAATCTTGCAGATACACAAAATACTATGGGTGCAATGTCTGATAAACTTATGGGGATGTCGACAGGTATGCAAAATATACTAGATGGATTGAATGATACCTATAAAAATACTATTGAAAAACAGATGGAGAGTATTAAAATTACTGTTGGGTCATTAGAAACTTTATATTCTCAATTCCATAATAATATTAACAATACTCTTCAGTCTTTTGAAGTGAGTGCTGCAAATATTAAAAGTGGCGGTGACCAAATGGTCAATTCTATAAAAGGCTTAAATCTTCAGACCATAGGAGATAGCATTGCTGTTATGTCAAAATCACTCTATTCGTTAGAAGGGTCGATGCAAAATACATCAACAAGCCTTGACCAATCTGTGCATAAATTTGATGAACAATTTATAGAAAAACTTCGATATACATTTAAAGTGCTAGATGAAGAAATTGGAAAAGTACTTAGTAAGGTTGGAACTGCAACGAAAGCTCTTGTTGATTCATCGGGGAATATTGAAGATAATCTTGTAGAATTTAATAGTGAATTGTTAAAAAAATTAGAATTAGTTTTAAGCGCAATTCCTCAAGATAAAGAAGTTCGATAACCATGGATGATTTAGAAAATACACAAGATAATTTTTGGATATCGTATGCTGATTTAATGGCAGGTCTATTGTTTGTGTTTATTTTAGTAATTGGTGCAGTCATTGTTAAGCATAATTATATGACTTCTGAATTTGTGGAACAAAAAAAATCTATGCAAAAATTAGAAGAAAGGGCTAGGCAAAAAGAAGCATCTGCTGAAAAACTAAAAAAAGAGCTTGATACAACTAAAGAAACAATATACAAATTAACATCCATAAAAACAAATGTTATTGAAAAATTGCGACTTAAATTAGGTGATAAAATTGAAGTAGATCCTAAAAGTGGGGCATTAAGAATTTCTGGAAATATTTTATTTGAACAAGGTGAGTATGCTTTGATAGAAAGCTCTAAAAAAAAGTTAACTAATATTTTGACAGAGTATATAGAAGTACTGATGCACGATAAAGAAATAAAAGAGAATTTAGACAAAATAATTATCGAAGGACATACAAATAGTGATGGGGACTATTTACAGAACTTAGAATTATCTCAAAAACGTGCATTGTCGGTAATGAAGTTTTTATTAGTCCTGCAACCAGAAAAAGAAAATGAACTGAAAAGCTATGTGACTGCAAATGGGAGATCAGAAACTGATTTAATTATGGTGAATGATAAAGAAGATAAATTTGCATCAAGACGAATAGAAATTAAATTTAGACTAAAAAATGATGAAGCAATTAGTGAAATATCGAGTATGCTAGGTTCAAAATGAAGCCACTAATTCATTTTGGAGAAATTGGTAAAGCAGTACAGTTAGTAGAGGAGTTGTTAACAGATTTTGATTCTACGGGATATAATTACCGAATAGTTTCAATTTCTACAATTTCAAAAAGAATATTAGCCGAGATGGTTAAAAACGATACGAAGAACGATGAATTAAAGAAACTTGCACTTACTTTAGACATTGCCTTCTATGATGAAGTGTTTGAAGGTTTTTTAAGCATAAGTGATCAAGAGCAAAAAAAGTTTGTAGAACTTCTTTCTATATACAAAAAAAGAGTATTCAAAAACAAAATATATAGAAATATTCTCTTAAGTCATAACCATAACAATACAAAAAAAATGGCGTACATTTTAACAGATACGTTTAAACCTTCAATCTTAACATTGCCATTTTTAGATTTTATTGATATTGTCGAGTCTGTGGATGCAGCTTATATACATTACAAAAAAACTCCAAGAAAAGGCATGTTTGCTTTTGTACAAAAATTTGATCCCACATGCGAATCTCCTTTTTCTATCAATGTATTAAAATCTCTTATTTATCAATCACTCAGTTCAGAGTACGACTTTAATGAAAATGAGCAATTATATAATTTTTTAATAAATCACATGACAGACGAAGAGGGTGCTAACTATGGCTTGCACTATCTAAAAATATTTGATACAAAGTCATATGATCAACGAATAATCTCTTATATTATTAAATGTAAAAATAACATTCAACATAAATATCGTGAACTAGCCAATGAGCTCGACTTATTATTGTATAAGATATATGAGTATAGTTTGGCCCATGATGACTATAAAGAAATAGTTGATGAACTAGCAATGACTCTGACTAATAAAATAATTTCAGAGGCTTTTGGAGATGATGAAAGAAGTTTATTTTGGAAGCAGTATACAAGTTCAATAACTGAACCAATTATTTTTGTAAAATCTCCTGTAATTATGTTTATGATGAAATTTAAGACCATAGGAATAATAGAATATGTTGAAACTGGTAATGCTACGTATTTATATGATAATGACTTATATTATAAAATCAAAAATAAAATATTATCATCAGCTTTTAATGCAAAAAATGTCTTAAATATTAGTAGTTACTATAGTCAAAACGTACTTAAAGAAATAACTAAAGTCGGTCATATTAAATATATTCATAAAGGCGAATGGAAAATACAGTTTCGTTCAGATATGAAGAGAAAATATGAATTGTATCCTGGATTAAATAACCATGCAAAAAAATAAGTGTGAGCTTTTCCTTTTTACAAATGATATTTTATGCAAGCAACACTAGATTATTATAATAAGCATCACAGTGAATTGATAGATCGTTATAATCAAGCCAATATGCAATGCTTACATCAACTTTTTGATCGCTACATTCATTCTTGACAGATAATTTTAGATCTTGGATTTGGATCTGGTCGGGATATGCTTTATCTGCATCATAAAGGGGTGCAGGTATGGGGGAATGATGGAAGTAGGGCATTTGTTGAAGCTTTCAAGCAAACATATCCTGAACTAAAAGAATGTATTTATGAAGCTATTTGTATCTTGATAATAATAGCTCAGACTATTATGATGAATTAATAGCTAAAAATGATGAAAATCGGAAATTGAAGGTAGAGAAAGTGATTCGAGGTAATCATGTAGTGTGTACAAAATGTTTTACTCTTACAGAAAGTAAGCCTTTTCAAATAGTCAGATGCTCCAAATGTAACGACATGATTCAATATTAGAAATATAATGTCAAGCCTATATGAGATAAAATAAATAATTCAGCAACATTTAGGATATCGCCGTAATGAATAATTTAGTCATACCATCAGAAGAAATTCAAAAAAATATTTACACAGTACGTGGCCTTGAAGTCATGCTAGACAGTGATATTGCTAGAATATATGAAGTAGAAACAAAGCGCATCAATGAAGCGGTGAAAAATAACCCTAGAAAATTTCCAGCTGATTTAATGTTTGAATTAACAGCAGAGGAAGAGGAACAAATCTTGAGGTCGAAAATTTCGACCTCAAGATGGGGTGGAAAAAGATATGCTTCAAAAGTCTTTACAGAGCAAGGTATTTATATGCTTGCAACCATTTTAAAAAGCGATAAAGCGATAGATATCACACTCTCAATTATGCGAACTTTCACCAAGCTGCGCCAATATGCTATGGAACACAAAGACCTTGCCCTTCAAATGCACGCATTAAAACAAGAACTCAAACAAGAATTAACACAAGAGATTACAAAAACAAAATCCTGGACAAAAGATAGACTAAATGCTGTAGCAGATTCCATCATCATTTTAGAAGAGTCTATTACAGAGCTTCAAGATGTTTTTACAGATTTTAAATCAGCCAATGAGGTTGAAAAAATAGGGTTTACAAGGAAAAGATTAGAATGAAACTATACAAAATATTAGAGCAACAACTAAAAAAAGAACCCAACTTTGTGACGGACAACGGAGAACTTAAAAAATGGGTAGCAATTAATAAAGCACAGAATTTTGACGAAGAACTTATTGGATTGTTGCTCGATAATACAGCTCTGAAAGAGAAGTTTTTTGTAAACGTGAAAGACACATTGGTATTTAACCAAAATTTGTTTGTACAATTTTTGGAGCAGAAAAATTACCTAAATGATAGCTACACCCAATATAAAAACAAAGTTGGACTGACCATTAATGGTAAATATCTCAAACAACGCAACGAAATAGCCTTGGTATGGCCATTTAAGGACTGTATTTTAGAAGGTGGACAAAGTCGTGAAGAAGACAAACGAGAAGAGATTTTCTTCAATGAAATATTGGCACAAGACGAGATTACCCAACTTTTAGAGCCGAAAGTTTTGACTAATGCCAAACACATTGATAAAGACGGAGAAAAACCGCTTAATAGATTTAATCGAAATGAAGAGGGCACGATAACCGATAATCTAATAATAAAAGGTAATAACTTAATGACTTTAAGTACACTAAAGTCTGAATTTTCTAAAAAAGTTAAGTTGGTTTACATTGATCCACCATACAATACTGGTAGTGATGGTTTTGAATATAATGATAGTTTTAATCATTCTAGTTGGCTAACATTTATAAAGAACAGACTTTTATTAGCAAAAGAGTTATTAAAATCCGAAGGAACTATAGCAATTTCAATTGACCATAACGAATTAAGTTATTTATTGATTGTTATGGATGAAATTTTTGGTAAGGCGAATCTAAAAAATATTATTACCATTAAACGTGGTTCCGTAACAGGCGCCAAAGTAATAAATCCAGGCGTAGTAAATATTTCCGAATATGTGGTAATCTATTCACGTGATTCAGCAAAATGGAAACCAAATAGGGTATTTCGGCAAAAAGGAAGAGATGATAGATATAATAAATATATTGAATTTTTTGATGGTGGCATTGAAAATTGGGACTTTATATCACTATTAGATAAGTTCGCTGAATTCAAAAAAATTCCAAAATCAAAATTAAAAAATTTTTTAGGTGATAATTACGAATTAGAACTTGAAAACTTTGTTATTGATAATCAGGAAAGAGTTATACGTTTTGCATCATTGGATGAAAAAGCTATAAGTCAAGCTGCGCTAGAAGCAAAAAAGCTTTCACAAAACCAACTAAATAAGATTTTTACAGTTGAACGTGAAGACAAAAGAAACTATTTAATTTACAATGGTGAACTTATTTTATTCGCTAAGGATAGATTAACAGAAGTGGATGGTGTTCAAAGATTTGGTGAATTAGTAACAGACATTTGGGATGATGTTTTACCGAATGATTTACATAATGAAGGCAATGTAACTTTAAGAAAAGGGAAAAAACCAGAAAAATTGATTGCTCGATTGATTGAATTGTGTACTGATGAAAAGGACATTGTATTGGACTTTTTTGTTGGATCAGGAACTACAGGTTCAGTAGCATTGAAAACAAAAAGACAATTTATTGTTTGTGAACAATTAGAATATATAGAGACGCTTCCTTTCAAAAGGATTCATAATACCATTAAAGGCGAGCAATCAGGTATCTCAAAATCGTTAAATTGGCAAGGCGGTGGTTCATTTGTCTATCTCGAACTCAAAAAATACAACCAAACTTTTATTGAACAAATAGAAGAAGCCAAAGACCCCAAAGCACTTTCGCAGATTTGGGAACAGATGAAAGCAAAAAGTTTCTTGAATTACAATGTGGACATTAAGAAGCAAGACGAACATTTAGAAGAATTTAAAGCATTGAGCCTTGCCGAGCAGAAACAGCACCTTTGCGAACTGTTGGACAAAAACCAATTGTATGTAAATCTTTCTTCGCTTAATGATACTGACTTTGCTTGCAGCGAAGAAGAAAAGAAAGTAACCCAATATTTTTACCAATTAAAGAAGTAAGCTAATGGCATTTTTA
>JFJP01002107.1_pt1 | contig 14611 bp, 12 predicted proteins | sample 431651 | NCBI WGS metagenome assembly JFJP01 (sample SAMN02602958, study PRJNA72255) | Microbial mat metagenome, whole genome shotgun sequencing project. | biome: fresh water; feature: sink hole; material: water; isolation source: purple microbial (photo- and chemosynthetic) mats found in...
TAACGTTCCCGCGCTTCGCGCGTGGAGGGCTCGTAATAGACGTCATAACCGGCAAGCTGGATGACCCGGATGCCAGTGTCACAGGCAAAACGGATCGCTTTTTCCATGAATTCGGCCGCCTGCGCGCGGATGGCCGGGTCGGCACTGCCGAAAGGAATCTTGCGGTGCCCCGAGAGGCACATTGAAGGCACGGGCACATCGTATTCGCGCGAGGTGCGAAAGAACTGCAGGCGCTCGGCAAGCGACCAGTCCAGGCGCGCCATGCGTTCCGGGGTTTCATCTACCGACAGTTCCAGAAAATCGTAGCCGGAATTTCGCGCCGTTTCGAATCGTTCCGCCCATCCCATGTTTCTGGGCAAGGCTTTTTCATAAATGCCAATCGGGTTTTCCATGGTTCGTCTTTCGTTTGAACGCACAGTGTAATTTCAGATTGTACGAAAGTAAACCATGAAACGTCCAAAGTGATCGATATTAAGCCGAATTTCAAAAGATTTGTTTTACCCCGTTTCTCTGCAGTACGGGATAACAATCCGTAATTTAACCAAATAAACGTATTCAACTCATTGTATTTATACAACTAAAATATATTAAAATAATTCTTGCCAAGGAGGACAATTTGAATATAGAATGGTTCCATAAACGATCATATTGATCGTTTTGATTAATTTTATTGGCGTCAATTATCCTGGGAGGAAAGATATGACAAAGGCAAAATGGATGGCGACCTTTATCGCCCTGCTGGTCATGGCAACCGGAGCCGTTCAGGCTCAGACCGCATACAAGATCGGTTATCTGCCGAGTACCGTCGGGCAGGCACTGACCCAGGCCTGGAGATCTGGTATCGAGAAGACCGTCAAGGCGCAGCCGAATGTGACGCTACAGGCGCTGGATGCCCAGATGAAGGCCGAGATCCAGGTAACCATGATGGATGATTTCATCAACCAGGGTTACAACGTGATCATCCTGCAACCGATCGACGCCGCGGCCCTCACAGCCAGCGTCAAGAAGGCCGAAGGCAAGGGCATTCACGTCATCACCCTCAATACCGATACCATTTTGCCGCATGCGGCGTGCGTCACGATGGACGATACTGGTGCCGGTTATCTGGTCGGCGAAACCATTGGCAAGTCGCTCAATGGCAAGGGCAATGTGGCGATTCTCCAGTCGCCGCCGGGCGCGCAGGCCGGCGTCGAGCGTGAGAAGGGTTTCCGTGCGGCGCTGGGTAAGCTCTATCCGAACATCAAGATCGTCGGCGCGCAGAATGCCGCATGGAACAAGGATAAAGCCATCGAGATCATGAACAGCTTCCTGCAGGTGAACAAGGAACTGGACGCCGTCTTTGCGGTGAACGACAACATGGCGGAAGGGGCGATGATTGCGGCGGAGTCGGCCGGACGTCTGGGGCAGATCAAGATCTGGGGGTTCAATGGCCAGAAGAGCACGCTGGCGCTGATCGAACAGGGCAAGATCACGGGCACGGCGTACACCAACGCCTACAGCCAAGGGGCGACGGCGGCCAAATACGCACTCGACTTGCTGTCCGGGGCGAAGAAGAAAGGGGCCAAGACCGAAGTGATCGTGGTTCCGCCGTTTGCCGCGACCAAGGACACGGTCGCCCAGATCAAGGCCGAAGACCGCTGGTAAGACGAGAGTTCTCTGACCCGGTGACGGACCTGGAGGGTTCCGTCACCGGGTGTCCGACCTGTACCATAGACCACGAACCAAGAACGTAGCGGAGGTGTCATCGTGTCGGTCAGTGCCATTCGTCGACTCATTCTGATCGGGTTACTGATCGCCATCGGTATTGCCCTGTCCATTGCCAACCCCAGTTTCCTGACCGTGGACAACCTGATGACCCTGCTTCAGGAAGCGTCCCTGACCGGGATCGTGGCCATCGGGTTTACATTGATCCTGATCACCGCCGGCATCGACATGTCGATCGGCGCGGTGATCGCCATCACCTCGATGATCTGCATCAACTTCATTTCCTATACCCAGCTCCCGGCCTACATCTATATTCCCATTGCCCTGGCGATGGGCTGCGCGATCGGCTGGGTCAATGGCTTCTTCATCACCCATTTCAAGCTGCCCGAATTCATCGTCACCCTGGCCACGCGCGGAATCCTCGCCGGACTGGCGCTGATCGCTGCGGTCAAGGACAGCCAGGGCTTCGTCAAGAACGTCTTCATCCAGGACGAAGTCTTCTTGGCCTTCGGCGAGACCGTCGGTCCGGTCTATATCGTCACCATTGTCTTCTTCGTGCTCGCCTTCTGTACCCAGTTCTTCCTCAAGCGCACTCGGGCCGGCACCAACGTCTATGCGACGGGTGCCAACCCGACCGCCGCCCGCCTGTCGGGCATCAACACCGACCGCACGCTGATCGGCGTCTACATGTTCTCCGGCTTCTGCGCCGCGCTGACCTCGATCTTCCTGTCGGCGCGCATGATGACCGCCATGCCCGAATTCGGCATCGGTTCGGAAATGGACGTCATCGCCTCGGTCATCATCGGCGGCACGCCCTTCACCGGCGGCGTCGGCGACATCTGGGGCACGGTCATCGGCACCCTATTCCTGGCGCTGATCAAGAACGGCATCCTCAAGCTCGGACTGTCCCCGTACATCCAGCCGATCGTCATCGGCGGCATCATCGTCGTCGTCGTCGTTCTCGACGTCTGGTACAAGGACTTTGCCGAGAAACGGGCGGCCCGTTCCGCCCGGCAGAAGCAGATGCAGAGCAAGGAGGGCGTATGAACGACCCGCGCAACAGTGATGTCCTGCTTGAATGCCGCGGCATCGACAAGAACTACAACGGCCCGATGGTGCTGTCCGGAGTGGATTTCGCGCTCACGCGCGGCGAGATCCATGCCCTGGTCGGCGAGAACGGCGCCGGCAAATCGACCCTGATCAAGATCGTCACCGGGGTGACCAACCGCAACGCCGGCAGTATCAGCTTCGATGGTCACGACATCCCGCAGGAACACAGCAAGAATGCTGCCGAGAAGCTCGGCATTGCGGTGATCTACCAGGAACTCAGCCTGATCCATGGCATGAGTGTGGCGCAGAACATCTATCTGACCAAGGAACCGCTGCTTTCCGGTCTGCCGATCATCGACATCAATAAGATGAACACCATGGCGCAGGAGATGATCGACCGCTACGGCTTCGATCTGAAGGCCACCGACGTCATCGACAATCTGCCGATCGCGCAGCGGCAGACCGTTGAAATCCTCAAGGCGCTGTCGAACAAGGCCTCGCTGATGATCATGGACGAACCGACCAGTTCGCTGACCTCGACCGAAAGCGCGCAACTGTTCAAGATCATCCGCCTGCTCAAGAGCGAAGGCATCAGCGTCCTGTATATCTCGCACCGCATGGAAGAAGTCTTTGCCCTGTCGGACCGGGTGACGGTCCTGCGTGACGGGCGCAAGGTCGCCGTCCTGGAAAAGGAACAGATCAGCCCGGCCGAGATCATCCGCCTGATGATCGGACGCATCCTGACCGACAACGAATCGCATCACCAGATGGTCAAGAAGGACGGCGAAGTCGTTCTTGAGGTCGATAAGCTGTGCTCCGAAGGCAAACTCAAGGACGTCTCGTTCTCGGTTCGCCGGGGCGAAGTGCTCGGCTTTGGCGGCCTGGTCGGCTCCGGCCGCACCGAACTGATGCGGGCGATTTACGGCATCGATCCTTTCGACAGCGGCACGATCACCTATCTGGGCAAGCCCTATGTGCCGACGGTGGAGAAGTCGATTGCCGGCGGCTACGGCTTTGTTCCCGAAGAGCGCCGCCTGCAGGGCATCATGGGCGGGATTTCGATTACCGGCAATATCGGCATCGCCAATCTCGATACCATTTCCAGCAAGGCCGGCTTCGTCAGCGGGGCGAAGGAACTCGAACGCGCGCAGAAGGCCATTGCCCTGCTCAACGTCAAGCCGGCCAGACCGGAAGTGCTGGTGGGCAACCTGTCCGGTGGCAATCAGCAGAAGGTGGTGGTCGGCAAGTGGCTGATCCGCGACCTGAAGCTCCTGATCGTCGATGAGCCCACGGTCGGGGTCGACATCGGCGCCAAGGAGGAAATGTATCAGACCATCGAGCGGCTGTCGCAGGCGGGGGTGGCGGTGATCGTGGTCTCTTCGGACCTGCCGGAGCTGACCCGTCTCTCCGACCGCATCATCGTGTTGCGCAAGGGGCGGGTAATCAAGGAGTTTGTCGAGGGGGCGGTGAGCGAAGAGGATGTTCTGCGCGCAGCCTCCGGACTTGTTGAAGGCGGTGCACAATGAAAACCGGAACGTTAGACTGGCGGCAACTGATGGTGGACTTCCGTCTGTTCGGAATCCTGCTGCTGATGATGGTCGGGCTGACCCTGATCTCGGATCGCTTCCTGACCGTCGATAACCTGACCAACGTGCTGTGGTCGGTATGCCTGATTGGCATCATGACCACCGGTGCCATCTATGCGCCGATCACCGGCGGCATCGACCTATCGGTGGCCTCGATTGCGGCGCTGGCCGGTATCGTCGCCAACGTGCTGATGAACGTCTATGGTCTGCACTGGCTGCTGAGCATTGTCATCACGCTGCTCATCGGGGTGCTGATCGGCTGGGTCAACGGGGTGGTGACGACGAAGTTTCTGGTGCCGGCCTTTATCGTCACCATGGCCGCCAAGACCTATCTGTTCGGGGTGGCCATGCTGGTCTCCAATGGCGACCAGATCACCATCATGCAGCCGAAGGAGTTTCTGGCCATCGGCGTGAGCAAGTTTCTCGGCATTCCGATTCCGATCTACATCATGGCGGTTCTGGTCATCGTCAGTCACATCCTGCTCAAGCACACGGTCTTCGGTCGCCAGTGCATCGCCGTCGGCGCCAATGAGGTGTCGGCCAAGCTGTCGGGGGTCAATCCGGACCGGACGCGCATCATCGTCTATATCATTTCGTCGGTGACGGCGTCGATTGCCGGTATCGTCATGGCATCACTGACCCAGCAGGCCTATGCGATGAATGCCACCGGCTACGAGTTCGACGTGATCACGGCGATCGTCATCGGCGGTACCAGTCTGATGGGCGGCAACGGGTCGGTGACCGGCGCCCTGATCGGGGCGGTCATGGTCGGCTTCATCAACAACGGCTTGAACCTCCTCGACATGCCTTCGGCCTACCATCCGATCGCCACCGGCATCGTCATCCTCGCCGCGCTGATACTTAATCAGGGCGTGAGTATCCCCAAATCAATCCAATACCTGCTTTCCTGCTTCAAACCGGCATCGGTGAAATAGGTGATCGAATAAAAAACCTGTCCTCGCAAATCCAGATCATCCGGCTCGGGTTTATCTCTTGACCCGACCGGATGCGTCGCCTTTCATCAGCGCGAAAATTTCATCTTTCGTCACGAAATTGAAATCATTCTCGATCGAGTGACACAGGCAGGATGCCGCCGTTGCAAAAGAAACCGCTTGCGCATCATCAAGGCTCAACTTCTCGTCGGTTAGCGCAAAGATCAGGCCCGCAGCAAACGAATCTCCGCCCCCGATCCGGTCGACGATGTTCCTGATTTCGTAAGGCTTATAAACGCCATCGTCGATCGGAGCGAATTTTGGCGTGCCCGTCTTTACGTCATAGAGCATGGCGCCCCAGTTGTTGTGACTGGCTGAAATGCTTTCCCGCAGGGTAAAGGCCACCTTCTTCACATTGGGGAACCGCTTCGCCAGTTTCGCGGCAACTTCAGGATACTTGTCGATGGCAAGCTCTCCGGCCTCGACTCGCGATCCTTCAGCCTTGATCCCGAAGACATCCTGAGCATCCTCTTCGTTTCCAATCACGACATCGACGTAGGGAAGGATCTCGCTCATGACCCGGCCAGCGAGTTTTTCCGGCGACGTTCCTGCTTCCCAGTTCCAGAGTTTCTTGCGGAAATTGAGATCGCAGGATACGGTCAGCCCTGCCTCTTTCGCTGTCTTCACCGCGAGCACGACCGCCTCAGCGGTTTTTTGCGAGACCGCTGGCGTGATTCCGGTTGTATGAAACCAGGTACTGCCTGAAAAAATATTTTTCCAGTCATAGGCGTTGCCGGCGGTTTCACAAATAATCGCACCGGCACGATCATAGATAACCGTACTGGCTCTCTGATTAGCCCCCTTCTCTACAAAGTACAGGCCCAAACGCCCTGGTCCGCGCACGACAAAGCCGGTATCAACGCCGAAGCGGCGAACGGAATCCATCGTGGCATCGCCCAAAGGACCGCTTGGAAGGGCTGTCACATAGCGCGACTTCCTGCCAAGCATCTCTAATGAGACGGCGACGCTCGCCTCGGCGCCCGCGAATGTGATTTCGGCCTTCCCCGGGAAAGCCTGGCGAATGCGGTTGTAGCCCTCGGGCTGAATGCGGCCCATGATTTCGCCAAAGCAAGTAACAATCGAACTCATGTCAGCCCCTCATTTCACGGAAAATAGCGGATGCTTCGCGCGCATTTTTGGCAATGGCTGCCCAATCTTTTGCCTTGATCAACTCCTGGGGCGCGATCCAGGAACCACCGATGGCGATGATGTCCTTGTACGCCAGGTACTGACGAAGATTCGCCAGACTGACCCCGCCCAGGGGAATGTAGCGAAGCCCAAGATGCTTGTAAGGAGCATTGATCCCTTTAAGGTAGTCGATGCCGCCCATCCCCTCGGCGTGGAAGTATTTGAGGATCCTGCAGCCCTGGCTTAGCGCCCCTTCAATCTCGGAGGGCGTCGCAATTCCCGGAGCAAATGGCAATCCCGCCTCGATTGCCGCTGCAACGACGTCCCGGTTGTACCCGGGGGCGACACCAAAGGCGGCGCCATTGTCCTTGGCCAGTTTGACTTGCTCCCTGGTCAGGATGGTCCCGACACCGGCAAACATTTCCGGAACGGCAGCCCGAATGGCACGCAGGGATTCAATGGCCGCATCGGTTCGCAGCGTCAGTTCCATGCCGCCGATCCCGTTTTCGAGCAAGGTCCGGGCGACAGGAACGGCGTCCTGTACATCGTCAATTACGAGTACTGCAATGATTCCGCTGTTTGCGATACGATCCGCGACGTCCTTCGGCACCATCATTTGGTTTGTTGAACTCATCATTGTTTTCTCCAACTGAATTTCTCAGGATTATATACGACCGTATTTCTTGAGAAGTTCCTCCACTCCCATTCCATTCAGAACGTCCTTGCGCGCCCCGGCTTCCTTGTCCGCCTGGTCTTTGGCCCGCAAATAGACAGCAGCCAAATCGGCGTAAGGAACGACAGACACACCAATCTCGTCGGCGACGACGAGGTCGCCCGGGTGAACGGCAATCCCGCCACAGGTAATCGGCACATTGATTTCGATCGGCGTCTTGCGCTGCGTGCTCGCCGTATGTGCTGCGCGCGGGTTCACCCATCGCGCATGAACGGGGAAGTCGAGCATGCGTGCTTCGTCGGTATCACGGCAGGATCCATCGATCACTGCGCCGACGCAGCCGGCGTTGCGCGCAATTCCTGCCATGAGGCCGCCCCAGATCGAAGTCGTTCGTTCGCCAAACGCATCGATGACTACAACATCGCCCGGCTTGACTACCGCGAACACGTCGAGGCAATCGACGATATCGCCAGGCCTCAGTTTGACGGTCACCGCCGGCCCGATGATTTTCTTGTTGGCCCCGCGTGGGACAATACCGCAGTCCATGGTATTCGCCCGGTCCATGCTGTCTGACACAACACAGGATATCGAGAGAACATCGTAAAGCGCCCGGAAAGGCGCAATCAGGGCTTCGTCAATCGGCGGACGCGGGTTGACTGTTTTTGATTCATAAGTTGATGACATAGCTACTCTCCAGCAAACGGTTAAAGAATGTTATCGGGCGGAAACAGGGTCTCAAGTTCTTGAAAGCTGGAACCCTGCGCGAAGTTGTGTTGTTACTGGAACGCCCGCTGGCAGATACAAATCCCAGGGGCGCTGGCCGAGCAATACCGACCTGACGTTTTCCGCCGCGGTCCGTCTGCACTCCTCCAAGGCCTCAGTCGAAATGTAGGCGGTGTGCGGCGTGCAGAAAAAGTTATCCAGGGTAAAGAGCGGATTGATCGTCGGCGACCAGGACTCCATTTTCATCGGTTCCTCTTCCGGATCATCGACCGCGGCCGCGGCAATCGAACGGCTCATCAACGCTTCGTAGAGTGCCTTGTTGTCCACACACTTCCCCCGTGAGACGCAGACGAGGCTTGCATCTTCGCGCATGAGGGAGAGTGCCTGCGTATCGATGATGTGGTGGGTTTCCTTCGTATACGGTGCGGTTACGATTACGCAATTGGACTCTGACAGAAGATCATCCAAAACCGACTTTTTCACCCCCTGCTGCCGCATCCATGCCTCGGAAACAAAGGGATCGAAAGCCACGACCTTGATGCCGAAGGCCTGAAGTTTGCGCGCCAGATTCTGTCCAATACGCCCATAGCCGATGATGCCGAAAGTCGCGCCGCGCAACCTTGGAATTGGCGCATTCCAATCCTGCCAACGATACGACCCCGACCGCACTTTTCGGTCGTAGAACGGAATACTGCGCAGCAGCATCAGCGCAAGCGACACGGCATGATCGGCAACTTCGTCGAAGCAATACTCCGGAACGTTGGTAACCGCAATACCGTGCTCATAACACGCCTGGACATCGAGGATATCGACCCCGATGCCATAGCGGGCAACAACTTTGCAGGACTTCAGTTGTGCTATCGTCGCTCTGCCGATTTTCGCGTACTGCTGCAAGATGGCGTCCGCATCGGCCGCCTGTTCAGCCAGACGATCGCCGGTCTTGCAGCAAAGTCCGATGACTTCCGCACCGATCGGTTCGAGCACAGATCGCTCGATCGTGAGGTCCGGATAGTCATAGTCACTGATATACACTTTCAGCATTTGGAAACTCACTTCGACGCGGCATCAATCGCGGCCAGGAAATCCTTCAGCAGGGCCTGATCGAAGTCCTTGCCGAACTTGTCCATCACGCCTTTGGTCTTGTCACGCATGCGTGACATTTCTGCCGGCGCAACCTGGTTAACCTGCATCTTTTGCGCCTGCAGGGCGGCAATGCACTTGGCGTTAACCTCACGGTTCAGTTTGCGATGGTAAGCACGCGTCTCCAGTGACGCGTCAGTCACGATCTTCTGCTCGGCCGGATTCAGCTTGTCCCACCACTTCTTGCTCGCGGTGAGAACGAAGGAGTTGTAGACGTGATTGGTTACCGAATAGAATTTCTGCACTTCGGCGAATTTGGCGGATTCGACGATCGGGCAGGGGTTTTCTTCGCCGTCGACCGTACCGGTTTCAAGGGCAGTATAGAGTTCGGAAAAGGCCAAAGGCGTTGGGTTTGCGCCAAGCTGCTGGATTGATTCGATCATGACCGGACTTTGCATGACGCGAATCTTCAGTCCCTGGATATCCTCGGGACGGGAAATCGGACGTTTGTTGTTGGTGATGTTTCTGAAGCCGTTTTCCAGGAATACCAGGCCGACAAGCCCCTTGTCCAGGTTCTTGGCCAGCAGCTTCTGGCCGACCGGGCCATCCAGCACCGCATCAGCCTGCTTTTCGTTGGAGAAAATGAAGAAGAAATCGAGCATCCCGTAGTCTCTGACAGTGCCGACGAAGGGCGATGTCGCCTGAATCGAAAATTCCTGCACGCCGCCCTGGAGCGCGCCGATCATCTGCTTGTCGTCGCCGAGTGTACTGTTGGCGAAGGTTTGCAGATGCATCTTGCCGCCGCTTTTCTGGGCCAGGAGTTCGGCAAACTTCTGTGCCGCAAAACCCTGCGGATGGTCCTCTTTCAGCGCGTAGCCGAGTTTCATCTTGTGCTCGCGAATTTCCTGGGCTCCCACCGCAATGCAGGCGGTCAGCGATGCCACGATCAATGCAAGCTTTGCACATTTAGCTGAGATCTTTTTCATTTGAGACTCCTCGATTTATTAAAGGATTAGTAGAACCAACGTGCCGGAACGATCACAAGTTCCGGGATGAACACCATCAAGAACAGGACAGCCAACTCGGCGAGCAGGAACGGCCAGATTCCTACGATGACCTTTTCCATACTGACCTTGGCCACGCCGCATACGACATTGAGGACAGTACCCACCGGCGGAGTGATCAGGCCGATCGCATTGTTCATAATGAACAGGACGCCGAAATAGACTGGATCAATACCTGCCGCCTTGACCAGGGGCATCAGCACCGGCGTGAGGATCAGGATCGTGGGAATGAAATCAAGCGCCGTACCGACGATGACCACCAGGATCATCATCATCAGCATCAAGACCAGCTTGTTGCCGAGGAAGGGCTTCAGGAGGGCGGTGACTTCGGCCGGGATATTGGCCACGGTGATCAGCCACGCCGAAACCAGGGCGGCTGCCACCAGGAACATGACCACGCTCGATATCTTGGCAGCCGTGAGAAAGACCGAATACAACTGGCTGATTTTCAGTTCGCGATACACAAACAGGCCAACGAAAAGCGCATACATGGCGGCGGTCACTGCAGCTTCGGTTGGAGTAAAGATGCCGAACTTCAAACCGCCGATGATCAGTACGGGCAGCAGGAAGGCCCAGAAGCTCGACAGCAGCGCGGCGAGCATCTCCTTCGCAGACTTGCGCGGTTCGGGCTGGACGTTTTCCTTGCGCGAGGTCCACCACCACGTCACAACGAGAGACAGTCCCATGAGGATCCCGGGAACAATGCCGGCGAAAAAAAGCTTGGTGATCGAGACCCCGGCCGCGACCCCGAAAATGATGAAACCGATGGACGGCGGGATGATCGGTGCAATGATGCCGCCTGCAGCCATGAGTCCGGCTGCGCGACCCACGTCGTAGCCTGCCTTGCGCATCATCGGTATCAGCAGTGCCGCAAGCGCTGCGGTGTCGGCAACGGCTGATCCGGACAGGCTGGCCATGACGATGGCGGCGAAAATGGCCACATAGCCAAGCCCCCCGCGAACGTGCCCGACGAAGGCTCCGGCGACCTCTACGATACGTCGGGACAGGCCGCCGGTATTCATCAGTTCGCCGGCCAACAGGAAGAATGGAACGGCAAGCAAAGGGAAATTGTCAGCGCCGTTGATCATGTTTTGCGCGATGATCTGATCGTCAAAGATACCCAGGTGCCACATCAAGGCGGCTCCCGTGACCATTAGCGCGAATGCGATAGGCATCCCCAGAGACATGGCCCCGAGGAGAACGCCAATAAAGATGACAATGGTCATGGCCTTTTCTCCATTTGATCGGATACGTCGGCCAGCACGATGGGTTCATCCTCGGAATCTCTGACTTGAATCAATTCGTCTTCCTCAATCTTCCCGGTCACGAGCCTGAAAAGACTTCTTAGCAGGAGGATTCCGATGGCAATACTGGAAAATACGCCAACGCCGTAGACGTAAGACAAGGGGATATCGGATACCGGTGCGTGGTTGATGTGGTTGATGATGGTCTGCTCCCAACTGCCGGAAAAAAGGAGCCAGCAGCAGCCGAGCATCAGCAGATCACTTAAGCCCAGACAAACTTTCTTTCCCCACAGCGGCAAGCGCTGAACGACCGATTCCATGCCCAGGTGAGCGCGCTCGTACATGCCGATCACTGCCCCCAGGAAGGTGAGCCAGACAAACAAATATCTGGAGATTTCTTCGGAAATGCCAATTCCCGAGTTGAAGGCATAGCGGAGAACGACGTTTCCGAAAACCAGGACGGTCATGATTACCAAACAAGCAACCATCATCGATTCGATACCCCGTCGAGCTAGGCCGGAACAACAACTGATCGAGAGTTTGATCGAACCCGCAGAATTCGAAGTGTTACTTTCCACTGATAAACCTCCCCACTGATGGACCTAGCGCCTGAAGTAAAGTATACTGGTAACTGAAATGTCAGTAAGTGCAATCTAACATGTCAGTTTAGGCTGTGTCAACGGGTATTGGTATTCAACAGACATTCAGTCGGGGATAATCTGGCTGCCTGGAATAATTCGAGCGAGACGCATGAGAGCGGAGATAAGTTATGGTGAAAATTGAACGCCCCAAGTCCCTCAATGAACTGGCAGTCGATCAACTTCGTCAAGCCATCATTTCCGGAGATTATGGCCTGGGCGAGCCACTGTCCGAGGCGCGCATCGCTGCCGACCTGGGCACCAGCAAGGGACCCGTCAGACGCGCTATCGTTCAATTGCAGATTGAAGGACTGGTGCGTGTCGTCCCGCAAAGCGGCACGTTTGTGTTCTCCCTGGGTAGTGACGAGATCTGGAAACTCAACGAGTGTCGCCTCATCCTGGAGGAAGCTGCACTCAGGCTCGCGGTCAGCCATAACCAAAAGAGTCTTGCCAGCAAGCTGACTGACGCCTATTCGGGGATGGTTCTCGCCCGGAAAAAAGCGGATGTCCGTTCCTATCTGGCCTTCGATACAGCGTTCCATGCCGCCATATTTGAGCAATGCAACAACGGCTACCTTGCCGATGCGTATCGGCTTGTCTCCGGTAAGTCAGCCGCCTTGAGAACACATCTTTCCGCCAAGCCTCGACAAACGGACTTGTCTTTTCAGGAACACCAGATAATCAGTCAAGCCGTCATGGACGGAGACCTGAAACTCGCCCTGAAAACCCTTAGGACTCATATTGGTCGTGCCCCGAAGACTTATGAAATGAGCGTCGATGATATTGCGGCGTTTGATCGCGTAACTGAGAGCCAGAAATGAACGGACTCCGGTCTTTTCAGTGCTCGCTGCCGAATCTATATTGAGTTGCTAAATCGCCCGAGGTCTGCCAGAAAGATTTGAATGGCTGGATTGGCAGACTGCTTATCCTGATCTCATCAAATTGGACGGCATGAATTTCCCTTGTCGCACCGTACAATACCCATCCCTTAATACGGATATCCCAACAGTTCCAGGGTGATGTCCCGGAGCTTCGTTGCATTTTGCTTCCTGACAGCCGTTTAAGAAGCAGGAGCATCGTTTCCCGGGACACGACTGAAATCGACTGCGGTATACTCGCCCGTCTGCGTTCCGGCCCGGCTTGGTGCTAAGTTCCTCGCCGTCGGTCGTATTTCGCAGTTTTTCAGTTATTCCAGCCAGTTGGGGAGATGAGATGGCGGCAGCAGCAAGAGAAGCAGCCCGGCCTGCGCCGGCACAGAGCCGGCTTTTGATGTCAGGCAACGACGCGGTGTCGCGTGCCGTATGGGAGGCCGGAGTCCGAGTGGCGGCTGCCTATCCGGGCACGCCGGCAACCGAGATGCTCGAAGTGATCTCGACCTATCCGGACATTTACGCCGAATGGTCGGTCAACGAAAAGGTTTCGCTGGAAGTGGCGTTTGGCGCCTCGATGGCCGGTTCGCGCGCGTTCTGCGCGATGAAACACGTCGGCATGAATGTCGCCTCCGATGCGTTGATGACCATGACGCTGACCGGCGTGGCCGGTGGCCTGGTGATCGCGATTGCCGATGATGTGGGTTTGTCGTCGTCGCAGAACGAACAGGATTCGCGCTACTGGGGGCGTTTTGCCCATGTTCCGGTGCTTGAACCGTCCGACTCGCAGGAAGCACACGATTTCACGCTGGCGGCCTTTGAACTCTCCGAACGTTTCCAGGTGCCGGTAATCCTGCGCATGACGACACGCATCTGCCACGTCAAGGGTCTGGTGGTCGTCGGCGAACGTGGTGAACATCCGGTAGCCGGCTTCAGCAAGGATGTGGCGCGCTGGGTGATGGTGCCGGGCGCCGCGGGTCGCCGTTTGCCGCTGATGTTCGAGCGCGAGAACAGGCTGCGCGCCGAGGCCGAAGCTTCTCCGCTCAACGTGTCTGAAGGCGGCAGCGACCGCCGCGTCGGTTTTGTTACCTCGGGGCCAGCCTACATGCACGTGCGCGAAGGTTTTCCCGATGCGCCGGTACTCAAACTGGGCTTCTCCTGCCCGGTGCCGTTTGACCTTGTGCGCAAGTTCGCGACGCAATGTGATCAACTGGTGGTGGTCGAGGAAGTCGAGCCGCTGATTGAAACCGAACTCAAGGCGCAGGGCATTGTGCTTGTCGGCAAGGACATCCTGCCGCGCAGCGGTGAGCTTTCGCCGGCTGTCCTGAAACCGGCCATTGCCCGCCTGCTCGGCGAGCCGCTACCGGAAGTTGCCAGGGCCGTGCCGATGCAGGTGTTCCCGCGGCCGCCGACAATGTGCGTGGCCTGTCCGCATCTGGGGGTTTATTACACGCTGGCGCAACTGCGCAATGTCACCATTTCCGGTGATATCGGCTGTTATACGCTCGGTTTCGGGCATCCGTGGAATGCGCTTGATGCGTGCATCTCGATGGGAGCGTCGATGGGCATGGCGCTGGGTCTCGACAAGGGGCGTGCCGAGTCCGAGCCGGACAAGAAAATCGTTGCCGTGATCGGCGACTCGACCTTCATGCACATGGGCATGCAGGGTCTGCTCGACATCGTCTATAACCGGGGTAACGTCACCGTTCTGATTCTCGACAATCGCGCCGTAGGCATGACCGGAGGGCAGAATAATCCGGGTACCGGTCGCGGCATCCACGGCGAAGATGCGCCGCGTGTTGATTTTGCCAGTCTGGTCAAGGCTCTGGGGGTGCACGAAGAGCGTGTGCATGTGCTTGA
>JFJP01027423.1_pt1 | contig 14611 bp, 14 predicted proteins | sample 431651 | NCBI WGS metagenome assembly JFJP01 (sample SAMN02602958, study PRJNA72255) | Microbial mat metagenome, whole genome shotgun sequencing project. | biome: fresh water; feature: sink hole; material: water; isolation source: purple microbial (photo- and chemosynthetic) mats found in...
AAAAAATGATTCCCGACCGTTTTTAATATCTCAAAGATCCCATCTACTTTTTTCAGCAGCTGAATGCGAAGCCTAAATGTGGGTTTACATTCGTTCAGGAGAATCTCTAAAATTTAACGTTAAATGAAACAATATAATAGCTTTATTACCTTCAAATATCGGTGTTTTTACATTAGTAGAATGGATAGACGATAAAGGAAAAGAGTAATGATCATATCGGCTTTTGTTTATGATTGTTGACCCTTTGTTTTCTGTATATGATGTTTTATTTTCCCCTTTCATTGTTATTAAAATTTGAGAAATCATCTCACCTTTATTTCTCCCACTACTAGATCTTTTTGGGATCTCCTAGTTGAAATATCAAAGGAACAGAGTCTGTGATTCTCCTATTTTATAAAAATATAGATCAATATTTTCAGAAAACTATACGATTTATTCAATTGATTTAATGTCTCGAATATATCCAATTTCATTTATCAGGGAAAGAGAAATTGAGGGTTAATCATCACGTTATATATAGCGAGAAAAGTGCCCTCTGTTGGATATATGATAAAAAACAGCGAATTTCTCACAGATATCACCAATTTGGGTATTTTATAGAGTTCTCCGCTTATCATAGGTAAAATCTTCGGTTTTCTTGAAATATTCAGGATTCTATTGAAAAAGCATTTTATTGAATTTTTCCTTTAATTTTTCATTTTATTTTTCAACGTTTTTTCATTGAAGAATTCTCTAATAAAGTGATGATATTTGGTCTTTACAAATATCTGTCGACGTCTTATTTGTCTTTATCCTTTATGCTTTTTAATTCAAAGTTTTTTTAAGACTAGAAATCCGTTTTGTAATCCAACAAAAATTTCACAATATTTTCCAACAAAAATTCAATGGAAAAAAAAATTCACGGAACATTTGAAAAATTTTTTAATATTTTCCATTAGAAATTTAATAAAAAAGATCCAATCATATATTAAAATTGGCATTTCTTAATAAAAAAGCTAGATATTATTTCCCTATAAATTCCTTTATTTTTAGATAAAAGCCATGATATCTTTCTGCTTCTTCAGAATGGCCGTGGGTATTGAATTTCCAGTCTTTCGAACTGATTTCATAGAATAAAGTCAATTTTTTCACTGCGAAACTCCATAAATCCTGTTCATTTTCGAATTTGGGTTGCTGATTCCTATGAGAATTCATAGTAAAAAAAAAAACTGTTTTTCCTTGAACTTCGATCAGTTTATTCAGGAAAATTTGATAGAAAATGCTTGATTTTCGAAGAGTCAAAAGTATCAGGAATTCTTTTTTTTTTTGTAAAAAAGAACTTGTTTTTGCTATAAAAAAAGAAAGTTTTTCTTTGAAATCATCAAGATTTTCTATGAGGAGTTAAACTAATCTAAAAACCAGAGATTTCTTATGAAAAATATCGTTTTTTTTTAAGTTTAAAGGCTGAAACAGTATAATATTGAGGAAGGTCAATGGTTTCTGAAAGAAACGAAGGGCAATAAATTTTAATTGAATTTGTTGCATAATTGGTTAAAATTTTTAATTAAGTTTTTTGTTAATTTTTTTTGCGATTTAATTTTTTGATGATTTTGTAATGGATTTAAAAAAAACCTTTTCTGCACAAGTTTGCTATTCTACCACGTTTTCAGAAGCCATTGAAATCACCTATACAAGACTTGAGGATCTAGAACATAACTTAGACAGCATCATTGGATTAGATTTCACTAAAATTAAAAATTTATCTTTTTTAAAAAATGACAAAGAAAGTAATTTTTCTTTTATTTCAACATAATATAGCATTTGAAAGGAATGCCATTACTTGAATGGAAATATCTGGAAGAAAAAATGAATGTTATAATTGAGCTCAATGATTTAATACACTTTTATCAATGTTCTATGAGGGTCCAAGACGAAAAATTTAGGCAAAAAATAGCTGAAGAGCAAGAAAAAGCAGAAAAATTTAAGCAACAAATGGCTGAAGAGTGAAGAGCAAGAAAAAGCAGAAAAATTTAAGCATCAAATGGCTGAAGAGCAAGAAAAAGCAGAAAAATTTAAGCATCAAATGGCAGAAAAAGAGAAAGAAATGGCAAGAAAAATAGCTGAAGAGCAAGAAAAAGCAGCTGAAAAAGAGAATGAAACGGCAAGAAAAATGGCTGAAAAAGAGAAAGAAATGGATGAAATACATAAGCGAAAAATAGCTGAAAAAGAGCAAGAAATAATCAAACTTAAAAGTATCAAAAGGAAACCCATAGAAGAAGAAAAAAAGTAATTTTCTTTAAAATAAACCATGTTTTTGAACAATCTTTTTAAAAGAATTCCTGATTTGACATTAGATCAATTCTTTCGAAAAGCTTCGAATATTTTACAGTTGGAATTTGCAACCCCAAGAATTGAAAGTTTAAATTTAATACTGAATTTAGTGAACGAACAAAAAGTGATATTGATCAAAAGCCCTCCACAATCAGGAAAAAGTAGTCTCCTGAATCTTTTAAAAGTTTATGTCCAGAATTTTCGAGGGATAAGTTCTTATAGAATTTTTCCAAGAAACAATTATGAAAGAGAAATGACATTAAATGATGTTGAGGAGTGTTTTCATAAGGAATATCCAGACGATATTACATTTGATGAGTTATTTAACTCGAAAACAAAGACTCTGATTTTGATCGACGAAACTCAAATGCTATACAAATGTAAAAATTTTTGGGATTTAGTAAAACAGAAAGTCGATAATGCCAAATTGCCTATTCAGATTGTCTGTTTCGCTGCTTATCAAGGACTTAGAATAAAAACAAATTTGACTCCTATTCGATTCACTTCAAATAACACATTCTATATGAATCTCTTAGGTTTGAAAGAAAATGAATTCAAAGAGCTTTTTGACGATTATAATAATTTTCATGAAGATCATATTTATTTTATTTTTGATGAAAATCTAAAAAACTTAATCAAAAAGAGAATTGGAAATCATGTGGGTTTAGTCTATAATGTAATGCAGATAATCAAAAATAAATATAAGTATCAAATTGCTGACAGATCGACAAAAACTATTGAGAATTTTATGATGTCGAAAGTTTTTTATGACATGTTAATGAACGAAAGGGCTTTTCCTTCGAAAAGAGATTGCGAAAATTTATGTTTTGAGAGTTCTCAAATTTTATCTGCGATATTTAGATGGGGAGAATTAATTTTTGAAGGTGACAAGTTTTTAAGAAAAAAAGCAAGAGAATTAGAAAAAACTGGCTTTTTAATGTCTGAAATTTTACCAAACTTAGAAAAATTTAAATTTGCCTCAAATATTATTGGAGAAGTGGTTTATTTTCAAATGTTTTGTCCCAAAATAAAAACAAATCTGATAAAAAATCCCAAACAAATCAGTTTATTCCAACTTTGTTATGAAGCATTGAAAAATATGGATGGAAAAAGACTCAAAACGGTAAATGAATTTAAATTAGCTCAAAAAGTTAAATATTTGAAAGAGGGGCAATGGCAAGATGAATTTTACAGATGTTTATGTAGTGTTTTATCAAATGAATACATGGTTTTATCAGAAGGTGGAAAAGAAATAGGATGTGAAGGTGAAATAGATTTATACATCAACAGCGAACTGCAATGGGGCATTGAATTGTTGAGAGAAGGACAAGGCTTGCTTGAACATCAAGCGAGATTTTATAAGAATGGGATATATGGAAGTTTGGTGAAAGATGACTACATACTCATCGATTTTCGATCAATTAAAAACAAATTTGTTTTGAGAAGGAAAGAAGAGTCTGAGAAATTGCTAAGGGTGATTTATGATGAAGAATTTACGGGTTGTCAGATATTTTATGAGGAAATAAAAAGAGAGGGAATAAGCTGGATTTAAAAAGTTTAAATTATTTTAAAAAATTGAATAATAAAAAATCGTGAAAATAACAAAATTTTTTTTACTCAAACAGAATAGAAATTGGACAAAAAGCCAAAAAAAACAATTCTAGAAAAATTATGGAATAAAAAAAGGCTATTTTATGTAGTTTTTGGCAAAAATAATCAAAGATTCTCGAATTTTTTCCTGTAAATTCAACCAAGATCTCCTCAAATTAGAGTTTTTTCGAAAAAATTTCACAAATTCTATTTTTCCACTCTTTAGAAAGATAAATTTAATTTTTTCTTAATTCATCAAAACAAACAAAGAGGAATACATTAAGAAAGCAAGTGAATTCGCAGAAAGTCAAAGAAAGAAATAGGCAGCAATTAATTTATTTTTTTAGAGATCTCGGAGTTCTTATTTTATATGAAAAAAATAAATAATGACCTATGAATTTCTTAATAAATCCCACAAACACACATAAATTACACATTTAAAAATTATAATTTTAAAAATTCAAAAAGATTTTTCGTTAAAAAATGATTCCCGACCGTTTTTAGTATCTCGAAGATCCCGTCTACTTTTTTCCAGCGGTGAATCTTCACTGAATGCGAAGCCTAAATGTGGGTTTACTTTCGTAAGTATCTCTAAAATTTAACATTAAATCAAACAATAAAATAGGGCTTTATTACCTCCAAATATCCGTGTTTTTACATTCGTAGAATGCATAGGCGATAAAGGAAAAGAGTAATGATCATATCGGCTTTTGTTTATGATTGTTGAGCCTTTGTTTTCTGTATATGTTGTTCTTTTTTCCCCTTTCCTTGCAATGAATATTTGAGAAATCACTTCACCTTCATTTTCTACCACCACTGGATCTTTTTGCGGAGCACCTAGTTGAAATCTCAAAGGAACCGAGTCTATGATTCTCCTATTTTTATAAAAATATAGATCAATATTTTGAGAAAACTATACGATTGTTTAATTTTATTTATTTTAGCCTCCTCATTAAGTTCTTCTTTATTTGCAATCATTTTTTGTCTTTCTTTAAATTCTGTTTTTTTAAAATTGTTAAAAATGTTTAAAAATGCAATTTTTTATTTTACTTTTATACATTTCAAAAAAGAAATCCAAAAACCCTGTCGAGAAAAGAATCAAGAAATTCCCAACATGGAACGCTGGTGTTCTGAATAATGGATATATTACTCCATAAAGATCAGAATTTTTATAATTATTGATAATCAAAAGTGAAAACAAATAGAATAACAGACTCATCACCACAATCAAAATACTCAAAAAATTGTGCGTATGGCTGAATCCTAAAATCTTTAAATTCGCAATCAAAACGCATTGCCCGAAAATCATAGTCCCGGTTTCCCAAAACTCGCTTGCGAGTCCATTTTCGTTGATGAAATTTATTTCAAGGCAATAAAACGAAAAAAGAGTCATAATTAATGATTGCCATGTTCCGAAAAAAAACCATCTCCAGAATATTTTGCTGTTAAATAGCTTCTTCTGCATGCCTTGTGCATAATAATTCAGCTGATTCTTCACTAAAATCTTCGGATCGAACTCCTGGTCAATAACTGCGTATATCATAACTGGACATGAAGTGTAAAACATATTGAAAATTTGATAAATAACTGAATCATAAAGGGTTTGTCCAGAAAAAAAGTTGAAAAATCCAAACCAAAATTGCGGCATGACAAGCAGAATATTCTTGAAAAAATTATAACAAACCAAAGTCGAATTTCTACGATAGCACTCTCTCCCATGGAAAAACAGTAATCTTCGAAGAAACTGAAACTCAGAAATTGAGTAATCACTAGCCCTTGCAGCCTATAATTTTCAAATTTTTTATCAAAATTCATTCAAACTATTAATTTTATCGAAATTCATTATTTTAAAAAAATCAAAATTTACTTGTTGTCCTTCAAGTCCTTTGATACCAATGCCCACATGAGAAGCTGTGATCATATTAACATCATTTGCTCCATCTCCTATTGCCAATGTAGAATGGTCTGGTAGCTATTTTCATGAGAAATGTGCTTTAATTAAAGGAGAGAAAAAAACTTGTGAGCGCATAAGCGTGACTATTTCTTGTTTTTGTTTGGGAGAGACGCGACAGCAAAGAACCGATATACATCTTTTGCAAATCTTGATCATTTTATCACAAAGAAACGGCTTAATAAGTGTGTGAATCAATGATTCTCCGTGAATGATCAATGCGTTATTATCTGAGTTATTCTGAAAATATTGAAAATTTTCAATTTTTTAATAAATTCTTCATCAAATAACTTTTTCAATTTGACTCAGAACCTTTTCGAATGAATTTTCTAATTGTTTTTCCATTTTATCCTCAATTATGAATCTTTGCATCTGGTTATCCAATAGCCCACATGCAAAACCAATGTTTATCGCAGTCTCAATCTTATCCCCAGTGAGCACCCAAACCTTGATTTGAGCGTTCTTTAAAGCTTCTATAGTATCGAAAACCCCATCTTGCAACTTATCCTGTATCGCCGTTGCTCCTATTAACACCAGTTTTTTCTCCAATTGTTCTTGTAATTTATTCATTTTTTCCATGCGGTTCTCCAATAGTTTCTTCGCTTCTTCATAATCCTCATTCCAAGCCAAATATTCGTCTTTTTCAATCTTTTTTTCAGCTAAAACTAAGGTTCTTAACCCCTGGCATCCAAAGTTTTTTAACTCATTCCACGTATTTTCAATGATTTCATTACTTTTTTTGATTAAATTAAAAAAAAATCCTTCATTTTTATAGAAAAAAATTCACTTGTTTAAAGAACTGAGCTGGTTTTCTATGACAGAATCGGCTCCTTTGCAATAGAGATAAATCTCCTTATGATCATTTTCGAAAATAATCGATTGTTTTTTCCTGGTGCTATTGAACTCAAAAGTCTGTAAAAGTCGATATTTAAAGACATTTCCCTTAAATTCGACCAAAAGGCAATTATCTTCAATTCCTTTGAATTCGACACCACAAAACTTGGCAAAATTTATCAAGGCTAATTCATCAGGACTTGACGTATTATAAATGATCTCATTCTGTTTATATTCTGCAACGACCGTATGACACAAAGCAAGGAAAAAAACTGCATGTTTTACGCTTTCATGCTGATTATTCTCAGGATTATTCAGGATATTCAATAAACTCATATCATGGAAATCCACATTGGGGATTTTCGGTAAAATATCACAATTATTCTCTTGTTCTTCAGTGGTATTCCCATATACGATACCATTTATCATTATTCGTTTAAAATCCATCTTATTACAAGTCAAAGTGCCTGTTTTATCAGAAAAAACGAATTGGATTTGGCCTAATTCCTCATTAAGATTCGAAGATTGAACGGTCACTTGTGTAGAAACCTTCTCAGATCCCATTTGGGGATCTGAAGACATTTTATAGCCCTGAACAAGCTTCACAGCTTCGAGAGTCACTAATAAAGAGATTGGAACAAAATTTCTAAAAAACGAGAAAATAGAGATTTTGAAGAAAATTTACGTGAAAATCAAAATCCAGTTGCCGAATCGAACGAAGAAATTATAGGCTGGAGAGTAATCGGTCACTGAATCAGAGGATATGCTCAGATACCCCAGTTCATCATAGTTGTATTGGAACCAGATCAAATAAATTGTTGAGCAAAGCAGGCAGACAATCAACTTTTGAAAGATTTTTAGATTAGAAAATCAATAAATTAATGAATTTTCAATAAATTAATGAATTTTCAATCATAAATTAATGAATTTCCAATAATAAATTAATGAATTTCTAATAATTTCTAATAATTAATGAACCTGCACTATGAAAATTATCAGAATTTGGTGATTCATCTTCTTCTCTAAATTGCTTTTCTTTACCTTCGGCTTGAAGAGATTCATCATAATTTTCGTCTCATGGCCTGTATACGCCACAAAACCGCAAATATATTTCGTGTTTTTGAGACTACACCCCCGAAGAACGAAATTCGAAAAGTCCAATGAATGAATTTTATTTTCCTCCGGACTGAAATTCCCTATTGATTTTGTAATGAAAAACCGAAATATTGATATTTTACCTGTAAATGAGAATAAATAGGGGTTTGGCCTCTCGTATTCGAAAATCACTCGATTTTCTTCAAACTTTTATAAAAATATCCTTTTTTTCAGTTTTTTTAATGAAACAAACATCCTCAGTTTCGAAAATTTCTCTCAAATCACTGTGAACGTATTTCAGTTTTAGATTGGTCTCTCCGTCTAAATTCTTCGTTTCTATATAACAAATGCCATTATTCCCAGAAACGCTTAGAATAATCAAATCTGCAGGCACATATTGATCCTGAAAAACCTATAAATTTGAAAAAACAAAGAAATCCTTCGAAAATTGAAAATTCTAAAAAACATGAAAAAAAGCTAAAAAATGAAAATATTCTGTAAATCTCATTAGAAAAATCGATAAAAACCTTCACAATATTTCCCGCTCTTATCTGTTTCCAGGCTTTTTCGATAAAATCACCATTTTCATAAGTAAAAACCTTTTGTAAATTCTCCTCTTTATCTGATTTTTTCCGTTTATAATCCTCGAAAAAGTCTTTTAGCGCTGTTGCGATGATAATCGTGATTAAAGGGAGAAAAATCACAGGTAAATTCTCCGATATCGATATTGCAGGCATCGCCTGCATGATTCCGATGAACTTTATGATAAAAAATCACAAAATTGAAATTTCATTAGATTTTCGAAAATACGAGAAAATAAAGGTTCGCTTTCTTCGAAAATTGCTCTAAAAGGTTCTTCGGAATGAAGTTCAAAGGACAATATTTGCTTGTTTGTATTGAATTATCGGGTAATTCGTGATCAATCTTATTCGAGACCAATTTCCGGTCTTTTATCCTTGGAAAAAGCGATTTTTTCGAGAAAAACGAAGAAAGAAAAGGGGAAGAATTATCAGATTTTTGACAGTTTTGATAGGGAAAATCTAAATTTAAAGGCTTTTTTGCTGAAAAATCCAATAAAATCCAAAAAACCGAAGAAAACTGCTTTTTTTTTGCGTTCTTCCTTCTCGATAATTGAATGAATATCGCTGATATCAGTGAGATTCATGTTATTAGGCTCTTTATCACGAAAAATCGTCTTTTATCACAAAATTTAAATTAATTTTTTGTTAATAAATTACGATATTTATTCAATATTTATTAGTTTTTCGCTTATAAAACAGAATATAAGCGTTATTATTCACGATATCTGCTTCATTTTCTTCACAAACCTCCTCATCATCAAATTTATGCCATTTTTCTCCATAAAAGTTCTTACATTTTGCGATATAATGTCCATAGCCCAAATTCCCTTTATGTTCAATAACCCCGAAAAGCTCATAAAATAATCCAGGGTTTTCTAGGCAAAAAGGTGAATTTCTTTCAGATTTCATGACGATTTTCTCCTTATTTATAGTATTTTCAGTAGAAATCGTGATAATTTCTTCTTCTTCAAAAGGAATATCGTCATTTTCTTCTAATATTTTAGCTGGAATCATCACGAATTTCTCCGTTTTCCCAAAGGATTTTCCATAGAAATTCCTTGAATTTAAAGCGTTTTTCTCAATTTTTTCCTTTAAAAAACATGAGTTTTCAGAGAAAAATGGGGATTTTTCAGGTAATTCATGGTTTATCACGAATTTCGCCAAATTCAAGTCATTTATAGGGAAATCGATTTTATCGTTAATTTTGCATTTATTCAGTGATTTATTGCTTTTGAAGCGTTTTATTTGAAATATCACGATTTTCGGAGCTTTATAGATCTCGATTTTCTTTAAAGCCATTTGAAATTTCTTACATTTATCACAAAACCATTCATTTGTCTCTTCAAGCCTTTCTTCTCTTGAAAACAATTCTAAACAATCATAGATATTTTTCTCGTTTTCTTCACGAATTTCTCCGATTTCTTGTGAATTCTTCGTAGTATTCATCACTTCAAATGATTTTAAAGCCTCTCCAAGCCAAATAACCTCTATTTCAAATGAATTTTCAATTTTCTTGTGAAAGGAAATCATGAAGAAATCCTCAATAGTTTCACATGAATTTAAAGGAATTTCACAAGAAATTTCATTAGAAAAAGCTGTAGATTCCTTTGATAAAATATTGAGCTTAAAGGGGAAAATTTGCTTATTTATGAATAATTTATTGATGAAATTTAAATTATTCAAAAGTTTCTCACGGTTTTCTTCAATAAAAACTGCAAGAAAATCCGAGATTTTATCATATAATTCACAAAGAGTGCTTTTTTTCGATAAATACATAATTCTAGGAAAAAAACCATCAGAATTGGGGGTTTTATTGAAGAAAATCACACATAAAATCGGGGAAATTTCTGATAAATTTCTCTCTAAAACCAGTAAAATGGCTTTTTTAACCTTCAGTTCTTTCCTTAAAGTATCAGTAAGTGTCGCTTCTTCACGAATTTCCCCCAATTCCTTCTGATTCCATGAAAAAACACCAAATTTCTCAATTTCCATTGAAAACTCCCTTGAGATTTCTCGTTTTAAATCAGAAATTCAATGATTTTCATTAGAAAAATACCCGAAATTGATTTTTTCCTTAATTGAATTCGCCTCTTTCCTCACAAAAACCCCCATTATCGTCTTTCTTTTCCTTTGTGATATCGGCAAAGGAACCATTAGAAAAGGCTCGAAAGTTATCGATATTTTTTTGCATTCAGGACAGGTGATTTTTGACTTGAATTGTCCATTAAAAAGATCAACAATTATCGAATTATTCCTTTTCTGATAAGAATTCCAGCTTTCTTTTGCATCATTTTCTTCAGTATTTTCGGGGTTTTTCACATACATTTTCTCGCAATTTTCCAATATATTGCGATTTAGGTCCTCATGGAGCATATCTAGCATAAAGGCTAGAAATTCCTGTGAATCTTCTTGTGAAAACTCCCCGAAATTCCTCTTATTAATCAAAGCTTTTAACCTGATAGGCTCGAAGCTTTTATTGGTCTCACACCACATATTCCTGAGAAAATCAGCATATTTCCTTGCTATTTTTCCTTGACTTCCCAATTTATTTTCTAAATTCAAATGAAATTTGAATTTTTCTGATAAAAAATACTGGGTTAATTCAAAGGAATTACTGATACATTGTAAAGCACTGTTCATATAACACGAATTTCCGATATTCTTCAGTCCACAAAGTCCTTTTATCGATGTTTCTTTTATCGTAAAATCCGAGATTTCTTCAGAATTCACCGCTTTTTCGCATGTTTTACTATGAAAAAACCAGTCTTTTTCTTTGCAATCCAATGAACAATAGCTTATTTCATCACATTGGCAAAATATCGCAGATATAGTAAAAATACTACAAAAGTCACACTTTACAATTTTCTCAGTTTCTTCACGAATTAAATGAAATTCACCATTGAATTCACGAATATCCAGAAGAAACCCCTCGTTTTCAGCAGTTTCCATAGAATTATCGATAAAATTGCCATTTTTCATATAAAATACGTAATTTCTCATACATTTCTTGCAATTTTCCTTGAAATTTTCGAAGAGAAATTCAAGGTTTTTATGAGAAAAATCACATTTCCACATCCGAATTGAAGATATTTTGAAGGATTTATCGTAGATTTTCATTTGATTTTTCACCAAATTGAGGTATTTTTCTTTGAATTCTTCACAGTTCATATCATTATCGAATTGTACCATATTTCTTTTGAATTTACTCAGATTAGTGAACTCTATTTCTTTAAGAACTTCATCTGTGATCAAAATCACCGCTTTTTCAAAAGGATAAATCACGATATTTGAGGGTTTTTCTAAAGAAATTCGACGTTTTATAGGAAATCCTTGCGATATTTTCTCAAAAAAACACTGAATTTCTGATGAAATTACGATAAAATCCTTGTTAATTTCGAGGTTTTTCAAGAGAAAAATATCGCCAATTGACTCGAAACTTAAGCTATTTCTCTCGAAATCGATCAGATCTTCATTGTATTTAGAGGAAAAATCGATTTTTTCTGAATTTTTAGCAGAATCCTTCCATTTTTTCAACCATTTTTTCGATAAAATATAAAGAAAACCTTTATTTTCTGAGAAATTTCCAGATTTCATTCTTTTTTTTAAGAGTTTGTATTGATTCAAAAGGGTTTTTTGGTTGATTTGTTCTGTTAAAAAGCATGATTCTTGATTTTCTCCATTGAATAAATTGGGCTTAAAACTGATGATTTTTTTAGCCATTTTTCAGTTATTTTTTCAAAAAAGGAAGTTTTTTGTAAAAAAAAAAGCAGTTTTTTTGGTTTTTTTTTAATGAATTTTTTTTTTAACTCTTCAGAAGCAAAAATTAAAATTTTTGTTTCTATTATTTAAAGCTTTTGAAAAGTTTTTTTTCTCATTAATATATAATTTTATCCATTAATCAAATTTTTAAATTCATTCTTTAATTTCAACAATTCAAAATCAAATGAAAAAAAGACTAGAGTCAAACAAAATAAATAAAATTAACATATATTTTTTGAACGAAATTCAATATATATTATCATCTTCCATAACTCGGAAAATGTCTTTTCAATTTTTAACATCATTTGGGTTGTTTTTAAAATTATTTCATTTAAATTTTATGGTTGAAAAACAATTTTCATGTCGGACTTTAAAATTTAAAATTATTATTTATCACTCAATAATAAATGTCTTATCTTGCATTCATAATCAATATTTGTTTCCTTTGAATTTTCGATGCTTAAAATTTCAAAGCATGAAAAGCACTTAAACAAAAACTCTTCTTCATCAGGATTATCAGAAACTTTTTCTAAAGATTTTGGTTTTTCAACATCTGGAATATTTGGATCGATTTCAATAATGAACTTTATATTTCCCAACTCTGCCAATTCAGGTTTATTACTTGAAGAAGTTGATGTAAAAGCAGGGAAAATTAACCTATCACCAATCTTGTAATTGATTTTAAACGTCTCTTTTTCTAGATAACGAATGTTTCGATAACATCTTTTTGGAAGCTTCGCACCATCTTTAAAGTGGGAAAATGCGTAAGAAAACATTGATAAAACATTTTTGAAATTTTCAAGAACTTTGTGATTCATAAACAAAAAATATTTGTTGATTTTCGAACAAAAGAGTTCGGAAGTATAAACCCTTAAAATTTGCGCTATTTTCCAGTCTTTTCCTTCCGAATCTTCATTCAAAATTCTCATTAGATTTAATAATAATTCAATGTAATTTGCGCGTTCCAATAATGATTGTCTTTTCACGTGATTCACATAATTTTGAGGATTATTCATTTGTTCATGAATATAATTTGAAAACATAATTTCGTACAAAGGATCCTGGGGATTGATTGGAAAAAGAAATAAATAATCCAAAAAGCATTTCGGCAAGTTATTCGTAAATAAGTCATAATATTTTTTGAGATCATTTTGAAAAGCTTTTGAGAATTGTTTAATAAAATTTGGATTATAAGCATCTTCAACCACAATTTTGAATTCGTTTCGAAATTCGTCAAATTCTTTTAATTTCAGTGCATAAAATATTTTTTCAATTGAAAATGCTGGAATATCTTCCAAAGAATCGACTTGCAAGTTTTTGGCTGAAAGGCATTTAAGGGTTTCTCCTTCAAATTTTGAAATTAAAGAGTACATACTGCAAAAATAAACTTCTGTTTCAATATTTTCTATCAGATATTTAGTTTTTTCAAAAACTGAGTAAGGCTCATCCACAACAAATTTAGGCCAAGTGGGATGTTTATCATTAGTTACGAACTTTTCAACATTAGATGTATATATGATTAACCCTTTGAACATAGTGTCATAAATAATCATTTCGTTTATTAAGCCGTAATATTTATAGGATGAAATTATCACATAGGGAAACATATTTTCGTTTTCTTCAAGTTTTAAGTTTTTAATCGTTTTTTCATTAGTTATCCATTGTACTAACACCGATCTGAAATTTTCTTTGAGCATTTCACAAAAAAATTCATTTTCTTGATCTTTTGGCAAAAAAACTAAAATCTGTTTTTGGAGAGTTTTTTTTGCAGATTTAAGCAAAATTTTTAAAATTTTATGAATTCCTCCTTCAATTTTTTTTGTAAAATCATTTTCATGTGTTTTGCATTGGGAAATATAATTTTGATATGCAGAAATAATTTCCTCAAGTTTTGATTTGATTTTTTTGTCTTTTAATGCTGTTCCAATTGAAGCAGCTCCCAGCCCAGCGAAAATGCAGCCTACAGGTCCCAAAAAAGCACCAGCTGTTCCAGCTTCTGTTGTTGCTGCAAGGATTCCTGCTCCAAGTATCCCTAAGGCGATAAAACACGCCCTAATTTTATCATCGATATTATCTTCAGCATTATTCATTAAATTCGAAATGTTGGATTTTAACAAATCAATCATTTCCAGGAATTTTGACTCTATTTCATTTTTGTCGATAATTGATTTGATTTTCATCAACATAGTGGTGAAAAAAAGGCTCATTTCTGCTATTTTTTTTTCGAGGTTTTTAATAAAGTTTTTTTGCTCATTTTTGTAAGATTGTTCAAGGCTTTCAAGTTGCTTTCTTAAATCCTTCACTTTATCATTGGTGGAAGAAAAAAATTCAATTGAACCTATTGTTTTTCTTACTCTTTTGATATTCTCGGAAGTTTTTTCTATTTTTGAATCATATAATTTCCGAAATTCTTCCTCAATATCATCTTTAAGCCTCAGCAGTTCTTTGACATAAGGCAAAATAAAGCTCTTTTCTTCTTCTGAAAACAAAG
>JFJP01000052.1_pt1 | contig 14607 bp, 13 predicted proteins | sample 431651 | NCBI WGS metagenome assembly JFJP01 (sample SAMN02602958, study PRJNA72255) | Microbial mat metagenome, whole genome shotgun sequencing project. | biome: fresh water; feature: sink hole; material: water; isolation source: purple microbial (photo- and chemosynthetic) mats found in...
CGGATGCCGATGCCTGCTACGAGCGGGTGGTGGAAATCGATGTCAGCGCTTTAACCCCTCAGATCGCATGCCCGCACATGGTCGATAACGTGAAGCCCATCGCCGAGGTCGTGGGCACCAAGATCCACCAGATCGTCATCGGCAGTTGCACCAATGGCCGCCTGGACGATTTGGCCATGGCAGCCAATATCTTGCGTGGCAAGAAGGTGGCCCAGGATGTGCGGATGCTGGTCTTTCCGGCCTCCGGCAGGATTTTTGGCCAGGCACTGGACCTCGGCTATGTGCATGATCTAATGCGCGCGGGAGCTGTGGTCATGAACTCGGGCTGCGGCCCTTGCCTTGGCGTGCACGAAGGCGCCCTGGGAGATGAGGAAACCGCCCTCAGCACCACCAATCGTAATTTCAAGGGGCGCATGGGCAATCCCAATTCCGGCGTCTATCTCTGCAGCCCCGCCGTGGCAGCGGCTTCGGCGATTACTGGGGTCATTACTGATCCAAGGGGAAAATAAAAAAAATCACCACGGAGACACGGAGGACACGGAGAAAAGAAGAGAAAAACGAGAAAAATAATCATCTTGGATGACTCGTGTTTCCCCCGTCGTTAATGATTTTCAGTTCTATCCCTTTGCTTTCCTCTCTTTGCTTTCCTCCGTGCCCTCCGTGCCTCCGTGGTGAATTCCTGTTTTTTTGGAGACCAACCCCATGCCCAAAGTCATCATCAAGCTCGGTGCCGATATCAGCACAGATGACATCTACCCTGGCCGCTACATGGCTACGGTATTGCCCACCGAAACGCCCGACTTCTGCTTTGCGAATCGAACGGAATTCAACACCCGACTCAAGGCGAAAGCCTTCACGCCCGGCAGCATCATTTTGGGCGGGGAAAATTTCGGCTGCGGTTCCAGCCGTGAGCAAGCGGCCAGCGCCATTCAGGGCTATGGTCTGGTGATCGTGGCGCAAACCATTTCGCGCATCTTTCTCCAGAACGCCATCAACCTGGGCCTCCGCGTGATTATCTGCCCCACCATCGAAGCCGAGGAAGGCCACGAACTGACCCTGGAACCCATGGAAGTCGTGAATGTCACCACTGGCAAACGTTTCCCCATCCAGCCCCTACCGCCTGCGCGCCAAGCGATCATTGATGCGGGTGGACTGATTCCCTATACCCGGCAGCGGATGGGGAACGGCTAAACCCCGCCCAAGCGAATTCTTCCGAATCCTCGATCCGCCGCAAAGGTCAAACAACTGATCTCTTCCTTGGCGAGCGGTGCATCCGCGGGCAGTACCGTGGCAGAAAAATCACAGGCCTCGCTGGCAGGCGTTGCGTAGGCTTTACCCCGACGTAGCATCAAGGCGGCTGCAGCCAAATCAAAGGCTGGACCCGAAGGCATGCTGCCGTAATGGGGTGTAAAGCAAGTCACCCGCGCACCCTTCGCCGCAGCGGCATAGGTGGCACCGAAGGCTTGGCGGCCATCCGCGCCTAGCACTAGAAGATCGGTTCCGCAAGCAAGCGGGCCCGAATGCCGACCCGTGGAAACGTCCTGCAGGGTGCAGTAGCTTGGCTTAACTTCATCCCGAGCCGAAAGCAGGAAAAAGGCCGCACCTTCGCCCGGAATGGCGGTCTCCTGTTGTGTCGCCAAGGGCGCCATGGGTCCAGCCCAGTGCTCGCCGCGCTGGCGCATCCAGAGATAGGCCATGAGATCGGAGAGTTCGTCCACCGCACCAAAAAGCACGCGTTCCACCCGGCCATCCAAGAGCCACTGACGGGCCGTCAGCAGGGCCGAAGGCACGGATAAGTGGAACTGGCTGATGGTGAGATTCGGGCCCGTGGCCCCAATCTGCAGCGAGATGTTAGCCGCCGCGGTGTTGTGCATGGAATTGGCAAAATGAATCGGGGAGGTGCACGCATCACCATCCCGAGAAATGGAATCCATGAGGGCATACGTGGTAGTCGTTGTTGCACCATAGCCCGTGGCGATGACCAAACCCAGGTTGTCATTGCCAGCGGGTTCGAGCCCAGCATCTTCCAATGCGAGCCTTGCGCCCAGGAGCGCCAACTTGCTGAAGGAATCCATGCGACGCAAGGTGCGGGCCTGGACTAATACTTCGAGTGGGGCAAGATCCGCCCGCAGGGCGGCAAGCTCCGTGGCACCATGCCCCGTCGGCACAGCGCGGATGGATGGAGCGACCAAACCCTTTTCCAGAGCCTGGGCAAGCGCCTGGACTCCAGTTCCAAATCCACCAAAGGTGCCAATGCCCTGAATCGTGATGCGCCTCATGCCCTGTCTCCACGACCAAGCACGACCACTGCATTGTTGCCACCAAAGGCCAACGAATTCGAAAGGGCAACGGTGCCCGTGAAGGTCAAAGGCTCCGAAACAGGACACCCGCCGAGCCCTGGATCGGCGGTGACAAAGCCAATGCTGGCCGGGATGCGGCCTTGCTCAAGGCAAGCCACGCAAAAAATGGCCTCGATGGCACCGGCAGCGCCCAAGGTATGCCCCGTATAACCCTTGGTGGATAGGAAGGGCACCCCAGGCAACATCGCGGCCAGCGTGTGGCTTTCGACGCGGTCGTTATCTGGCGTGCCAGTGCCATGGGCGTTAACAAAGGCCACCGAAGACGCTTCCGTGTTGTGACACGCGAGCGCTTCCGCAATGGCTCGCTTCAGGCCGTCGCCATCGGGCTTGGGCGCAGTCTGGTGATAGGCATCGCAGGCCGAACCATACCCGAGCATGAAAGCCCGAGCCTTGCAATTCCGCTCCTGACGACTCTGTTCAGATTCCAGCACCAAGATGCCAGCGCCTTCACCCAAATTCAGCCCCTTGCGCTGCACGTCAAAGGGCTTGCAAGGTGCTTCGTCGCTGATCTTGAGCGAAATGAAACCGTTGTAGGTAATGCGTGAAAGTTCATCGGCCCCGCCCACCACCACCATGTCGCAAATGCCCGCAGCGATCCAAGATGCGCCAAGGCCAATGACATCCGTGCCTGAAGAACAGGCATTCACCACGGTCTGACAGGGGCCCATGAAACCGAATTCCCGAGCAATCACATCGGCGGGATTGCTGTTCAAAATGAGATCCATGGGTGCCAAGTCAGGCTCCTGACCGGCTCGATAGGCCCGACTGAAGCCTTCGTCGTTCATGGTGCTTCCCACGGTGGTGCCCATGCAAACGCCCACCCGCAAGCCGTCCAGCGTTTCTCGATTCAACCCGGCATCAACGATGGCTTCCCGCGCCGCGAATAAAGCCAGGGCGCTGGTGCGGAGCAGTTCTGGCTCTCCCAAAAACTGGGGCACTTCAAACACAGGGAAGGGATAGGGATGCGTGGTGGTGAACCTTACCGGAGGCGCAGGCGCGCGATCTCCCCGGAACATGGCATCCAGGCAGGCAACCACCGAATCGCCCGCGGCACAGATGCAGCCCAGGCCAGTAATGGCGACGGGCTTAGTCTGAGTCATTCCGACAGGCGTTTATCGATATACGCGCTCAGCGTGTTGATCGACGAAAAGGCGGTCTTGCCTTCATCCATGTCCTTGATCTCGAATCCGAAATGTTTCTGGATCACGATCACCAATTCCACGGCATCCAGGGAATCCAGGCCGAGGCCTTCACCAAACAAGGGAGCATCATCGTCAAAGCCGGGGGCGTTGAGTTCGGGAAGATTGAGTTCATCCGCGAGGGCTTTTTTTAACTTGGTTTTTGTATCCATGGGAAGAACTCCGGAATGAATGAGAAGCGGTTGCCGGTGGGCAAAGCTTCACCTACTAGAATCAGGCCTCGAGGGTGGTTGTGTCCACATGTCAAAGTAGTTGAAAAACTGGTAGGGGTACTCGGCAACGAATTCCTCGAGGGAACAGGCGAATTCCCTTGCGTAGGGCACGTAGGCCTCCGCTGCCCTGCCCAGGTTTTCAGGAACGCGAATGACCCGGGCGACTTGGAGTGCATAACTGTCCGGCCCTGATTTGTGGGGGAAGATGACCGCGATGGGCGCCCCCGTGGCGGAGGCAAGTTTGTAGGGACTGAAGGGAACTCGAATGGGACCGCCGAGGAAATCAACGGTGAGCGCACTGCTTTCACCGCCCATGACGCGATCGCCCATGATGCAAAGAACCTCCCCGCCTTTCAGCACTTGCAGCATTTCCAGCATGCCGCCCAGGTACCCAAGCGGGTCGATGATCCGGTAGGGCTGCTCCTGCTCGCCGTGCTCAAAGAAATGGCGATCCACATCCCCTGGTTCGCGGTGGATCAGCATGTTGACAGGAGACTGCAGGTTGCCGAGGCTCGACATGCTCAATTGCCACGAACCGGCATGGGCCGTCACCAGAATCAAGCCACGCCCTTCGGCGATAAGTGAGAGCAAAACATCCCGCCCCGTGAGGCTGCAACGGAGCTTGTCGGGGCCAAGGATTCCCAAGACCGCCCGATCCACGAGTACCTTGCCAAGCTCCAAGCTGAGGCGGTAGGCATCCCATAAACGCTGGATGCCCGTGCGCACTGGGAACCGACGATTGAGGTAGAAGCTCGAACGCTTCCGCACGGAAGGACGAAAAAGGACATACCAAGCCACCGTGAAATACAAAACGAAGTAAGCGCCGCGACGACCGAGTATGCGAATCAGAGTGTAGAAAATCTGGTGCTGGAAGGCAGAGCCCATGCTCCGCGAGGTCCAGGTGCGTGGCGCTTCGGGTCCCCCTGCTCGTTCATTTGGCATGCCTGACCTCATGCCTTTCCTCCACGGAATCCCGCCGTGAAACGTTTTTCTTCAATGCGTTCACTAACTCTTTTCCCCCATGAGGCGGCGGTTAACGCGAATGTAGCGCAGGAAACTCGTCATGCTTTTGAGAAATCTCAGCCAGCTATCCGGCGATTTCCAAAGCATCGTCACGTAGCCCCAGAGCACCTTGGGACGCTTGAAATGCGAGGCGTAGAACTCCTGAAAAAGGACTTCCAGCCGCTCCTTGGTCATGCCCTTGGTTACGAACTGAAAGTTCATGCAGTCCATTTTTTCCCATTGTTCATCAAATTCACCCAGCTCGTGAATGTTGTCGTAAATGGGAGAACCCGGGAAAGGCGTGAACTTGGCCAGATTGAAATCGTCGATGGGCAGCGAAAAAACGTAGGCCATGCTGCGGCGGATGCTCTCTTCGTTTTCGCCTGGCAGGCCCATCATCAGCAGACCCTTGGTGCGAATGCCGGCGTCCTTGATCATACGAATCTTGGTGGCAAGGTGATCCAGATCGGCATTCTGGCGATGCTGGGCGAGCAATTCCTCATCACCCGATTCAATACCCAGGCTCATCATCCAGCAACCGGCCTTCTTCATGCGGGTGAGTAACGGCGCATCGATATGCTCGGCGCGAACGGCGCAGTTGAAGGTCATGCCCAAGGGGTTTTGCAGGATCAGATCGGTGAATTCTTCGACGCGTTTCTTGTTGAAGGTGAATTGATCGTCGTAGAAGTTGATGTGCTGCACACCAAATTTTTCATGCAGGTGGCGAAGGTGCGCGTAGAGGTACTCCGCCGAATTAAAGCGGAAGCTTCTTCGAAACACCGAGCGATCGCAATAGCTGCAGGCATAGGGACAACCGCGGCTGGAGATGCAGCTGGCGTTGGGAACCTTGGGATAGTTAAAGATCGGGAGCATGTAGGAGTTGGGGAAACCCGCCAGCTTCTCGTAGGCAGGAAAGGGCAGGTCATCCAGTTCCAGACCCTTTTCGGGATAGCCCGTGAAACGAGCCTCGCCCGTTTGGCGATCCCGATAGATGATGCCTTTCACTTCGACAGGGGCCTCACCGCCATTGAGCATCAGGTTATGGAGAGTCATTTCGCCTTCACCCACCACGGAATAATCCATGGCGGAATAGTCCGCGAAGAGTTTTTCCTTCAGCGCCGAAACATGGGGCCCGCCAAACACGGTTTGAATATCGGGAAGAACTTCTCGCGCCAACTTCGCGATGCGGATGCCATCCAAAAAACTCGAAGTCGTGCAGCTGAAGCCAATGAAGGCGGGCTTTTCGGATCGCAAATAATCCAGGATGGCCTGATCAGAGTCGGGGATGGCGTAGCAGTCGATGATATCTGCCCGCATCGCGCGCTGTTCCAAATAGGCCGCCATGCTGGCCAGCCCCAAGGGCGGCATGATGTTGGCCACCCGTGAAATATCCTTGGAGGCAGCGTCGGCCTTGTATCCCAGAGGATGGACCAGGAGGATTTTGTTCCGGTTCAGCATGGTGAAGCCTCGGCCTTCAAGTTGAGGGGAGAACAGGGATCTTGGGAAACCGAATGATGGAGTCCCAGAGCAGGCCCTTATAGCCAAAACGCGACATGACCGTTCTCACACGGTGAGAGGTTTCCGGCGGGAAAAATCGATCGCGGCGCCCCTGAAAAGAATTGGAAATCATGGCGTCCATCACGGCTCGATCCACTTGGGGCGAGTGATAAAAAGCGGGCTCGTGCAGCGGAGCATCCTTGGCCAAAACGCCCTCTTGGATTGCTAACGTATGCAAAGGGGTATCGGGCAGGATCCGCAGTCCTGTAAAGGCAAACACCACGGTATTTTCCAGCAGTTCAAGGTTGGCCAAACCTTCTTCGATGGTTTCGAGGGTCTCACCCGGCCCGCCAAACATCACGAAATGCGCGCAGGGGACTCTTTCTGCCACAAAGATACGGTTCACCTCAAGGGCATCAGCGAACTTGAAGCCTTTGCCAATGCCCCGCAGCGTTCGATCACAGGCGGCATCGGTTCCGAGTTCGGCAGCGTACATTCCGGCGCGCTTCATTAGGGATACTTCGTTTCGACCAATGCCTTCGGGGCGCACATAGCAGGCCCAACGAAATGCAGAGTCGCGCCGCAGGATCTCTTCCACAACTTGCAGGTAATGGCCGCCGTCATCGTTGAAGACAGCGTCCGTGAAGAAGAAGGTGTCCACGCCATGCTCTTGTTTGGCTCGCTCCATGTCATCAACCACCGCGCCAGGTTCCCGTAGGCGGTACCGCTTCCCCTCCAGGGAGGGGTAACTGCAGTAGATGCAACCGTGAGCGCAGCCCCGCTTCGATTGCAGATTGATCATTCCGCTCTGTTCCACGTAGTAGCTGACCATATCGGCCGAATAGAGCGGCGATATCATGTCCTGACCCGATATCAGGCCTTGGTTTCGAAGAATCCGAGGCGAAGTTCGGCCCTGCGATAGCTCTTGAATCAGCTCACAAACGAGCCGTTCTCCCTCGCCAACAATTCCGTAATCGGCGCCGGTAAACGCCAATAATTCCTCGGGCAAAATAGAAAAAGCCGGCCCACCGACGATCACCGGCACCGCCCAAACCTCGCGAACCAATTCCACCAGACGCTTGGCCACCACGGGGTAGGCCGTTGCGGTCAGGGAATCACAGTTGTCCAGGTTGCGCAGCGACATGCAGACAAAATCAGGTTCGAAGCCTTTGATCCGATTGCGAAAGACATCCTCGGATTCGCCTTCCATCAGGAAGTCGAATTGATCAACAGTATGGCCAGCACTTGCCAACGCCGACGCCACCACCGCCATCCCCAGGGGGTAGACCGGAAAAGGATCGATGGTGGTGTTCGAGGAAACCAGCAGGATCCGGCTCATTGGCCCGACTGTGGCTTCGCGAATTCACGGCTCTTGCGCGGGTTGTAGCGATAGTAGGTGCCATCTTCCATTTCGCGACGAATCACGTTCTTGAAAAGGTTGCCCATCTTCAACGCATGGCCGCCGTTTGCATAGAAAGTATCCCACGCGTAGTAATACATCTCCTGGAGCTTCTCGGGCGTCATGCGCTTGGGCTGGAATACCACCTTGTCGGCGGAATAGTTTTGCCAGTCACTGCTGAGAAGCCGTCCTTCGCGTTGAAGCTGCGTGCGCACTGGGGAGTGCGGGAAGGGGGTCATGATCGTGAATTCCGCCACATCCAATTCGACTTCCAGCAGGAAATCTACTAAGCGCTTGATGGAATCCTCGTCTTGTTCATCGGTGCCAAGAAGAATGGTGCCTTCAACGCCGATGCCATGATCCTTGAGCCGCTTAATGCGATTGCGGATCACATCCGAGGTATCAAACACGGCCTGATAGACATACCAAGCACCCGCATCGGCGGCCAGTTTGAGCACTTGATCATCATCCAAGATCGGATGGGAAACCCACTTCTTCTTGAGTGGTGCCATGGCCGTGAAGAGTTCGATCAACCACTGCTTATCCTGGGCAAGACTGTTGTCCACGATGAACATGCGATTGTTCTGAATCGATTCCATCTCGGCGATGACTTTATCCACTGGCCGCGGGCGGAAGGACTTGCCCCCCAGAAAACCAGTGCAGCAGGGGAAGCAATCGAAGCGGCAACCCCGCGAAGCATGGACCAGGTCCAGCATTTGGACGCCGCGATAGTTATAGAGATCACGGGCCAGGATTTCCCGGCGGGCGGTGCCCACCAGGTTCATGTCGGGGTGCTCTCCCATGTAGTCGTAGAGCTTCTTCATGCGGCCAGCCTTGAAATCCTCCAGCACACCCTCAAAGCGCCCTTCGGCCTCGCCTAGAAAAACCGAATCCGCATGCAAGGCAACTTCTTCGGAATGCAACATGACGGCAATACCACCGAAAATAACCGGGATGCCTTTCGCACGGTATTCCTTGGCAATGGCAAAGGCCCGAGGAAGCTGGCAGCTGAGCATCACCGAAAGCGCCAGCAAATCGCAGGGCGCATCCGAGTCGTAGGTTTGAAGGTTTTCATCCACGAAGGTCAGTTCAACTTCGGCGGGAATCGTGGCGGCAAAACAAACAGGTCCATGTGGCGGTAAGTAGAATTCCGTCTGGCGGTCGAGTTTGGGCCAGCTCGGATAAATCAACGTCATTTTCATCAGAAACACTCCTCCTACGCAGTCTAGGGATCATATCGAACCCACGGGCATGGGTCACTTGCAATAGAGTCTCATGCCATTGACTGAATACATGTGATCGGCGAACCTTTTATCTTGAAAAGCAGAGCCTCTGGGGGCGTCCAGAAGCCTTGTTTTGAGGAACATTCCTGTGCGGAGTATTCCCTTAATGAATGCTGCGCAAGTTTAGATTTGTGATCTACATTTTACGACCAACCAACCGAGTCCAATTCGACTCGACTCCCTCTTCTCGCTCCATTGCCGCAAACTTCCCATGAAAATCCTGCTCATCAATCCACCGAATTGTGGCCGTAGCATTCCCGAGGAACGCTTTGGGATCACGTCGATCAAGCAGATTTTTCGCGGCGAACCCTTGGCGCTCGAAACCCTGGCGGGGAATCTGGATGGCCATGAAGTAGCCATTCTTGATCTTAAGGTGGAACCCGAGAATCTGGATTCCACCCTGGCGGAGTTTCAACCCGAACTCGTTGGCATCACCGCCGTGACCTGCGAAGCCAACGCGGCCTGCCGCATCGCCCGGGCAGTGAAAGCAACGACCTCCGCAAAAACGGTGGTCGGTGGCATCCATGCCAGCAGTGATCCGGAATTTTTCAATCGTCCCGAAATCGATTACATAATCATCGGAATCGGCAAGGCGAGTTTCCGCGAACTAGTCAACGAACTGGAACTCGGCAAGGAAGCCTGTCTACCGGGTGTCGCCAGGACCTGCCCCGGCCAGGCTCTGACGTTTACACCTCGCAAATTCAGCAGCCTGGATCTGGTGGAAGATAAACCTCCACGTTACGACTTGGTCAGCAGGAATCGCGGCCACTACACCCTGCTGGGCCTGCCGCTGGGTTTCGTCACTTCGGCCTTCGGCTGTCCCTTCGATTGCAATTTCTGCTGCATAACCAATCAATCCGGCGGCAAATATTTAGCCTGTTCGATTCAATCCGTGATCCGCGATATCGGCCTTCTGGGCGAAGTCCCCTTCATTCGCATGGTGGATGCCAACACCTTTGGTAATCCGGAACATGCGCGGCAGCTTTGCCGGGGACTCCAAGCCGCAGGCATCAAGAAGGATTTTTTCGGAGATGTGCGTTCCGATACCGTGGTGCGGTATCCGGAGTTGATGCAGGAATGGCGCGATGCCGGTTTGCGCACGGTGGTCATCGGATTCGAAGAAATCACCGACGCTGGGCTGTCCGCCATGAACAAGGCCAACGGCGTGGCGGAAAATCGCGAGGCCATCAAAATCCTGCGCGCCATGGGCATCACCATCGTGGGTGACTTCATTGTCTCTCCCGATTACGACCATGCCGATTTCGATAATCTTCTGGCCTTCATCTCAGAAAATCCCATCGACCTGCCGATCTTCACGGTCATGACCCCGCTACCGGGCACTGCGCTGCACCGAGCCCTGAAAGCCCAGATCACCAACCACGATCTCGACTACTACACCCTGTCCAATGCTGTGCTCCCCACGCGGCTCGAGGAAGGCGAGTTCTATCGGCGGTATGCTGAACTGTTCCGCTTGACCCACCCCAAAGCCAAGATCTGAACGAGGTTCCTGCTTCATGGATGTTTACATCACCGATATTGCCGCCTACCTGCCCAATGGCCCCGTTTCCAACGATCAGATGGAAGAACTCCTAGGCATGGTCAATCAGGTGCCCTCGCGCACCCGAAAACTGATCCTGCGCAATAACAAGATCACCACCCGCTACTACGCCATCGACCCCGCCACGGGGAAAAGCACTCACACCAACGCACAACTCGCCGCCGAAGCGGTGCGACGGCTAAAGCCCTACGAAGGTTTCACCCCGGCGGATATTGAATGCCTGGCCTGCGGCACGACCCAGGCCGACCAACTCATGCCCGGCCACGCCTCCATGGTGCAAGGTGAACTGGCCGCCGCACCCTGCGAAATCGTCAGCACAGCAGGTATCTGTATCGCCGGAATGACCGCCCTCAAATACGCCGCCATGAATGTAGCCCTGGGCCAATGCGCCAACGCCGTGGCCACCGGCTCCGAGCAATCCAGTTCCTTCATGCGGTCCCGCATGGCGGGCACCATCAGCCCCGAAACCATTGACCAGTTTGAAGCCCAGCCGCACTTGGCCTTTTCCGCCGACCTGTTGCGCTGGATGCTGTCGGACGGCGCCGGCGCCGCGTTCCTGGCCCCGGCTCCCATTCCCGGCAAGCGTGCCTTCAAGGTGGAATGGATCGATATCCATTCCTTTGCCAACGAGCTGGAAGCCTGCATGTATGCGGGCGCTGTGAAGAACCCCGATGGCACCCTTACGGGCTGGCGTGAATTTGAAACCACCGACGAGATGATGGCCCAACGCGCCCTGCTCGTGAAACAAGACGTGAAGCTGCTGCACAAGGAAATCGTCGCCACCACCGCCGATCGCGCCGTTCCCCGAATGCTGGCCAAGCGCGGACTCAAGGCCGAAGATGTCGATATCTTCGTCGCCCACTATTCTTCGGATTATTTCCGCCTACCGATCTACGAAGGTCTGCGCGACATCGGCTTTCACATCCCGCTCGAGAAGTGGTTCACCAACCTGCCCGACAAGGGCAATACCGGCAGTGCTTCGGTATTCATCATTCTCGAAGAATTGCTGCGCTCCGACCGCATCAAGCCCGGCGACAAGGTGCTCTGCTACGTCCCAGAGAGCGGCCGTTTTTCGATCTGCTACGCACTGCTGACGGTGGTTTAAGGTGGATGACGCGGAAGTCCCCCAGGAGGACAACGTCATCTTCAAGGGCCTTCGCAAGGCGGTCTACGCGCGGGGTGTGGATGGCAAGGTGAGGCCTGTGCCTTCCACGGGCTGGCAGGTCGAGGAAATTGTCACCCGCCAGGCTTTGGATCTGTTGGCCACCCAAGCCGAAGAAGCACGCCAGAGAGCGCTTCGCGGCGAAGCCTCGCCTTTGGAGTTTCATATGTGCTGCGCCCGCATGGACCTGGCCCTGCTCTCCCAATGCACCGGTATTTGGCAATGGCGCGTGCGCCGCCATTTCCGTCCCGAAGTCTTCGCCAAACTTTCTGACCAGGTTCTCGGTCGCTATTCCGAGGCCACGGGTGTGCCGGTGGAAAAACTACGGAACGTTGAACCATGATGACTTTTCAGCACCGCCACGCCTCCCATTGCGAGAGCGGCGTGATGGCCGCCCTGGTCACCCACGCGGGGCTGCCTCTTTCCGAGCCCATGGCCTTCGGCCTCGCCTCCGCTCTTTCCTTTGCGTATATCCCGCTAGTCAAAGTTGGCGGATTCCCCCTGGTGGCCTACCGGGCCCTACCCCACGCCATCACCAAGGGCTTGCGCGGAGCCCTCAGCCTGCGCATGGCGGTCGAAACCTTTCGCAGCGTCGGCCAAGGCGCGGCTCGACTGGATGCACTGGTGGCCCAAGGACAACTGGTAGCGCTCCAGACCTCGGCCTTTTGGCTGCCCTACTTTCCCGAGGATCTGCGCTTTCACTTCAACGTGCACAACCTGATCGTTTTCGGGCGCGAGGGTGACGACTTTCTGATTTCCGATCCTGTGTTTGAAGAAACCGTGCGCTGCCCCAAAGCCGATCTCACCAAGGCCCGCTTCGCCAAGGGATTAATGGCTCCCAAGGGGCGCATCTACTACACGCAGTCAGCTGTCCAGGCACCGCATTGGGAAAAGATTATTCCCGCCGCCATCCGCAAGACCTGCCGCACCATGCTGGCGCCCGTGTTCTTCGCAGGCGTCAAAGGCATTCGCTCCCTGGCCCGAGCGATAGAAAAACTCGATGCCGAACAGGCCCCTCGCTTCCTGGGTCATATGGTGCGCATGCAGGAAGAGATCGGTACCGGTGGTGGCGGCTTCCGCTTCATCTACGCCGCCTTCTTGCAGGAGGCCGCCCAACTCCTGCAGCTTCCCATTCTCGAAACCAAAGCCGATGAACTCGTAACCATCGGTGACGAATGGCGCGAAATTGCCCTGGCCGCCGCCATGATGATTCGCGGGCGGCAGCCCATGGAACCCAAGCGCATCGCCACCTTGCTGCGAGCCCAAGCCGACCGCGAAGAAGCCTTTTTCCGCAGTCTGCGAGCCCTGGTATGAGCCACCATTTGGCAGTCGATTTTGTCCCACCGATGACCGCCATCGGTTCAATTTCCTGCCAACAAACGTCGATCGCTTTTTATCCTTTTTTATCGGTGTCCATCGGTGTTCATCGGTGGCAAAAATTTCTTTTCTTTTTGCAGACGATGCTTCACGACAAGACCGGAACAGAAAACCCAACGCCTGGATGTAGGCTAGAGAAAAACATAATTGCCACCGATGAACACCGATGGACACCGATAAAAGAAAAAAATTCCAAAAAATCATTGCTGGATTTCGGTCTTCCTTTTGGCTTAGGTATGACTTCGTTGACCGGTCTGTAACCCCATGTTGCGCTTTGAGGACATCCACTTTCAGTATCCCGGCGCCACTCAGCCCGCCTTGGAGGGTGTGAGTTTCGGTGTTCCGAAGGGCCAATCCCTGGGCCTGCTGGGGCCGAACGGCGCGGGAAAAACCACCTTGATTTCCATTGCCACGGGTTTGCTTCCTGAGCAGCGCGGCCTCATCACCTTTGAGGGAGAGTCCCTGGCCGACCTGCGCCAGCAAGCTCCCGATCGAGTGGCCCTGGTCCCCCAGGACAACGCCTTTTACCCGATGCTCACGGTCAGGGAAAACTTGCGCTTTTTCGCGCAAGTCCAAGGCATCGACGGCACGCGCCTGCGGGAGCGGGAAGCCTTTGTGTTGGCCTTCACGCAATTGGAAAATTTCACCCAGCGTCGCGCCAGTGAGCTCTCGGGTGGACTCAAGCGGCGGCTCAATTTGGCCGTCGGACTTTTAGCCGATCCTGAGATTCTGCTGTTGGACGAACCCACCGTGGGTGTGGATCCTCAATCCCGGCATTTCCTGCTGGAAGCCATTCGCAATCTTCAACTGGAAGGCCGCACCATCATCTACACCAGCCATTACATGGAGGAAATCGAATCCATCTGTGGCCACGTGGCGATCCTGGATCTGGGTCGCGTGTTGGTGGCGGGGACCTTGGCCGATGTCTTGGCTTCCGCTCCGCCGGTCTTTTCGCTTCGCACCAAGCAAGCCCTGCCAACGGCCTTGGCGGAAGCATGGACCCAGCGATTTGGGTGCGAGGCTCTGACGGGCCTGCGGTACCGCCTCCCCGGCGTACAGATGCAGGATGTGACAGCCGTGGTGGCCGAAGCGCAGGCGGCCGAGGTCGAACTCGATGCGTGGTCGTGGGGCCAGCAACATCTGGACGATGTCTTCATGCAGTTGACCCATCATGCGCTGAGGGACGAATGATTCCGTTTTCCGCTCCGGAAAAGAATGAGCGCCGAGATAGCTCTGGCCCTAAAGGTTGCGCGCCATGAATCGGACTGTGCTCAGTGCTCTATGGCGCAAGGAGTGGCGAGTCCTTTCTCGGGATCGCTTCGGGCTGGCGACACTCTTTGTGATGCCTGCAGTGTTCATCTTGATCATGTCGCTGGCTCTGCGCGACACGCTGAAACCAGGTGGTACCGGGCCTCAGTTGCGTTATGCGGTGGTGGATCTGGATGATTCCGTGGCCAGTCGCGAGGCGGTGGAGCTGCTGGCTTCTCAGAGTTTCATTCCGGATGCGCAGATCACCACGGAAGTTGCCGCCCATTCTGCCATCACGAATGGTCATCTG
>JFJP01022118.1_pt1 | contig 14604 bp, 8 predicted proteins | sample 431651 | NCBI WGS metagenome assembly JFJP01 (sample SAMN02602958, study PRJNA72255) | Microbial mat metagenome, whole genome shotgun sequencing project. | biome: fresh water; feature: sink hole; material: water; isolation source: purple microbial (photo- and chemosynthetic) mats found in...
GTGCCGCGCGATAAGCCTTACAAAGTCGGCGATACCTGGTATTTTCCGTTCTCTCAGGCACACGGATATAAGGAAGTCGGCATTGCGTCATGGTACGGAGACCCGTTTCACGGCAAACGGACGTCCAGCGGTGAAACTTACGATATGCACACGGTTTCTGCGGCGCATAAACTCCTGCCGCTCGGCACCTATGTCCGGGTTAAAAATCTTGAAAATAACCGAAGCATAGATTTGCGAATCAATGACAGAGGACCCTTTATTCAGGGCAGAATCATAGATTTATCTTATGCGGCTGCTCAGCAGCTGGGGGTTGTCAGACCCGGAACCGTAAAAGTGGAAGTAACCGCGCTGGGAACGCCGGCTCAGGTTCAGCGATCCGAATCCGTTACAGATACGATTTTCGGCGGGCTTTTCGGAGAATCCGAGCCTGAAACGGTTATCTATAAGCCCGCAGATTATTATAACGGCAATTTCACGGTTCAGGTCGGCGCGTTCGGTGATTTGAAAAATGCTCAGAATCTCAGCGAAAATCTCAAAAAAACGTATGGACATGCTCAGGTTGTTCCGTCTCAGCGCGGAGATCAGAAATTTTACCGGGTACTGGTGGGCAGATGGAACAATCTCGATCTGGCGCAGCAGTATGAAAGCAATCTGAAAGAAAAAGGCTTTCCCGGGGCTTTTACATTGGCGGAGTAAATCATGCTGCAAAAGGTCATATTTTCAGATCGGGATGGTGTGATCAATCGTGATTCGCCGAATTATATCAAAAGCCGGGCGGAATTTGAATTTTTGCCGGGCAGCCTTGAGGCGATCAGGCTGCTTACCGAATGCGGCTATACCATCATTGTGATTACAAATCAGTCTGCGGTTGCACGGAAATTGACAACGCCGGAAGAGTTGAATGCGATTCACGCGATGATGTGCAAGACGGTTAAAAAACACGGCGGCAGGATTACAGACATCTTTTTTTGTCCGCATCTCCCGGATGAGAAATGCCTATGCCGCAAACCCAAGCCGGGCTTGATTTATCAGGCAAAACAGCGATATGACATTGACATTGCTCATGCGGTTATGGTGGGCGACAGCGCAAAAGATATTGAGTGCGCCCGCCAAGCCGGATGCGGACAGGCTGTTTTGGTGAAAACCGGCTATAAAGATGAAACCGGGATGCTGGCAGCAAAGGGAATTGTTCCTGATGCGGTGTGTGAGAATTTACTAAATGCAGCAACGCATATTATGGAAAGATCGGGAGATGAAGACTGATACATATTCGCTTGCGTCTTATGAAAAAGATACTGTAAGTAAAGTGATGTCAGGCAATCTGAAACGGCTGAAAACCTCATGTCAGATATTGAAGCTTGACAATTTAACTGAGCGTATTGATAAATCTTTTGAGCAAAAGCAAGATGCTGTTTCTTTAGATGAATTGATAGAACTTCTTATTGCGGTTTCTGAAGAAATACTTGAGAATATCGGAGAAACAGAACCTGCGTTGAGAAATGAGCAATTGCAGATAAGGGAAGCGTGTGATGCGGCAGAGGAGGGCATTTCAATAATTCAGGTTAAACAAGAGGAAATCAACAGCGTTATAGACATCATTATTGAAAAAGTAAGAAAAGAGTTGTTTTCATATCCGCAGGAAATACGCAGAGCCGCCATGGATGTTATTGACTCCGCGCTGGATACTTATGATAAGTTTGATAAAAATCCGATACAATTTCAAACAGAACTCTCCGAAATTGTATCACAGTCTGTTGAAGAGTCTATACAGGGCGTCATTGAAGATGTTCAGAAGGATGTGCGGCAGGAATTGATAAAGGTATGGGAACAGATAAAAGACCCGGCATACCAGATATTTCAGCAGATACTGCTCTTTAACTCTGACATCATCCCGAAAAAAATAGAAAATCTCCATAAAAATGCGTTTGAGTTTTTGCAGTCGGTCAATCGGGCTTATGATAATCTCAGCGTAAAACAATCCGTTGAAGTGAGTTCGATATTGAAAAAATTGAAAACAACAGACGTCATCAGCGATTTGACAAAAGAAGAAGATAAAAACAAAATACGATTGAAGAGCGCGAAATTCGGTTATGTGATAGGGCTGATAGCAGGCGCAATCCTGATGGGAACTTTGATCGTCATGAAATTTGATTTCGATGACTTTATGATTGTGTTCGGCACGTTATTTTTAGGCGTGGGCTTATGCGGATTTGTGGGCGCTGTCGGAGGCGTGTCGGTCGGTGAAGTGATATTTATCATAAAAACAATGAAGCGCCGCCAGATTAAAGAAATCAGAGCAGATTTCAAAAAAGCATATCAGGATGCGGTGAATCGGGAACTTGAATCGGGAAAGATTGCTCACATTATGGTGGATATATGTTTCGAGCCATTGAAGAAACAAATCTTAAGCAGAATAGATTCATTATCAGAGCCGCTTCAACAGATCAATATCGAATTTAAAAAACGCGAAATGCTCATATATAACAGATTAGAGCAAGTGAATCAGATTGCGCCGGAAGTGCGGAACATATTAAATCGTACCCAGAAGCTTTCAGACAGGCTTCGGGGAGTGAACATATTCAGACTCTGAGCGCGAAACATACTCCGTCTTTTTCCGGCGAATGAGCAGGTAAAAACGCATACAACTGCACGACTTTCCAGCCTGAGTGAGCCGCTATCGCCTGATTGAAATCATCCGCGTCTTTAAAGCCCGTATTATCCGCAATCAGAAGCCCGCCTTTTTTAAGAAGCCGGCTGCACGGAGTGAGCGCGCTTAAATAATATTGTTTGTCAATATCCATAAAGATAAAATCAAACGGTTCTTTTATCTCAGCCATTTCCTCAATAGCATCGCCCACTTTGATTCTTGCTCTCTGGGATAATCCTGCCCGGTGAAGATTGATTTTTGCCCGTTCTGCCAAATCAGGATTGCTTTCCAGCGTCAGAACATGTCCGCCCGTGCTTTCACAGGCGCGAGCCAGCCAGATGGTCGAATAGGCGATAGCAGTTCCCAATTCCAGAATCCGCTTTGCCTTTGCAGCCGCAGCCAGAATAAAGAGCAGTTCTCCGACTACGGGACCTATGATCGGAATCTGCTCACTCCGGGCTTGTTCCTCAAGTTCTGTTAATAAGGAATCACGCGGAGGAATAAACGCATTGAAGTAGGTTTCAGGTTTTTCAATCATAAACTCCGACATCAGGTTCTCCTTTTTTATAAATCAGACAATCTGACGCTTTGCAAGCTGGGCAAACACGCCGTCAAGTTTCATCAATTCTTCATATGTGCCGCTTTCCCGAATTTCTCCGCGCTCCAGAACAAAAATCCGATCTGCGTTGACAATGGTGCTTAGGCGGTGAGCAATCACAATGCGGGTCGCCTGAAGCTTATCCATGCTTTCTGTTACCTGAGACTGAGTCCGGTTATCTAACGCGCTTGTGGCTTCATCAAGATATAATATTCTGGGCTTATTGACAACGGCTCTGGCAATCATCAGACGCTGCCGCTGCCCCCCGGAAAATGTTCCGCCGCCTTCGCTGACAACCGTGTGCATTCCCATCGGCATCTGCCGGATGTCTTCAGCCAGCCCGGACATCCGAGCTGCTTCCCAAGCATCGTCTTGGGTCAGAGAAGATGTTCCGATAATATTCTGAAAAATGGTGGTCGGAAGCACCTGACTATCCTGAAGCACCACCCCGGCTTGCTGTCGGACTTCTCTCAAATCCAGATTCGCAAGGTCTTGTCCATCATAGCAGATCGTGCCGGATTCCGGTTTTTCAAATCCCATCAGCATCCGCATAAGCGTAGATTTTCCCGAACCTGATCCGCCTACAAACGCTACAAACTCGCCGGGGCGGATTCTGAAAGATACGTCTTTGATGATATAATCTCCGTCAGGATCATAGCGGAATCGAAGATGAGACGCTTCGATTTCTCCGGTCAGTTCTCCGGGATGTTTTTTGATTTCATCTATTTCCGGTATCGTGGTGAGGATGGGTTTCAGGCGTTCATAAATCGGCACCACCCTGAAAAAATCCACTGATGATTCACTGATAGCCAGCATTGCAGATTGAAACATACCGTAAGCAGATGTAAAGGCAAGAAAATCTCCGGTGGTCAGAGGCGCGGTTTCCTGCTGAGGTCTGCCTTGCAGATACACCAGCATTCCGTAAATTACCATTGAAGAAAATACCGGAAAGCCGGACATCAGCACCGCAATCATATTCTGAATGTTTCCGACGGCAATACTGACTCTCCGATGCTGTGAAAAATCAACAGCCCAGCGTCTGAAGGCAAAACTTTCAGCACCGGTTACGCGGATTTTGGAAATCCCGCTGATCAACTGAAGTCCGATGCCTGCAATCTTACCGTTGGTTTCCAACTGCAATCGCTGCTGACGAAGCCGGAACATATTGATACCGAATGTGAATCCTACCACAATCATGGTAACGCCGATAGCCGTAAATCCCAAAGGAACACTGTAAAAAAACATGGTCGCAACATAAAAAACAGAGGTCAGTGCGCCGAGCATGGCAGATACGCCGGTTTCAGCAAGCAGATCGCGGATTTTGGAAATTCCGGCTACCCGATCCGCCAAATCACCTACTGAATATTTCCGAAAAAAAGAGGTGGGCAGACTCAGCAGGCGATCCCATACAGACGCCTGAAGTCTGTAATCCATGCTGCCCTGAATTCGCAGTGTCGCAATTCCTCGGCATATCTCAAACGCGCTGTTGGCAAATGCTGATACAATCAGGGCGATGGTGAACTGATACAGCAATCCCCGTGCTGCCTGAGGAATCACCATATCAAATATCTGACCGGTAAAATAGGGCGTCATAACCCCCAATCCTCCGATAGTCACGCCCATCATCAGTACCATGGCAATATCTTTTTCCAAATGATGGATTCCGAATTTCAGCAGACCCCATATTTTCAAAAGACCATCCGGGAGCGGGGCATAAAAACAGAACGCGCCGGGTTTGAATACAGAAGCGTTTTTTGCATCTATCCGCTCTGTTTGTCCGGTTTGGGGATTGATAAATTCATAAACTTTCGGAGAAATGGGCAGCATCGCTACCGGATCGCCGGTATCTTCAAAAAATCCGAGCATAGGTCCCTGATCTCTGTGATACCAATCTTCCTTGAGAAGAACCGATCTGACGCGGAATCGGGATGCTTTGGCAATGGCATTGAGCTTATCCTGAACGCTCCGGTTTCTGCTTTTTTCAATATCCGGATGAAGTTTTACCTGCATCCCCATCATATTGCCGATATGCTGGCAGGCAAGAAATACCGGATCCTCATTGCCTTTGCCTGTATCTGATGAAGGAGATTCGATAACCGTATTCAGAACTGACGCAATATTGGCAAGCGCGTGGTGTTTGGCAGTTTTGGCATAATCTGCTTTGGCATGGAGACGCTCATCTTCCCGAATGCCTCTGATTCTGTCTTCCGCAGATTTGCACCGGCATACCAGCGTGTGAAAACACCCCAGATCATGCCATACCTGATCAAAAGAAGCCTCTTCAATCATGTATGGGGTTTTCTGAAGTACGGATTCAACTATTTTTCTCCGCTCATCGCTTATCTCAAGCCAAGTATCCGGGGTTAATGGAAAAAAGTCTGCTTCATCTTTGAAAGAAAATTCTTCCCGGCTGATAAACAACGCTCTTCCGGCTTCGGCTTTGATCCATAACACGCCTTTATTGGAACGGATTTTTTTCAATCTTTCAAGGGATATAGTGCCACTTTCAGATAAATTCAGGTCTGCTTTGGGATGAGGCATGTCTTTGGTCAGATTCCATGACACTTCTCTGATCCAATTATCCAGAATATTTGAAAATTGTCCCGCATATTCAGGCTGGCTGACCAATTCCCGAACAAAAGAAATATCAAGGCGGTATAATTCTGTTTCTACCGAGCCGACAGCTAGAAATCCGAAACCGATTCCTCTGTCTCCGAGTTCCATTCCGAACATACAGTCCCCGGGCTTGCGGGATAAAAAGTGAGACCGAACCCCAACCGGCTTTTCTTTAACAAGATTGACGGTAAAAATTTCTACAGATCCGGTTTTTACATACCAGAAATGCTCTCTTCCGATAAGCAGGAACGGGGCATTTCCTGCGGCTTTTACAGATTCCCCATTTTTTTCAAACAGATCGGCAAGCAAAGGCTCCATCGCTATTCCTTAATCAGCTTGGCATACATTCCGTCTTGCAGCAGCAGTTGCTCATGCGTGCCTCGTTCAACAATTTTGCCCTTATCCATGACAATAATTTCATCACAATCCCTAATCGTGCTTAAACGGTGCGCTACAATAATGCAGGTACACCCCCGGCGCCTCAGATTATCGCTGATGGTCTTTTCCGTAGTCGGGTCCAACGCGCTGGTGGCTTCATCCAGAATAAGTATGGTCGGAAATCCTACCAATGATCTGGCGATTTCCAATCGCTGACGCTGCCCTCCGCTGAAATTCGTTCCGGCTTCTTCTACGGAAGAATAATAGCTGGATGGACGAAGCTGAATCACCTCGTCAATTGCCGCATCTCTGGAGCCTGACATGATATTCAGGTCTAAAATGGTTGAATCCCACATCGCCAGATTATCCCGGATAGTTCCGGCAAACAGAAAAATATCCTGATCCACAATTCCCACAGAATTATTCAACAATCTCGGCGGAACTTTGTTTAACGACACGCCGTCAAACAGAATTTCTCCGCCCCATATCTGATATAATCCGGTAATCAGACGGGCTACCGTAGATTTTCCGCTCCCTGATCCGCCGACCAATGCAACGCGTTCTCCGGGACGAACCGTAAGATTGAAATTTTCAATCAAGGGCTTATCCAAAGGACTGTATCCGAAGGTAACGTCTTTCAACTCAACGGTTCCTGACAGCTTGGTCAGATTCTTCAAAGATTCGGCATACTCCTGATCTGTCTTATACCGCTCGTCCTGAGGATAACGTAGCACATCATCCAACCGCTTCATATCGCCTTCAAGTTCCTGAAGACTGCCGCTGAAATTTACAAGATTTTCAAGAGGTTTTGTAAAGCTTTCCATCAGACTCTGAAATGCGACGAGTTTTCCGACACTCAGAATGCCATCCATAACCCGGATTCCGCCCATAGCTAAAATAACGGTTGTAATCAGCATTTTCACCAAAGGCGGAATAGCGGCAATCAGTTTACGCAGAAATTCCAAATCCTGATGCCCCCGGAGTACCTTTGCCTGATACCCTGCCCAGCGGGCAAAAAATTCCCCTTCGGATCCGGTTGCCTTCAGGGTTTCAATCATCTTGAGACCGCCCATTGCCGTACCGGTAAGTTTTCCCATTTCCTGCAACATCCGTTGGCTGGCATCTATCCGTTTTTTAGACACATATTTGATCACAACAATATTTGTCAGCGCAATACCGATACAAGCGCAGGTCAGTACCGGATCATACAGCAGCATCAGGATTGCATAAAATACAATCATCACCGCATCTATGACGGTCGTGGCAAGTTTTTCGGAAATCAGTTTTGCCACATTGTCATTCAGCATCACTCTTGAGCCGATTTCACCGGCATATCGCTGCGTAAAATACGATACCGGAAGTCTCAGAAGATGATCAAAAAACCGGCTTGCACTGCTTAATGCCAGCTTGGTTTCATACCGCAGCAGAAAATGCTGCTGAAGCCATGTCAGGATCATCCGCAATATGGCTGTGATTCCCATCCCTACCAGCAGCGGCTGAATCAGGTCTGTCTTTTGAGAAATCAGATATTCATCAATAAAAATTCTTGAAAATGTCGGCACCACAAGACCGGGAATAACCAGCATCAGACCGCATAATATTGTATACGTCAACGCACTTTCCGCGCCGATCAATCTCTGACGCAGTGCGTTGAGCATATCAGAGCGTATCCCGCCCTTTTCAAAAACAGGCTCATCAGGATTTTCAGAGGGCGTTGTCCTTGGCTCAAAAGTCAGCACCACGCCTGAAAATGAAATATCCAGTTCCTCAAAACTTACGATACGCGGACCTTTTGCCGGATCATTGAGATAAACCTTTTTTTTCTTAACGCCTTCAAGAACTAAGAAATGATTGAAATTCCAAAATAAAATAACCGGATATGTCAATTCAAATAAATTTTTCAACTCATATTTGAAGCCTTTGGCATTCAGTCCGTATTTCCGGGCAGCTTTCATCACATTGCTGGCTTTGCTTCCGTCACGGGAAACGCCGCAGGCTATCCGCAATTCTTCAAGCGAAACAAAGCGTCCGTAATATCCCAGCACAATGGCAAGTGCTGCCGCACCGCATTCTACGGCTTCCATCTGAAGAATAGTGGGCGTTTTGACACGGGGATGGACAGATTTGAGAGATTCCAATAGTTGAGCGGGCGTAACTTCTTTCTGTTTCTGAACAATAGAAACTCTGATCTCAAAAAAAGCAATCTGAATAACATCATCAGCATTGAGTGTTGCTTCTTCAAGCTTCAAATCCCGGTTATTCAGCTTTATACCTAGCTTTCCTCGGATATCTCTGATTTTCCATTGATCAAGATCAAAGAATATTTCACAATGTTCTTTGGAAATACTGTGATATTCCATAGATTCTTTTGAATCTTTGGATAAATCCGCCGGAAGAGATAACACAAGCTTATTGGTCTGACTGCGGCCGATGCGTACTGCTTTTTCCTCTTCATCAACCTCTGTATGCCCAACCTGCTTGTCACTGATATAAAGGTCTAAGTGTATCACATATATCCTATCGTCTTTTTCAGTGTCGGAATCACATAAGAGATGGGACTCTTTGTATCTACCACAATAAATGATACACATACGGTACCGGTGTCAATCACAAAGGGCGGTCCGCTTGAAGATGTCCACTTAAAACCGCTGGGCGTCTTTTTATCAATTTCAAGCTCAACGCTGATTTCAATCGGCGGGCTTTTCCCCGTCAGTTTTTTGACAAGCGTTTCATGCTTCAATACAGATTTCATGCGTTCAGGCGTGGCAGGAAACTTGGATACAGACTTCACTTTTCCGATAATAAATCCGTATTCTTCGGGTTTGACAGTGGACGGAGAAATATGAACTTCCATATCCTTATCGTTTTTGACTTTTTTCCCCTGCTCCACAGGCATATATAAAACCAACTGCATGGCTTTATCTTTTTCATGCCGTTCCAAACTGATAATTCCTGTATGCGGTTCAACCAGATCGCCTTCTTTTACTTTCATCTCAATGACCAAGCCGCTGCTGGGGCTGCGAATTTCAGAACCAGTGCCTTGTTTCGACTCCAAATTCTTCAAATCTCTTTCCAAATCACCCAGCTTTGCATCAAACGCGGTTTCTTTTTCAAGAAACTGCCGATCCTGCCCGGCTTTATCCGAATTCATCTGCACCAGTTCGTCTTCTTTTTGGGATTTAGCATTTCTGAGGCTGGCAATTTCGCTGATTGTTCCCTGAAGCGTCTTGCCCGGTATCAGTCCTTTTTCAAGCAGACCTTCCTGATTTTTTTTTATTTTATCAAGCCCCTGAATCTGTATCCCCAAATCGCTGATCGAGTTCTTCAAAGTTCTTCGCCGTTCCGCATCAGCAGTTTTCTGAAGTTCGATATTATTTTTGAACGCGCTGATTTCTTTGCCTTTCTGCGCTTTCATGTCTCTGATTTTATCTCTGGTCGTTTTAATATCGGTTTCAACTCCGATTTGTTGAATTTTTGCAACAACCTCCCCTTTTTTAACCTCTTGATCGCGCTCCACCAAAAGCTGTACCACCCTGCCCTTGATATCAGAGGTTATTTCATCCACATCCCGGATAAGTATCCCTTCTCCCTGAACTTTATCAGGAATAGCGCCAAAGATGCTCCATATCACAATAATGATAAGAATCATCCCGATAGCAATGAGAGATACCCATCCTGCCGGAGATGTGATCTGCATCAGCGTATCTAATTCTTCAGGAGACGAAAGCCGCTCAAGAGCCCGTTTCCGAAAAAGAGTATCGCTCATTTACTGCCTCTCTATTGTCATAAGGCATGCATCAGGAGATACAATGTCGCCTGCATTGACTTTGATATCCGCTATCTGCCCATTGACAGGACTTACAATACTGCTGCCTGTTTCTGCCTGTTTTTCCAATGCCTTAATCTCTGCGCTGAATCTGTCGGATCGTTGCTTGAAAACCGCTTTCCGCTTTTCAGCCAACTCCTGTTTGAGTTTTTCAAAAGCCTCTTCGTTTTCTGATAATCTGAGAATGCTGTTTTCTTTCTGAAATTTGTTTTTCAGAAGTACGTCAATCTCTTTCTGAATCTTTGCCACAGCCCCCTGCGCCATCAAGCCTTTCTGCGCCATATCTTCCTGCTTTTTAAGCTTTTTATTCAAAGCTTCAATTTGCAGATCAGTATCAGCCAACGAGATCCGAAGGGTCTGAAGATCAGGCGGAGCAGCCGGAGGCGTGACCGGTGCCGGAGAGATTTTGAGTTTTTTAGATTCTTTAGGAGACTCCGGTATTTCGTTTTCAGACGCTATTTCCGCTTCAATACTTTCTTCAGGCAGAGGAATTTCGTCCAAATCCTTGATTTCCTGAGCAGCCCATTTCTCGCTTTCCGCTATTTCCTGCTTTTTGCCCGCCATTCTGCTGTCAAGATCACTGCGTCTGATTTTTGCAAGAACATCGTCTTTTTTCACTCTGCTTCCGGGCTTTACATAAATTTCAATAATCTTCCCGCTCATGCCTGCGTTGACCGCCATCATTTTCTTGCCGGAATCCAGCCCCTCGCCTTTATCTTCAGAAGGCAGCGTGACCAACGCATCTTTCAAAACCAGATATTCATTGTTTTCATAAGAAATCAGCGTTCCGGTTTCAAATCTGAGCTGCGACAACGCCTTGATATACGCAAGCTTGGCGTCTGCCAATGTGAGCAAGGCATCTGTCAGATATTCTTCTGTCAGAAGCGCGTCAATCAGCGTTGATCCGCCCATCTTAAATGTTTCTATTGATGCCCCAAGCGTTTCTTTATAATACTGAACCGCTTCTGATTTGAGAGACACCTGATCTGCGGCATCTTGCAGGGTATGATATGCGCTTACCACATTGGAGCCGATGACGCGCTTTAAATCATTCACATTGATATTGCTTTTTCGGAAAAGGGCGTGTGCTTTTTTGAGTTCGCCTTTTGCCGTATTGTTATCAAACGGCAGATCCATATTGAATGTCAGCATAACGCTGGGCCTTTTGCCGTATTGTTATCAAACGGCAGATCCATATTGAATGTCAGCATAACGCTGGGGCCGGTCAGGCTCTCAACCAGAACGCCGCTGCTCCCGCTGATAATAGAAGCATTCTTATCATATCCCTGATAATAAGCTGAAAATTCAAGGTCTTTTTTAGGTTTAAGGTCCAGTTCGGCAGCTTTCCACAAGGTTTTTGCCGAATCTCTGAGACTGAGCGATGCACGATAATCCATTCGTTTTTCAACCGCGTCTTCAATCAGGCGATTAAGGACAACCACCGTTGAAGGATCGGAAGATGAGGGAAAGTCATCAGCAGCTTTGGGCGCGGTTTCAATATTGTCTATCGTAAGTCCGATTTCTTTGGAAAAATTTACAACTGCTTCCTGCATCAGTTTTTGGGCATCAAGCATTGACGCATTCACACGGGCTGCTCTGGCTGAAACACGCTTAACATCAGAGGACGGTATCTCTTCGCCTTGTATCAGTAACTCCGTAGCCTTGACAATATCCTGCTGCAATCGGTCTTTTGAATCTTTCCACAACTGAAATTTTTCCTGCGCGGCAACCAGATCCCAGTAACTCTGCGCTACTGCATACACTCTTTTGGATACCGTATGATGAAGCGTATATAATGCCGCCTGATAATTCTGTTGAGCAGCTTTTTCAGGCGCGCCAGTCGAATCTTCTCCCCATCCCTTGCCAAGCGGTATGTGAAGATCAATTCCGATGTCCGATGTCCATGTTTCACTGTTTCCTGTACCGCCTTCATATTTTGGACGGGATTTGCCTCTGAACTGGTGCGTTGTTACATCAAATTTGATTCTGGGCTTAAGAACAATTCCGTTTCGGAAAGGCTTACTTACGCCTATTTCCAAGGATGATGAGAGGTCTTCAGTAGCGTTCGGAATAATACCCAGCGCATCCAGCTTTGCTTGTGATTTAGCACGGACACACTTATAATACTTTGACGAATAAATAGGGATTGGCTCACCATTCTCACTATCTATCTCACAATCCCTACTTATAAAGCTTTTGAAATCCATTATTTCCTGCGTCATTTTTTCCTCATCAGGATTATCTCTACCCGTTATTTTCTTATAAAATTCAATCAATTCCTTATCATTACTAATATCATCCATACCATCTCTTAACTGGATCAAAATCTCTCGTTTGACCAATTCGATAGCGAAATCACGAGGAGTGATTTCCTTTTGGATAAATCCGGCTGTCAGAGTTAAAAATGCGGATACATCAAACTGCCCTATGGCTGTCATTGACGTTCCCTTATATTCATCAGAGGTTTCTTTTTGAATTTTAATGAGCGGATCATGGGTCAGTCCCAGTCCGATAGCCTCTGTCAGAGAAATTTTTTTCTCCGGCTGAGATGCGGCTGTCGCAAATCCGCCTATCAGCATGATAAACAATATCACACTCAGAATTCGGAAAGCACGTTTCAATTTCTCTGCCCTCCGCCGACTGATGGAATGGTTACAAGATCATCTGCATTCACTTTATGTCCCTCGTCATCATAAGTGAACAGCGATTCGGTCTGAAAACGCAATTCTGCCAAATACTTGGCATATTGTGCCTTTACGCTTATCACATCCTGCAAAGAATTGGTAAGCTGATCCTCTGTCTGAATCGTATCAATCAATGTGGAAGTGCCTGCCCGATATTTCTCTATTTCATTTTTCATGGTCTCTTTGTAAAGATCAGCAGACTCCGTGTTTTTTGCCATCTGATTTACAGTATTTTTCATTGATTCCAAAACTTTGACAACATCAGCGGCAATTCCACGTTTCAAATTGTCGGCAGTAATCTGACTTTTATTGAGCATTGCTTTGGCTTTAACAAGATTTCCCTTAGCCGCATTATTTGCAATCGCCCAATTCATATTAAATCTTGCGCTGAAACTCGGACCCGTATAATCTCTGAGGACAACGCCTTCCAATCCCTTTGCAGGATTGGCATTCGTTTCTGTTCCCGAATAACTGACGGTAAATCCCGCATCAGCCTGAGGCGCAAGGTCTATTTCAGCAGCTCTCGCCAATATTTTTGCAGCTTCTTGAGCTTTTAACGCTGCCTGATAATCCTGACGTTGAGCAACAGCATAATTCACAAACGCGGAAGTATCTAAAGATGTAAATGCAGAAGAGGCAAGCGATTTCGGAAACATATCTGCTGCCAAAGGCGCGTTATCCATGCTTTCAACCTTTAAACCGATAATGCGAGCCAGATTCACACGAGCTTGCTGCAAAGCTTTTTGGGCATCGCTCACCATTGCTCTGGCATTTGCTTCGCGGGCTTTGATTCGGACAATTTCAGATTTCGGCAATTCATCCGCATCAGCAAGCGATTGGCTGAGATTCAGCAATTCCTTTTGAGACTGTGCTGATTTTTTATATAATTCAAGTCGTTCCTGAGCGGCTGCCAAATCCCAATACGCTGCCAATACAGCATAAATGCTGTTTGAAACAGTATGTCTTAGCGTCAGCAGGCTGGCTTCATAATTTATCTTTGCCGATGTTTCACCGGCTGCGGCTGATTCCACGCCTTTGCCTTTTCCCAAAGGAACCTGAATATCAAATTTGAATTCTGAATTGTAAACCGGGGAATCAGTTTGTTCTTTATGACGATATTGCCACCCCTTCTCTGTAATATTCATACCCGGAGACAGGATAATACCGTTTCTGAGCATCTTCTGACCGGATATATCCAATGAGGCATTGGTTTCTTGTTTGGTCTTTGGAATATCCCCTAATCTTCTGAGGTCACTGTCTCCTCTTACAATCTCTGCTTCAATACTCTTGATACCTTTCTCAATCGCTTTTTTCTGATCAGCTATCGGTGCGTTACTCTTATAATCCGAATCCGCTGTTTTTTTGAAGTCCTCCAAATCCTTTTTATTGGCATAAGTCAGTGGAATCGGATTATTTTTGGGAAAAAGATAATCGTTCGCAGGAGTAAAATCATGTATTGACTTATCAAAGTTCGGAGATGGCTTACTTAAATAGTCTAAATAACTATCTTTTGTTTTTTCCACTCTCCAGAGTATGCTTTCATCTGCCAGACCTTTCCTAAGCTCCTCTCGGTTTTTACGTTCCGATTCTATTTCATTTGCGGTCAACTCTCTCTGAGTGAACTTTCCCTGAGCATTCAAAAGCAGATGTCCGTCAAATTTGCCAGTTTGAGATTGAAGCTCGCCCTCTTTATACACGGTCTCTTCTTTTTGCAGTTTGATATTCGGATCATTTTCCAGTGTAAGACGCACAGCCTCCAATACAGGCAAGCGTTTATCCGTAATTTTTATCGGTTCAGAATCTCCACCGCTTTGTTGAGCATCTGCTATGCTCATCCACCCCAAAAATGCCAACA
>JFJP01039070.1_pt1 | contig 14602 bp, 14 predicted proteins | sample 431651 | NCBI WGS metagenome assembly JFJP01 (sample SAMN02602958, study PRJNA72255) | Microbial mat metagenome, whole genome shotgun sequencing project. | biome: fresh water; feature: sink hole; material: water; isolation source: purple microbial (photo- and chemosynthetic) mats found in...
AACCGGACCAAACTTCAGGTCAGATGGCCCAAGATCCATGTCAGATTTAAATATTTCATCCCAGGTAATTGCACGTCCTGTGTATGCAGCAGTTCTTCCCATTATGGCTGTCAGTGTCGAAATAGCTGTCTGTTCAGCTTCATTAACATAACTACCTGTCCTTATTGCATGTACAAGATGCATATGTTCCTGAACGTAAGGAGGAATGAGTACCTGGTTCAAAACATTTCCGTTCTCGTCTGCAGGATACTCAAACTGCCACTTAATTTTACCATTCAGATCCCATATTGTATTAACACAGTTGGTATAACCTTCTGTACCCATAATTAATTCTCCTGTCCCATTGGCACAGCTGTCAATCTGACGGCACATGCTATGAGAGCTTACTCCGTTACCATAGTCAAAGTCAATACTGAAAAAGTCATACTGGTCGCCTGTTAGCCTGCGGTGACGACCACCGTAGCCAATAGCTTTTTCAGGGTGTTTGCCCATGAACCAGTTGATTACATCAATGTTATGCACGTGAGTATCGAGTATGTGATCACCACACAGCCAGCAGAAATTGTTCCAGTTGCGTATCATGTATTCCATATCGTCCCAACCCTTTTCACGCTCCCTGAACCATACGTGATCCTGGTTCCAGAAGGCTTTTGCAGAAGTGATTGTACCAATTGCACCACCCATAACCTGCTTATATGTCTCTATGTAATCCTCCTGATGACGTCGCTGAGTACCTGTTACCACGCATAATCCCAAGGCTGCGGCCTTTTTACCTGAAGTGATAACCGAACGGATGCCTACAGGATCCACTGCAACAGGTTTCTCCAGGAATGCATGTTTGTTTTGCGAAACAGCTTCAAGAAAATGCTCCGGACGAAACTGAGGCGGGGTGGCAAGTATTACAACATCAATGTCAGGAATAGCCATAAGCTTTTTATAAGCATCAAACCCGGCAAAGCAGTTTTCTTCCGGTATCGGAAGGTTAAATGAAGCAAACCTCTCACGACAGGCATCTATCTTATCCTGAAACAGATCAGCCAGGGCAATAATCTCGAGATCAGGACCTGAGCTAATGAAATTAATAGCAGCTCCGGTGCCCCTGGCGCCTGTCCCAATTAGTCCGGCTTTTAGCTTCTTTCCTTTAGGGGCTCCTTTTAAAATGGGTGGAAGTCCTGATGTTTCCGCTCCGGTTTTTTTGCTGCATGCTGAGATAATAGCTCCTGCAGCTGCAAGTGACACACCTGCCAGAGCTGTTTTTCCAATGAATTTTCGTCTGTCGATATTCTGCATTTTCCTGATATTTTGAATTCTGTCTGTAATAATGTTATTCTTGGCCTTTTTCTGCTATCGCGGAATCTTCGCGGAGTTTACCCCGCAAGGAGGGGCTTCGATCTCCTCTTCTCCTCATCTCCTCATCTCCTCTTCTCCCCTTCTTACTATTCCCCCACTGAACTATCTGCCTCGCATACAACCCTGAAGCCCACGTCAATACAATCTGAATACCACCAGATACTTTTAGGCATCTGAGGATCGGTTACCAGCCAGGCTTTTGTTTTTGTAAAGTCGCGGGCGGCACTTCTTACATCCTTTGCATCACTTTTAAAAGAACCTCCCCTTATTACATGCTCCTGCCCGTATACTGGTCCTGTGGGATTTACAACTTCCACTGAATCGGCTTTATAGGTGTCGGGAGAATAATAATCAAGACAAAATTCAGCAACATTACCAGACATGTTTTGTAATCCAAACGGATTTCCTTTAACTGATGCTGGCTCTTTCGTCCTGGATGAACTATTTTCCTTATAAACAACTCTTGATGAAATGGTTGAAGTATCAGTACCAAAGACTCTCTTCAACATTCCCAGCGATGTGAACTTCTTTGGGTCTCCCTCAAAGAAATATGGAGTTTCCGTTCCTGCCCTGCAGGCATACTCCCACTCGGCTTCAGTAGGAAGCCGGTATTTTTTCCCGGTTACTTTAGAGAGCCACTGGCAGTATACTGATGCTGCGTGCCACGACATTGTGATAGCCGGGCGGGCTCCTTTTCCCCAGCCCTGATCAGGAGCTCCCCACGGAGGAGTGGCACCGCTGATGGCATCAACATTTTTTTTACTGACTACCTGCCCCTCGGTCCTTCCCTGCGAACCTGTTGCTCTGAAAAATGCCAGGTATTCATCCCAGGTGACCTCTGTCTGAGCCATCCAGAATTTCGACAAAGTTACTTTTCTGGCAGGTCCCTCGTCAGGCTTCCTCAGTTGTTCATCATCAGGGCTGCCCATTGTATATGTTCCTCCCGGTAAAGCAACCATTTCAAATGAGACATTTGTTCCCGGGACCATCTCAGTGAAGCTCTTAAAGGTTTCCACCATGGCGGGTTCTGTGAAGATTACCTGATTTGCCGCTGCCGTAACACCAAAGCTTGTATCGTGAGCATGAACAGCATTTCTGTCGTAATGACCAACATTAAGGTGGCAGTTTATGCAATTCAGAGGATCCTTACTGGTTGCATAAAAAAGGTGTGCATTTCCTCCGGTGACCGATAATGTAACAGGGAAGAGGTTCTGGTGACATTTGAGACATGACTTTTCGTAAACAAACCCTTTGGCATTTTCAAGAAGTTTCTTTGACTGCCAGTCAATTTCAGCGCTGTCCTTAAACAGGTACCCATAAATATCAATTATGCCATGCTTAGCCTTTGCGTAGAGATAACCTTCTCCCTCCGGAGGAAGGTGACATTCAGAACAATGAACAATTGTTCCGGAGGAATTATTATAATGCGATGATAGCCTCCAACTCTGGTCAGCATGAGGATGAACATGGCACGACATGCAATATTTATCGGTGGATGTATAAGACACAACCAATTTCCCCGATTTAAGTATTACCATTCCTAATATTATGCCAGCAAGAATATACCAGAATTTCTTCCTGCCACTAAGCAGCGATCTGCTGCTATAACCAGATGAACTCATAGATAGCGGAAAATCAATAAAAACTTGCTAAAGTTAATTTATTAAATGATTTTCCACTATAAGAGAAGGTACTTTTTATTATTAAAATTCCGGGTCAAAAACGATTTGATGACATCTCAGAACCTCTTTGTATAAGCATGGCAGTATGGTACTTTGCCATTATTGAAATAATAATCCTGGTGATAAGCTTCTGCCTGATAGAACTCAGAGGCTTTTGTTAAACCTGTAGCAATTTTTAACCCTTTTCCTTTCAGAGTTTTGAGATTCTTTTCTGCAATATTTTTTTGCTCCTCATTCATATAGAAGATCTCTGATCTGTACTGGTCCCCAATATCGGGGCCCTGTCCTCCAACCTGAGTCGGATCGTGTATCTCAAGAAAAAGTTTAAGCAGAGTTTCATAGGATGTCTTCGCCGGATCATATACTATTTTAACTGCTTCAGCATGTCCGGTATTTCCTGTGCACACCTCCCTGTATGTGGGATTCTTTACTTCACCTCCTGTATAGCCTGATGTAACAGAAATGACACCCGTTGCTTTCTGCAAAAAGAATTCCACTCCCCAGAAACATCCACCAGCGAAAATCGCAGTACCGTACCTGCCTTTTTCAAGCTGAGCAGGAACAAAATCGAGCGATACTGAATTGACACAATGCCTGGTGTTCTTTGAGGTCAATCTCTCCCCAATAAATACATGTCCAAGGTGAGCCCCACAACTGGCACATTCAATCTCTGTCCTCATGCCATCGGCATCGGGAAGCCTCTTTACAGCGCCACTGATCTCATCATCAAAGCCGGGCCAGCCGCACTTAGAGTCAAATTTATCGGAAGAGTAATACAATGCCGATCCGCATTTCTTGCACACATATGTTCCTGATTCTGAATGTTTTGTATATTTTCCAATATATGGGGCCTCTGTGCCCTTACTATTTATGACAAATGATTCTGTTTTAGAAAGATCAAAAAATGGCAGTTTTTCCTGGGAAAAAGATTTTTCACTCATTATTGTTAAATATAATATTAGTGATAAAAAGATATACCTGTTTAACATCTGATACTGTTTTAAGCATTTATACAAATAACAAATATTTACAAGAAAAGTTGAAACAAAAGAACCTTTTATACATTCTTGTGTTACTGTTTTAACTATATTTAATAATCATAAAGCCATAAAATGAGTTATAAAATATTATTTTTGGCACAAAGATTGTTTTTAGATTGAAAAGTATATTTTTGTATAATAATAAATAATAGTGAATCGGGTATGAAAAAAATTGCTGTATTACTCCTTGTAACATTCATTACGGCTTTAGTTGTAAGTTCTTGCAGTGACAAGGCTTGTCCTGCTTATTCAAAAGCCAATACGGAGCAGACCGGACAAAATGTCTGATTCTATTGGTTCCGTTTGTCACTCCATTTTATAAGTTAGCGTATAAAAATGAGAAAGCTGCTTATAATAGCGGTAATATTTTTATTTGGTGCAGTTTCGCTGAACGCCCAGGGTGACTTAAATGAACAACAGAAGGTTTTTTTCAGGAATGAGCGCTCATTTTCCGTCAGCCTTAATACAGATGGCTTTGGAATTGGTTACAGGGGTGCAAAAAGAATTGACTATCTGAACAAACGATTCTTTGAATTTGATGCAGCCTCACTTACTCATCCCAAAGAGTATAAGCTTTCTAATCCCTATATCCAGGGAGGCCGGTTTGTATTTGGCAAACTGAACTCAACTTTTTACTTCAGAGGTGGGTTTGGCCGTCAACATGAAATATTTAAGAAGGCTGATCTTGGCGGAATTGCAATAAGGTATTTCTATTCAGCAGGACCGGTTTTGTCGGTTTACAAGCCGATTTATTATAAAATACTCTATCCAATCTCCGATTTTGAATATATTACAAAAGAGGAAAAGTTTAATTCTTCAATTACCCTGCCACAAGATATCTTCGGAAGAGCAAGCTTCACAAAAGGACTCAATGAGATAAAAGTTATGCCGGGGATTTACGCAAAAGGAGGTTTTAACTTTGAGTACAGTAAAGAAGACAAAATTATACATGCTATTGAGTTAGGCTGCCAGATCAATGCTTTTCCAAAGACGCTTCCCATAATGGCCAGTGATGACAACAAAAAAATATTCTTTTCATTATTTGTCAGTTACAGGTTTGGGATGATCGTTGATCCGCTTAATCCGGAAGAAAATAAACTTTCAAATATATTCAGACGGAAAAAAGAATAAATGATATTTTTTCAGCACTTGGCTTTTTCGAGGAATATACTAATTTTGTGCAACACAATTATTAACAATTTAATGAAATAGAAATGTCTAAAATTAAAGTAGGTATCAACGGTTTTGGCAGGATCGGCCGACTGGCCTTCAGGGCTGCCATGAAGAGGAACGATATAGAAATAGTCGGAATCAACGATCTCCTCGAAGTGGATTATATTGCTTATATGCTTCGTTATGACACAGTTCACGGCGGATTCGAAGGAAAAGTTGAAGTAAAAGATGGCAAGCTTATAGTAAACGGACAGAGTATCCGCATAACTGCAGAGAAAGATCCTTCAACACTGAAATGGAATGAGGTTGGCGCTGAGTATGTAATTGAATCTACCGGACTTTTTCTTACAAAGGAAAGCGCAATGGGTCATATCACCGCAGGTGCCAAGCATGTTGTAATGTCAGCACCTTCGAAAGATGATACCCCTATGTTTGTAATGGGTGTTAACCACCTTAAATACAAGGCAGATATGCAGTTTGTATCCAATGCCTCCTGCACAACCAACTGCCTTGCTCCTGTTGTGAAAGTCCTGAACGATAACTTTGGTATTGTGGAAGGTCTCATGACAACCGTTCATGCAACAACAGCTACCCAGAAAACTGTCGATGGTCCTTCTAAAAAAGACTGGAGAGGCGGACGTGCAGCTGCTGGTAATATAATTCCATCATCCACCGGTGCTGCCAAAGCAGTTGGCAAAGTAATTCCGGAACTTAATGGCAAGCTCACAGGCATGGCTTTCAGGGTTCCTACACTCAACGTATCAGTAGTTGATCTTACCTGCCGTCTTGAAAAAGCTGCAAGCTATGATGAGATCAAGAAAGCTATGAAAGCTGCTTCTGAAGGTCCTCTCAAAGGCATACTCGGATACACTGAAGAGGCTGTTGTATCAAGCGACTTCAACGGAGACTCACGCACTTCCATTTTCGATGCTGAAGCAGGAATTGCCCTTAATGGTAATTTTGTTAAAGTAGTATCGTGGTATGATAACGAGTGGGGCTACTCATGTAAACTTCTTGACCTGATTGCTCATATGAACACTGTGAAGTAACAGACAAAATAAAAAAAGAGAGAGGGTTTTCCTCTCTCTTTTTTTATACAATCATATCTATCTCAAGCGGAATACCTGCAGTATCACGGTAATGTTCACCCAGCTCAAGCATTGCCTCATCATCTTCCTCATAGAGCCATTTAAGGACAACTTTATTACCTGAACGCCCATATCCTGTAAGCCTTTTCAGCACCTCGTAAAGATACTTCGAGGATCCACTGTTTATATATTCCAGCTGTATATTGACATTCAAGTCTTTATTATTTTTAAAATGTCCTGTGATCCAATCCTCCAGGCGCCTGAAGATCAGTTCAGGGTTTTCAGGTATAGATCTTCCATACAGCTCAAGTTTGTTTTCAGCGGGATAATAAATAATACCCGGACAATTTTTTAACTCTTCCTGAATTACGATTTTTTCCATATTCTAATGGTTTTATTCATATCTTAAAGCTTCAATTGGATCAATGTTTGCGGCTTTTACGGCCGGGGCGTAACCTGAAACAACTCCTACTATAAAACAGACAACAATACCAGTGATGACCCACACCCATGGAATCACAAAGCTTGATCGTAACATTGATGAGACTGCGTTTCCAATAAGTATTCCCAAAATAATCCCAAAAACGCCTCCAAGCTGTCCAATCATAATCGATTCAAAAAGAAACTGGTACTTAATTGTGCGGGTCTTGGCCCCTATTGCTTTCCGTACTCCAATTTCACGGGTGCGTTCGGTTACCGAAACAAGCATAATATTCATCAGCCCTACCGCTGCACCAAAAAGAGTAACAATTCCAATAATTGTGGCTGCCAGAGTAACATACCGCAGATTGGCAAGAAGCATATTAACAATGTTATCGCTTTTTGAGATATTAAAATCTGTTTCATCACGGGGGTCAAGATTACGAACAACCCTGAAAACACCCTCTGCCTCTCCTGCCATCATATCCATATTTACAGCATTTACCGGCATAATTGATATGCTGAATGTAAGATTAGGGCGGGAAAAATATTGCCTTGCTGTTGTAACAGGCATGAAACAAACATTATCCCCGTTTATTGCACTGGCACCTTTGCTCTTTAGCACACCTGCAACCTGAAGCTTTAACCCGGCAACAGTAATAACTTTCCCAACAGGGTCAATACCTGATGGAAAAAGATCTTTCACGATATCAGCCCCAATCAGAACAAGATGGCGACCCGACTGAATTTCATCAGCACTGAAATTTCTGCCTGATTCTATCTCATAGCCCGAAACAGTGAGATGGTTCTCATCCACCCCCATCAGACTTACATTAGGATTGGTCTCCTCTGATCCGTATTTGACAGTTGCCAGCCCTGATGCATTAAATGATACTGATACCCAGGCTGCCTCTGTAAAACGAGTCTTAAATTCCTCAGCCTGCCTGTATGTTATCCTGGAATAATTCCGTGCCCTGTACTTGCTGTTACCGATCTGAATATTCATACCACGGGAAGTTATCGTAAAAGAGTTGGCTCCCATCATTGTAAACTGATCTGTCAGTGACGATTTTATTGCATCAATTGCTGTCAAAATCCCTACCAGAGCCATTATACCGAATGCTATAATGGATATAGTCAGAATAGCCCTGACCCTGTTTGATTTGATCGCTTTGAATGAAATTCTTAAATTCTCCCTAAGAATACTGATCTTCATTGTCTCTCACTTCATTTATAGAGTTTTTGCTCTATGTTTTACCAATAAAAAAATAAAAGTACACTTTTTTTCCTTTTGGAGAAAGTACTTTCATTAATAAAAAATATAGCCAGAATTTGCATAACTAATCATTTCGTTGTATATTTGATCCTGGAGAACGGATTGAAGAATTGTCATCCGCTTCTCGTCATTCATTAGTCAGTATTTGGGTTACCCTTGAATAACAACCAGATGGCTTAATATGGCAGGCATATAATAAAGTTAAATAAACAAAAGGACACGATATGAGAGAATTAACAAGGGCTGAAGAGCAGGTGATGCAGGTATTATGGAAAATAAAAAAAGGATTTGTAAAAGACATTCTTGAACACTTTGATGAACCAAAACCTGCATATAATACAGTTAGCACAATAGTCAGAATTTTACAGGACAAAGGATTTGTTGGACATAAGGCATATGGAAGAACACATGAATATTTCCCTCTGGAATCAAAGAGTGAATATTCAAAAAAACATCTCAGTACATTTGTTAACGACTACTTCTCAAACTCGTTTGAAAAGATGGTAAGTTTCTTTGCAAAGGAAAAAGGCATATCTGTCAAAGAGATGGAGGAGATTATGAAAATTATGGAAGGAGAGGTTAAAAAACAAAAAACAAAAAAATGAATACTCTGGTCGTGTATATGATTAAAGTGGCTCTTTACCTGGCTGCATTTTACATTGTGTACTCACTTCTGTTAAGCAGGGATACTACTTATGGGAGAAACCGTGCTTTTATTCTCATTTCTCTTTCATTATCCCTGGTCCTCCCATATTTTACTGTTTATACAATCAGGCCCATGGACATTCAGTTTTTCGGAAAAATGCTTACAGAGGTCTTTATTACGGCAGATGCAGATGACTCAGCCACAATAGGAAAATCAGTGACAAATCCATTGCATCTTATTTATTCAATTTACCTTATTGGTGCAGTTGTACTCCTTATAAAATTAGTTGCCGACCTGCTTAACCTGGCTGTGCTAATTTCACGAAAAAAGAACAAGGAGAACCGGATAATCCGTTTTCATGGGTTTAATACTGCCGGGTTTTCTGCCATGGGCTACATTTTCATAAATTCTAAACTCAGGCCTGAAGAAGCAACAGAGATTATCAAACACGAACAGAACCATCTCAGCAAGAATCACTTTCTTGATATTATATTTATTGAGCTGGTAAAAGCCATTCAATGGTTCAATCCAATTGTCTATATGTTTAACAGATCTCTCAGGGCTATTCATGAATTCCAGGCCGACCAGGAGTGTCTTAGCTCAGGTGTCCCTATAACGAATTATCAGAGTCTGTTGTTAAACCAGGTTTTCAAATCCGGAACATTCAATCTTACCAACAGCTTTTCCAATCCTTCTTTAATCAAAAAGAGGATGATAATGATGACAAAAAAACGAACCCCTGACCTTGCAAATCTGAAGCAACTTATTGTATTCCCCGTGGTCGGACTGGTATTTCTGGCAATATCCGCTTACAGGGAGGTTCCGTCCTCAGGCGTGCAAGTGCCAGATTCCTTAACTATTACGAAGACATCATCACCCCAAACTACTGAATCGGTCGCACCAGCAACAGGGAACAATCCGGTGATAGCCGCTGAATCAATGCCATCTCCACCTCCTCCCCCCCAATCATCAAAAGCAAGTGAAGAGATTGAATTTACAACAATAGAACCGTCAAGTGGACCAGATTCTGCTCCATTTGTTGTTGTCGAAGAGATGCCAATTTTTCCCGGTGGGGATGTTGAACTCCTTAAATATATTGCAAATAACACAACATATCCTGAAAATGCAAAAGTGAATAATATTACAGGAAGGGTTATTATAAGGTTTTGTGTTGAAGAAAACGGTGATGCAAACAGAATCAGCGTATTAAAAGGAGTCGATCCTGAACTCGATGCTGAAGCGCTTAGAGTTGTTGGGACCCTTCCAAAATTCAAACCAGGCAAACAGGGCGGCAAAGCGGTACCTGTTTGGTACATGGTACCCATCACTTTTACCCTGAAGTAAGTAATAGCAGGTCTTGTAAACACAATATCCAAAAGCTATTCCAGTAATTATCCGGACATAAAATAATATAAATATTTATTTTTATCTTTTAATTATGTTTTTAGTTGCATAACTAATTATTTCGTTGTATATTTGATATCGGCTATTTCATCACTAATTAGCAGTTTATACTTATCATAATTATACAACTACTATGAAAACAAAAGCAATGTATGAGAGACTTCCAAAAGTGAAATTAATGCTCTTCACACAGGTAACTATTATAGCATTGTGTGTATTTGCTACTGATATCACTGGGCAGGATAAAACTGGAATTCCTCCATTGCCAACTCCACCAGCTCTTCCTGAAGTACAGAGAGTAATAAAAATGATGCCTGTATGTCAGACGGCTAAACTCTTTGGCCAACCTGTACATGTATGGCACACAATACCAGTTACCTTTTCATATAAATGACCTGTTTCAATTTTTAAATTAACTATACATTAAAAACTTAAAGCCATGAAGAAGGAAAGAAAATTAAATGCGGGTGTATTTTATAAGTCACTTATAATAGCATCACTCCTTACAGCTGTATTATTCACATTACCGTCATGTGGAAAAAACAAAAGCTCTGCCGTTAATCAACCTGGCGTAGCGCCCGAAACAGATCCGGTATATGAGGAGGTTGATGAAATGCCTCTTTATAAAGATGGAGACAAAGCTTTAACTGAGTTCATAAAGAGCAATATCAAATACCCTGAGGAGTCCAAAAAGAATGGTATTACGGGCAGGGTTTTGGTGCAGTTTGTAGTTGAAAAAGATTGCTCAATAACAAATGTAGCAGTAATACAAAGTGTTGATCCACTGCTCGATGCCGAGGCAGCGCGAGTAGTTGGCAACCTGCCTGAATTTGCCTCCCCCGGAAAAAAGGCTGGTAATGCGGTAAGGGTACAATATATCCTTCCAATTACATTTGCCCTGCAATAATTTCTGCGCCGACAACTTCTTAATTAGTTTATTAGCTGTAAATTTGGTTTTATTAAACCCGGTAAAACATGTTTGCATACTAACATTAAAACCAACAGTAATGAATACAATTAAGAAAGAAGTAGTCCTGTTGAAATTCAAACTAATTCTTGTCCTGCCTGTTATAGTGGTTTTTCTTATTGTACAGGCATCGTGCAAAAGAGGCAAAGACTGGGAAGCCACCCTTTCAAAAATTGCTCCACCACCGATCCCTCCATCGGCCCATAATATTCCAACGATGGAAGGAAAAGATACGATCTGGCTTATTACCGATGAGGTGCCACTCTTCCCAGGAGGCGATGAGTTACTTGCCAGATACATATCAAAACATATAATTTATCCTAAAAATGCATTAGAAAAAGGTATTCAGGGCCAGGTCATTCTAAGATTCTGTATTTCAAGCAAGGGAGTGGTTAGTGATCATGAAATAATTGAAGGAATAGACCCTGACCTTGATGCAGAAGCAATAAGGGTAGTTAAATCACTGACAAGATTTGAACCAGCCAGAATCGATGGAAATCCTGTTGCCTCGTGGTATTATCTTCCAATAAGCTTTAAACTAAATTAGCATTTCCTCCTGTCCTTAAATCCAAAGGTTATTTTCACTGGCTGAATTACAAAATGAGTAGATTTGCAGACAAAAAATAACTGATGGATCTTAAAGAGAGGATAGAATCATTTTCCAGGCTTGGTGAAATACTTAAAGGAATAATTGCCGGGGAAAATAATCAATATACAGACCACCTTTGTGAATTAATTAACAATCAGCATCTTAAAAATGAATGGTTCACTCCTGATAATATCAGAAGTGCTATTTATGCTATTGCCTCTGAACTAACAAATGAGAAGCTGATTAAATGGACTGACAGGTATCCATATCTAAAAGTGAAAAAGGCTCCTGTTAAGGCAGGTGTTATAATGGCAGGGAACATTCCTCTGGCAGGATTTCATGATTTTCTCTCGGTGCTAATAACCGGAAACAATTTATTAGCAAAAACCAGTTCTAAAGACTCAGAAATAATAGTTGCTATCGGGGATATTCTCTGCGACATCAACAACCAGTTCAGGAATATGATTGAGTTTACAGAAGGGACCATGTCTAATTTCGATCTTGTTATTGCCACGGGGAGCAATAATAGTGCGAGATACTTTGAATACTACTTTGGTAAATACCCAAATATTATCAGGAAGAACAGAAACAGTATTGCAATTATTAAAGGAGATGAAACTCCAAATGAATTAGAGATTCTCGGCCATGATATCTTCTCCTATTTCGGACTGGGGTGCAGGAATGTGTCGAAGATATATGTTCCTGAAGACTATGAGATATCCTTAATGACAGACAGATGGGAGCGGTTTGCAGATATAATTAGCCACACTAAATATGCAAACAACTATGATTTTAATAAAGCAGTATATATTGTAAATAAAGAAAAATTCCATGATACCGGATACCTGTTGCTGAAAGAAGACGCCAGGCTATCCTCTCCGGTATCGGTTATTTACTATGAATATTATAAAACAACCGATGATGTCATCCGGCAGGTTGAAGAATTAAACGAAGCCATCCAATGCATTGTCGGAAAAGGTCACATTCCGTTTGGGAAGGCTCAATATCCTGAATTGTGGGATTATGCTGACGGAATCGACACAATAGAATTTCTTCAAAAAAAAAAATAGCCGGAATATTGTAAAGTAAAAAATATTATATTGCACCCATCGAATTACTAAAAATTATGGTTTACAAATTTGTAGTGTTATCAGATGAAGATGAGTCATTTGTCAGGGAATTTGAGTTCCTTGACACACACACATTATTGGATTTTCATAACCTCATTCAGGATGAATTGGAGTTTGACAAATCACAGATGGCTTCATTTTTCATGACAACCGACAACTGGGAGAAAGAAGAAGAGTTTACTCTTTTTGATATGGGTGCTGGCTCGTCAACCATGGATTCTGCTGTGCTGGAGGATATTATATTCCGGAAAAATCAAAAACTGCTATACGTTTTTGACTTCTTTAATGAAAGGGCTCTTTTTGTGGAATATACCGGAGAGACAAAAGAGATTGATGGGCGTGAATTGCCGGCATGTACAAATTCAAAAGGAGTTCCGCCTAAACAGGTTGTTTTTGGTGGAAACACCCGTAAGCTTTACAATAATATTGTTGTTTCTATTGACGAAGACGAGGATGAACCTGAAGAAGACGAGCTCTTCCTTAATGGAGATGATGAAGATACCCTGCCCGATTTCGAAAACATAGATAACCTTAACGACGACGAAGAATAGGTCTTCCCAGGATCATATTCCAATGAAAAACTTCCTTATTGTCCTGCTTGGTCCCACCGGAGTTGGCAAGACTGACATAGGAGTAAATCTGGCAACCATGTTTGGTTGTGAAATAGTTTCTGCCGATTCAAGGCAGTTCTTCCGCGAGATGGAAATAGGTACTGCTGTCCCATCAGAAGAACAATTAGCCGAAATAAAACACCACTTTATCAGGTTTATTTCCATTAAAGAGTACTACAGTTCAAGTCATTTTGAGCGTGATGTTCTTAATCTTCTTCCACGGCTCTTCAGCAATAATAATATCGCTTTAATGTGTGGAGGCTCAGGAATGTATATAGATGCTGTATGCCATGGCACCGATGATATACCGGATGTAGATCCGATTATCAGAGAAAAATATATATCCATGCACAGGGATGAGGGCATCGAAGGCTTGAGAATTGCCCTAAAGATACTTGATCCTGAGCATTATGCCAGGGTTGATCTGAAGAATTACAAACGTATTATGCGGGCTCTTGAGATTTGCGAGACCTCAGGCCGTCCCTATTCTTCATTTTTAAAAAAGCATAGGAGGGAGAGAGATTTCACTGTAATCAAGATAGGTCTTCAGAGAACCAGAGCTGAACTTTATGAAAGGATCAATACCAGGGTTGATGAAATGATCAGATCGGGATTGGAGGCTGAGGCCTGTAATCTGTATAAATACCGGGATCTAAATGCCTTAAACAGTGTGGGATACAAAGAGTTTTTTGAGTATTTTGATGGAACAATTACCAGAGACAAGGCAATTGAGCTTATAAAAAGGAACAGCCGGAGATATGCTAAACGACAGATAACCTGGTGGGCTAAGGATAATGAGATCAGATGGTTTCACCCGGGTAGTGCTAATGAGATAGTTGAATATATTAAGAAATCGATTGCCGATTAATCCCCTCGCCCTTCGGGCACTCCCCCTATTGGGATACTGTATCACTTACTTACCCCCTCGCCCTTCGGGCACTCCCCCTGAAAGGGGGAGATATTCTTGTATATAATTGAATTTCAAATTATTAGATGCTTTTCTCCCCTTCCAGGGGAGATGCCGCGTAGCGGCAGAGGGGTTAATAATGACTAGCCAAACCCTTCCAGGGGAGATGCCGCATAGCGGCAGAGGGGCATTACTATTCAACTCAATTGTTTCAATTTCGCAATAGTACTAATCGGATCCTTTGAGCTGAAAACTGAGTTACCGGCAACAAGTACACTGACACCTGACTTAAAAAGTTTAGAAGCGTTAAATGTATCAA
>JFJP01010966.1_pt1 | contig 14601 bp, 6 predicted proteins | sample 431651 | NCBI WGS metagenome assembly JFJP01 (sample SAMN02602958, study PRJNA72255) | Microbial mat metagenome, whole genome shotgun sequencing project. | biome: fresh water; feature: sink hole; material: water; isolation source: purple microbial (photo- and chemosynthetic) mats found in...
GCTACGGAGCCGATACTTATGGACTTTAGATTTAAATTTTGATTATATTTTTAGAAGTTTTTCTATTTTTAGATTTTTTTAGATTTTCACAATTTTTAATTCTAACTAATTTCTATTTTTATTTTTCAAAAACAAAGCTAAATTTCCAAAACAATCTTTCCAAAAGTCCCAAAGAATCTCAATTTCTAAAACTTTTTCCAAACAAATACCAAACTTTTTAGCCAAAATTCTCGCTAATCTATGAACTATGTTTAATAATCTTCAAACCGCAGCCAAACAAATTGCCAATAAAGAAACCGATCGTCGGGGATTTTTGACAATAATTTTTGGACTCTTTACATTTTTTTCATTCAGTAGTTTTTTCACAACTTTTGACAAACCTAAACCTGACTCCAAACCCAAAAAAGGCGGTTACGGCAGTTAAAAATAAAAACATAAATATGTCCTTACACCAACACAAAAATTCGCAAACAAAAATTGCCAAATTAGCTTTCAAGGCTGTTTCGCCAGTTGTGGCTACAGTTTTGATCGCTGGAATGGGAGTTTTTAGTTATTTTAATTTCACAAATCTCACAAGTCTCAAAGTCGCTCAAGCGGCGTGTCCAGCTGGTACTTACGCCAATCCCGGAACCAATACTTTTGGGACTGATCCCTATGGCGGCGAAGCTTGTTTGCCATACATTGATTTTACCACAGCTCAACTTGCCAACACCCTTATTGTTTGTGGCACTGATGCTGGAGGCTCAGTTATAATCAACACGACCACTAATACTTGTAAATTCACACTTCCAGCCAACACACAGTTCACAAATGGTTTAGCTAAACTGGGAATTGGCGGAGCAAATCCTGCTGGTACTTGTACAGCAAACAATAGTGGACTTGTAACTTGTGCTAATGTTCCCGCTGGTTCAACTATAGGTACTAATACTCCTGTAATTGGTTCAGTTAATGGTGCGACTGGAGCAAACTTTGCAAATGGCGTTGTCACTACAGATGGTAAAATAGCTGATGCAGGTTGTACAATTGCCAAACCTTGTTTCTTGAAAACTAGCCAATTTGAATTTACACCCAAAAGCTCAAGCGTAGGAATTCTCAAAGGCGATCAGACTTTGACTGTTAAATCAGGTTTATTCTCTAAAGCTGCTGCAAGTGGCAATAAATATGTTTGTCGTATTAGTCTGAAAACCGAAGGTAAACTCGATACTGACGCACTTCTTGGCTTTGAAAAACAAACTACTAGACTGGTCGCAACTGATGGATCTACGGTTCCAGTTACTGGCACAGGTGCTGACGCTTACAAGCAATTAGACTACGGTGCTAGTGGTTGTGCTATCAAATTACCAAAAGATTCTCAAGTTGACGTCAAATGGTATTACCGTATTGTTGTTGGGGAGATTAATTCTTCAGGAGCTTTTATTGACGGAAGTATGACTCAAGCAGAACCAAGCTACTTCTTTAATTACGGTGGAGCATTGTCACTGATTTCTACAGTAACGCCAATTAATTAAACAAAAAATTAATCTCAACTAATCCAATTTTCAATATCAAAATATATTTTCAATATCAAAAAAATAAACACACAAAATATGCCCAATCTCTTACAATCATTTTGGCTCCAAAAAAACAAGTGGACTATTGCCGTTAGCACAATTTCGGTTGTTACAATGATCGCTGGTTCTCTTGCCTTGCCTAATTCACAAACACAAAACAATACTAAAAATAGCCCTAAAATCAGTTATAACGAAAAAGGTCAAAAAGTTGCCGCAGCTGGTGGTGAAATGAACATTGTTCCAGGGGACTCTGTAACTATTGAATATGCTTACGCCAATGAAAATGCTGGCAATGAGCAAAAAGATGGTACTAACGAAGCTTTATTAGAAATTAAAATTGGTGCACCTTTTACAATTGACGCCAGCAGTTTGACTGATACTTTTGATAGTAATGGTGATGGCATAATTGGTGACGGTATAAATGCTCCTGCAGATAATACTCGCGTAGTTTGTCCAAGTCTTGTCAATACTACGAATAATTCAATTAATTATAGACCTTATTCTGCTACTAATCCAAGTGCTTGTAGTGGAGAATCCACACGTGGCCCTGTAGATTTTACAGGAATTGGACAAAAAGGTGTATTTAGGGTTAGAATTACTCTAAAAGCTGATATTTTGACAACTGCTCGCCCAATGTCAGAACCAGCTAGAAATTACAAAGTAGATGATGTGTTGCTGACTAATCGCTCTGGTACCATTCTAGGGATTGGAACTGTAGTTATTAATGAAGCAGCGTCCGCCAAAATTACCACTTGGATTGGTAGTTCCGCTACTATTTTAAAAGAAGCCCCAACTGTAAATAATTTTATTATTAGTAATTTTGCCACAAATCCAATTACTTTGGCAAATATTGGTAACGGAACTTGTTGGGAAGGCCCTCTTCAAAACGTTACCCCAATCAGAATTGGTCAACCTTCTACTTGTGTTTTTCCACTTTCTGGAGGAACTAACGGCGGACAAGGTGGCTACAGTATTCCTGCAGACTTTTCTTTGAGATTAGATAATGCAGCAAGTTCTGCTCCTGGCTCAAGCTGTTTGGTTAAACCAACTGCGGTCGGTGCTTTGACTTACAATCTTGAATGTACTCAAGTTCCAAGTAATAGTGCAACTCCTGGAATTCAACCAATTACAATTACTGCAAGTGGTGCTACTGGCTCTAAAGGCACAGTATCTTTGGCAACTCCAGTCAATGCTGATACAATTTCCAGTATTGTCTGTGCTCCAAATCCGCAAGTTGTCGGTACTCCTGTCAACTGTACTGTAAATTTAACTGGTCCTTCACCTTTTATTCCAACTGATTTCAAACTTAAAGTTGGAACTTCGGTCGGAACTAACTGTAGCGTCACTGGTCTGATTAACTCTAACAGTTTTACTTGTGTTGGTATTGCAACTAGTAGTAACACTATTCCAGCTAACAAAACAGTTGAAACTTTCCCAGTTTTCCAAAGCGCTGACAATTTTGCTGTTAACAAAGGAACTACCAATTTGACTCCAATTATCAACCCAGTTCAAAATTCTAACATTACTTCAGCTGCTTGTACTCCAACTACACTTTATTTGAACGGAGCCCCTGTAAGTACAACTTGTACTGCACAGCTTAATTCTAATAGCTTGAACGGAACTGTCAGTTTTACTTTGGCAAATATGACAGAAAGCTGTAACGCTCCAGTAATTACTGGTCAAAATACGGCAACTTGTATCGTTACACCAACTGTGGCAAGTCCTGCAAGTGGCACTCCAGTCACAGCCGCAGTCCTTGGTTCTACTAATGGACAACCTGTCTCAGCTGGAACTTTGAATATTCTAAGTATTGGTCGCCCTGTTGCTACTACTGCAAGTCCAATCGTAGGAACAATCGGCTCTCCAATGCCAAATATTCCTTTGACAAACTCTAATGTGCCAAACGGAACTCAAGTGACTTTCACCACAGAAGGCTGTTCTACCGGAATTCTTGGAACAATTAGTAACAACACTTGGACTCCAAGTTCAGCGACAAATATCCCAGACTGTGCTTTAATTAACTCACGAACTGGTGTTTTGTCTGCTCCAAACTTCCCAAGTGTCAATGTGCCAACTAATTTTAGTCCAAAACCTACTATTGGTCAACCTTTGGCAACTACAGCAAGTCCAATTACTGGCAAAATTGGTAATACAATGCCAAATATTCCTTTGACAAACTCTAATGTGCCTAGCCCTACAACTGTTGTAACTTTCACTCCAGCAGGATGTACTACTCCAATTAACGGAACTGTCCAAAATCAAACTTGGGTTTCAGTAAACGGCTCAACTATTCCAGACTGTGCGACAATTGCACCTCAAACTGGAACTTTGAGTCCCAACTAATTTTAGCCCAGCAGATACTTTGGGAACAGTTTCTGCAACTCCAATCACTGGAATCGTTGGAATTACCCCAATGCCAAATATTCCTTTAAATGGCAATACATTACCAAACAACACTCCAGTTAAATTTACTCCAGCCGGAGGAACTCCAATTGACGGAATCATTCAAAATAACTCTTTTGTTCCAGCTAACGGAGCTCTTATTTCAGCTAACGCAACTATCGGAAGCCAAACTGGTGTCTTGTCATCTAACGGAGTTCCTAGTGTAAATGTCCCAACCAACTTTACTTCTCCAACATTAGGAATTCCTGGTAATGTTAGTGCAGTAGTAGGCCAATCTTTTACACAGACAATTCCTTTACAAAATTCTAATGTACCAAACGGAACTGATGCAAATTATGCTCCTCCAGGATGTGTACCACCAAATACAATTGCCGGTAAAATTCAAAATGGTGTTTTTGTACCTGCAACCGGTCAAAACTTACCAAATTGTGCGACAGTTGGTTTTAGTAATGGTACTTTAAGCTCTCCTTTAACTCCTCTTGAAAATCCAAAAGTTCCTTCTACAATTACTGCAGCAACTACTCCAATTGACACTCCAAATACAGATGTCGGTGCGGCTATTTTGGCAATGAACTGTATTCCTGATCCTGCAACTTCTGGTTCTACTGTAGTTTGTTCTGGTCAATTAAAATCATCTTTTGTTAAACCAGCAGCTGCTAATCCTCTCAAAATCAAACTTGAAAATACTGGCGCTACTGAAGCAACTTGTACATTTAACACAGATACAACCTTTACTTGTCTGCCTGCTAATGTTGGAACTGGTACCGGTCTCAAACCAGTTTTTGCAAGTAGCGGCCCTAACGGACTAACTGTCACTCCAGAAACTGTAATGGTCAACGCCAAACAAATCACTCAACCAGATTTGCCAAATATCGGTAAAAAAGACGCAAGCGATCCTTTCGCAAGTCAAACTGGCTACACTTGTACCGGAACTTTGAAAGACGAATATATTTTACCAGCTGACGGTCTCAAAGTCGGCGTCGGAACAACTCCAACAGGTGTTTGTATTGCCGGAACCACTGCCGGAACTGTAAATTGTACTAATGTACCTGTCACAGGAACTGTCGGACAAACCACTCTCAAAGCTCAGATTGGTAATGGAACTCCTGTAGACACTGCTCGTATTATCACGGTTCAAGCTGGTCCTACTCTCGGAGCTGCAAATGAAATTGTTGGACAAAAAGGCACACCTTTCCCAAGTATTACACTTCTAACAACTAACCTTCCAGATGGAACTATCGCAACATTTACCCCAGAAGGTGGTGCAAGTCCAATCATTGGTCAAATTATCCCAGTCAACAGCGTCAAAACATGGGTTCCTTTGAACAATCCAAACATTCCAAATAATGTTATAACTGGAGCCAAAACTGGAATTCTAAATGTACCTTCCAACTCTGCAGTCACACCTTTAACAATTCCAACTAACTTTACTGAAGCTCCAAATATTGGAAATCCTACAGGAGGTCAATTAACCGGAACTTTAGGTCAAGCTGTTAGCGGTACTATTCCTCTAAGTGGTAATTTTCCAAACGGAACTCCAGCGACTTACAAAAATAGCAGTAATAATGACTGTGTAATTGAAGGAACTATCCAAGGCGGTTCTTTTGTGCCAACTGGAAGTGTACCAAATCTTTGTCCAATCGGTCAAAACACAACTGGAACTTTGACAGCTCTTGGTCAAACTGCGACCAATATTCCAAGTAATTTTACAGCTCCTCAAGCTCAAGGAATTTTATTGATTAACTCCAACTCTGGCGACAAGAACATCATCTTCACTCCAGACAAAGCTACTCCAAAAGTCTTTACAAGCTCAGATTTGGAAATCAAAACCGTTAGTCTTGGATTCGTACCAAGTAACTGTACTATCAAATTCCGACCTAGCAAAACTCCAACTGCTGCGTGGCTCGATCTACCAACAACTGTCACTGGTGAAAGCTGTACAGCTATTTTGACTAAAGCTCAACAAGCATTAACACCTTGGTGGGATTACGAAATCAGATACCAAAGCCCAACTGGTCAAAAATACGGAGAAAATGGTGGCTACTTCTTCAATTACGGAGCAATGATCACACTTGATAGCACTGCTGTCAAACTTCCCTAAAATAAAAAACTTTTTACAAAAATAATTTTAGAATTAAGTCAATTAAAAATTGCAATTATGAAATCAAAATAAATCCAAATCCTTCACTTTCGCCAAAATTACCAGAATTAGCTCACAACTTTTTCTGGTTTTTTTGTTGCCAGAAATTACCAAAACTTTGAATCTCAAACTCCTTTGCCTGAAAATTAGATTTTTCCAAAATTACCAAAAGTTTGCACAAAGTTAAAATGTGTTTTATAATAGTTTTAGTTTGTTTTTATAATGTTTTAATGGTGTTTTAAAAAAATAATTTTGTAGTTTTTTGTTAATTTATCAAATAATTTGGTAAGACTAAACTAAAAACCAAAACACCAAAAGAACATTAAAAAACGATTAAAAAATAAAATAACTTGCCCAAAAACAAAAAATCATTTGTAGTCAAATCTTGCCAAATTCGCTTTATGACAAACCACAAACCTAATCCCAAAATCCACAAGTCTTGGAAATATAACCCAAAATTGCTATTTGATAAACTTCCTCAAGAAATTGTCCAAGAAATTGACCAAAATATTGGAACGGAAAATAAACAAAAAGATTTGGAAAATTCTCCCAAAATTCCCGAGCAAAATTCCAAAAATCTGGATAAAAATTCAAGTTTGGAAAACTCTCACCAAATTATCACGGTTCCGTTTCAGGCTTTGGCAATTCCACAAAGAAAAACCAGTTTGTCCATTTGGCAAAAAACTCAAGATTTATTGGGTCAAAGAATTAATAAGTTTTCAACTGGAACAATGGCGATTTTGGCTCTGATTCTGGCTTTTTCGTCAATTTTGGGAATGGCTTTTTTGGCAAATTCTAATAACAATGTTTTGAAAAATGCTCAAGCAAATGGCACAGAAATAGTTAAAAATCTAGCTTATAATCCAGCTCCAGTTTATAACAATACAAACCCTACTCAAAATACAGGGGGCAATACTACGACAGCTACTGACGGAAAATCTTTACCGGTAGGTACTGTAATGAAAGATGCTGATGGTCTGGAATTGGTTGTTGTGGAAAGAGCTGGTGAGAGGGTTTTTGTTGGGAAAGATGGTCAAAATGTAGTTAAAAGCTATCAAGGAGCTCCAGCTAATTGGCCTCAAGTTTTTCAAAGTATGTTGATAGTGGACGGATGTATACCAACAGGTAGCGGCACTTCTTTGGCATGCTTTACTGTCAATGGCCAAAGAGTCAAAGATCTCAAAACCTGTCCTCCAGGATGGACCACAAGCAGAGGGCTGTACAGAACATTGTATTCTGACTTAACTGGTATTGAATACTACTGCGAACTACATGAATGGGATTATCCAGAAATGGTTAAGGTAAATACTAATAGTGGATCAGGTGTTTTGGCCGTAACTGTGCCTGATCCTAACGGTCGTAATCTTTTAGTCAAAGAAAGTGCTATTACCAGATTAGAATTTATTTATTCAGAATGTCTAAAATCAAATGGAATAATTAAAGCTAAGGTGGAATATGAAACTCTTTTAAGTCTCAACAAAGATCAAATTGCAGGCAAACAGGAAAGACCAACAAAAGGTAAACCATTTACTTTAATTAAAAATGACTATCTTAGCAGAATTAGAAAAGGTCAATATGATATTGTAGGGGAAATGCCATATGAAACACTGAATATTTATGGTACTCATCCCAATGTTAGTTGTAATTGGCCAAGCGACTATACTTACACAGATTTTGGAGCAGGTGAAATTGCAGATTATATTGATGAACAATCTGGTACTGATACACAAGCAGTGCAAGACTCCAATTACAAAATCTTTGAAGCAAATGGAGCTGTGATCAAAGAAAGTGAATTTGTGGCGTGCAAGAAAAACAGTATAATGTCAAGTGGGGCAACTACCAAATTTGAATCGGTAATTTGTTTTTTCCCAAACGCTCAGGCTAAACGGAATCAAATTCAAAATAAAGAAAAAAATGGTGCAACACTTTGGTGTCCCAAGGGCTGGAATTTTGCTGATTATGATAACACTCCAGCTTCTCAAACTGGACAAAGCTGTTATGTAGGAGATGGAACTCCCAAATATAACGAATATGCGGCCAAAATTGATGCAGGTCAAATCCGTCAAGAACTGCCAAATATCGATCTTTCCAAAGTAGAAGCCATCGCAATGCCAGACAATCTCAAAAATGTGCAGATTCCAAGTTCTTTGAGCAATGAAGTTTTGGACAGATTTAGAATGTGTTCAAGAGGCAGAAATGGATCCGAGGATAGGGCCAAGTTTCCAGAAATACAACACGCTACGGTGAATTGTGGTATATTAGATGATAAATTTGTTCAAAAAGATACACCTTGTCCAAATGGTTGGTTTAAGGATTTTAGGTATAAGGATTCTACTGACCCTAATGATAGACGATTTTATGATTGCGGTTTAGATTATAAGACTTTTGAGAATTTTTGGTCTATTTTTACAATAAAAGCTGATAGAATTTTTGGTATTTATGATGAAACTATTAATTCTAAAAATCTGAAAACAGGGGATTCTGGGATTAAATTCTACACGGATGAATTAGAATGGCCAGGCTATGATAGAAAATACAAAACAATTGAATTTAAAGAACCACAGGTTTTGAAAGATACCAATTTTACATATAAAGGATTACGTTACGAACAATTAAATGATGGACAATTTAGGATTGATATAACAGGTATAACTTCTCCTGATAAAGAATTAATTAGTTGTACATATAGAACATATGACTCCAATATAGCTAATGAGACTTACCAGTCAGCAAAACCTCAAAATATAATGGTCACTTCATGTTACATGAAAACAGATGCAAACGGAGTTGGGTCAGTAAACTGTAATGAAATAAATTCCGTTATCTATGAAAGAGGACTTCTTTTTAAAGGAACTGCTGCGTGTATTTTTAAGGGTGATATTTTTGGAGTCAGATACTTGCTTCCTGAAAACATTCAACAAAAGATTGCTGGTTTTGAAAATGGAAATGTCGGTCTAACCAAAGAAGAATCTGCTCCTTATAAAACTAAAAGTGGTGGAAATAATTCAACAAACACAAACAATAATCAAAATGCTACAGTTCCAGACCATTTGAAAGACGAAACTATCAAGAGATTTGATGAGTGCAGTGCTAATAAAGAAGGTTGGTTTTGTGCCAAAATTGACGGGCGTAAAATTGATAAAGCTATTGATTGTCCAATTGGCTGGAAATACAACGGAAATACAACATCTTGTTATGTGACTGGTCAAGAATCACTGGAAATCAGTGGTGGGAAAATTGTCAAGAAAGGTACAAATCAAGGAAATAACAACGACAAAATATGTGCTCAAGTTCTAACCGTTGGGCAAAATGTCAATAATCGCCAAGAAATCAAGCAATTTCCTAATTCCTGTCTGCCAGATGGTTTTGAGAGAATTACCGATCAAATGGTCGCAGCCGTTGCCTACCGAATGAGTGAATGTGGAATGGAAGGGAATAATTCTTTAGTATGTAAAAAAATTGATGGACGACAAGTTGTCAAAAATTTGGATTGCCCTAAAGGCTGGACTGGAAGTGGAGGTCAAACTGCTTGGAATTGGAATTTTGGAAATATTAAAGCAAACGCAGCAGATGTTCCAAGAGAAACGAATAATTCGGCAAATTCCTGTGTTCTCAAAAATTCCTTGTGGGGAGATAATTTGTCCAAACTTATCAAACTGGAAAATGGGCTTTTGAAAGACGCTGGTTCTAATGGAAATTCTAATGATCTGATTGGACCAATAGACACTAGAAAAGAAGTTTCCAAAGTCAAAATGTACGAAGATTGCAAAAATTCCGGTGGAGTCATAGAAGACACCAACATTTGTCAAAAAAATGATCAATCCAAAGTCTTTATCGCTAGTTATAATAATTGTGAAATCAAAGATGCTTTTGTTATGTGTCAAAAAAGTACTGACCCAGCTACCCAAAAAACCACAGCACCCAAAGTAGCAATTTTTAAGGATTGTCCAGCTTCTGGAGGAACTTTGATTGAGAATATCTGTCGCAAAAATGACGAATCTAAAGCGGTAATTGCTAGTTATGTAGATTGTGAAATCAAAAACGCTCTTCAATTATGCCAAAAAATCAGTGATTCCGTGCCTCGTCCTGTCATTGACTATGTGTCTGCCAATAAACGAGATAACCCTAATTGCAATCCCGAAAAAGATATGGATGGTAAAATGCGAGATTTGAATGACCAACAATGCAAAGATCGTATAAATGGTTACACTGGCCCATTTAATTTTCAAACTGGAGGCAAACGCGGAACTCGCAACTGTTATTATGTCGGTTCAGTTCTTAATCGAGGCTATGGCTGTGACAAACAAGGTTATCTTATAATTTCTTGTGATACGATTGGTCGGTATGCAAGTAGTAATCCTGATCAAGATTTTGGTGCACCGAATTGTAGAAATACTTTTGTAGCCCAAACTCAAGAAGCTCAAATCATTAATCTTGGAATCTCTGATGTTGCCAAAACAACAATTGGCGGAGTGCAAGGTGTCATTGCCACAGATTTAATGGATAATCCTCGTAATTTTACCGCCTGTTTTGAGCCAACACAAAATGGAGCTGGTTTTCAGACAGGTAATGCTTATTGTACAGCTGGCGGTGGAATTACTCCACCATCCCCTACTGCGGTAAGTTGGATAAATATCGGTCAAATCAATGTTTTGGCAATTCCGGGTGACCCAATACCTGGTGGAGTCGGAGTTGGAGCAAAACCTGGAGCTGGAGCCACTGGACTAACAGGGCCTGGAACTGGTGGATTTGATATTGGAGGTCTCAAACTTTTGGATATTGATTGTTTGTTTTCTCGAGGTGAAGATGTACTAGCAGCTAATAGAACTAAAGGCTGTCTTGTAGATCGGATCACTAATTTTTTGATTACTTTGTCTTATCCTTTGGCACTTTTAGTCTTGATTTGGGCTGGTTATCAGTACTTTATTGGCGGAGTGGACGGCAAATCTAACGGTCTAAAGGCAGTTCAAGCTGTAATTGCTGGAATTGTGCTAATTTCTGGTTCAAAAATTATACTGGATACTTTAGCCCAAACCATACCATCTGATGGCGGTGCTTTTAAAACAGCTCCAATTATTGGATTGATCACACTTATTAAAGACTTTTTCGTTTCTCTGTCTACTCTTGTCGCCATTTTGGTTATCGTTTGGGGCGGCTACAAATTCTTCTTTTCAGGTTTGGACTTTGAAAAAGAAGGTGGTATCAAAGCTATCAAAAATGCAGTAATTGGTCTTGCGATAATTTTAATTGCAAATTCACTGGTTGACACTATAACCAAAATTGGCAACGACATAGCCTCCAATCCAACAACTGGACTAACTTTAGCTTTGGACAATCTTATCAAACCAATGCTTACGAATGTAACGAGTTTATTATTCACAACGGCGTCGCTTATGGCAGTTCTCGTCATCGTTTGGGGCGGCTACAAATACTTTTTCTCAGGACTTGAAATCAGCAAAAAAGATGGAATGGACAATATCAAAAATGGAGTTATTGGTTTGGTCACGGTGATTTTGGCTGAAGGAATCGTTAAAATAATAGACGCTAGTGTACTCAAAACACCAGCAGCGGGAGGTGGCTTTCTCAACATTAACACCGCGTCAATCACCGGATTTATCGTCAGTATCGTCAACGGAGTTCTGTTGCCAGTTTCCACCGCTTTCACCGTTTTCTTCGTGGTTATGGGCGGCTTCTATTGGACGACTTCTAGTGACGATTCCAAACGGGCAGAAAAAGCCAAAAAGTCAGTTGTCAACGCTTTAATTGGCCTTGTAATTGTAATTTTGGCGGTGAGTTTTGTCCAGATTGTCAAATACTTGGTCGGAGGCTTGTCAATTTAGCAAATTTAATTCAGCAGACTCAGTTTTAAAGCTCAGTTTTAAAGTTAATTTTTGGAATTTTCTCGTTAATTTTCCTAACGCAACTTTTCAACGCAATTATTTTCCTCCTTTTGGTGGAATTTTTTGCCTTTTTCTTTGCATGGCTTTTTTGTAGAATTTTTGTAAATATTTTTTAGATTTTGACTTTTTGTTTTTAGAACTACAGATTTTAATCATAATTTTACTGTTTTATTTTTCAGATAAAAGCAATAACCGATATTTTTCAGATTTTTGAGAATTTGCCAACTATTTGCCAACCTAAAAAACAGAAAATAGCTTAAATTTACATATTTTGGACAAAAGAAAAAAAGTAAATCATAATCACAAAAAAAATCACAAAAATAGATTTTAAACTCAAAAATTAAATTGCTTCAAAGATTTCAAGTTTTTAGCTTCTTTTAAATCAAAATTAAGCTCAAAAAAACTAACTTTCTCAAAACAAAAAAAGCTCTAATTTCAAATTAAAAATAAAAATAATTCTCAAAACAAAAACAAATATGTCCAATCAATTTAGCCAAAAAATTATAGAAAAAAAAACCGAAACCTCAAACCAAAATTCAAATAATTTGGAAATAGAAATGGGAAAAATTTCAAATCAAAATTTCAAAATTCAGACTTTGCCAAACAGAAATTCCAAAAATAATACGGCGATTTTCATTCAAAAATTAACAGACCTCAATTCTAAACTTTTGAGAATTACAACCTTTACTTTGGTTATTGGCTTGATTTGCTTGGGTTTTTGGCAAAATCCTGCCTTCAAAAATGCTCAAGCTGCGGTTTCACCACAAGGCTCAATTGAAAAATTAAACTGTGCGTTTGGCTCGGGTTTTGCTTGGGATCCAGATGATACCTCCAAAAATGTCGGAATTCAGATTTATGCGAACGGGCCTTTTGGTGTTGGTACTTTGGTGGGACAAACTTCTGCAGATCAAAATCCCAAAAATCTCGGTTTGACAAGCAACATCCAGCAAATTACGGGAGATGGGAATCGACACGGTTTTTTCTTTTATATTCCCGCAAGTCTTCGCAACAATCAGAGTTTTAGTTTGCATATTTATGCACTCGACACAACTGGCGACAACGGCACTCTTTTGGGAAATCAGACTTTGACTTGTCCCAATGGGAACGCAAGCATCACGGGAAATGTAGAGGGAAGTCCGCTCAAAATCACCACGACCGACAGATTAGCTGGTGCGATTGACTCTCTGACTTGGCGAGGTAAAGAGTTTGTCAATAGCTGGGATCACGGGAGACAAATCCAGTATATGTGGCAAGCTAACGGACTTGGGGAATGCTACAACCCAACCGAAGCTGGGACTTATTATGATGATAAAGGCCCAAACTCCACCACTATTCTCAATTATATTCAAACGAGTGGAAATACAATTGTCACCGCAAATTATCCAGGCTATTGGGCCAAACCAAATACTCCGTCTTATTTTTGCACGGGAGCGAACATTTCTGTCAATCAAGACCTGGCAAGTCCTGACAAACTCGTCAAACAAGTTCAAATCGGGCATGGTGGCATTGACGGAGTAATTAAAATGAACGCCAGTATCAGCATTACCAAACCATTTGACAGACTTTTTGTAGAGACTCCAGCGGCGATTTTGGACAGTTCTTTTACCAAGGTTTGGCGGTATAATCCCAAAACCCAAAAATTAGAAGACTCCGTTGAAGATTCCAAATATCAAAGTATGATTTTTTCGTATCGGAGACTTGAGACCACACCACCGATTTTGTCTACTCCTGACGGACAATACGCGATGGGAGCCTACGCCACAACTGCCTCAACTGGACGCCGCATAACCTACAGCGTAGTCAAATACCCAAACCCAAACGCCAACGAAGCCACAAATGTTTTGAGTATTTCAACCAACGAAGACGCTGTTCCTGTAGGCGATTTGAATTACGAATCTTTTTTGATTGTCGGAACTCTCGCAAGTGTCCAAGCCAAAATGAACCAACTTTACCAAATTAATCAAACTGATACTCAGTTGCCAGACGGTAGTTTAGACGGAGCGGATTGCAAACAAGCTTTTGGTTGGGCGTGGGATCCTAAATCGCCAAACACTTCAATTTCAGTTGAAATTTACAAAATTGATGCGACTAATAACGAGACAATTCTTGGGCGAACTACCGCAAATCTCTACAACGGCGGTGTCCAAAACTTGGTTACAAATGACAATGGACTTCACACCTTTGTTTTCCCAATTCCAGAAAGTCTCAAAAACGGTCAAGAACACAGGCTTTACGCGAGAGCCATTAACACAAATCCAAATTTTGTCAACCCACACATTCAAGGAATGGCTAAAATTACTTGTCCTCCAGCTTCTAGTTCAATCACCAGTTCAAGTCCCACTTTAATCGCCAATTCCAGCCAAACAAATTCCCAAAATAGTTTTCCAACAAATTTTCCAACTTTTCCCAATTCCAGTAATTCTCAAAACAACTCCAGCAATTTAGGTTTTAGTTTGCCAAATTTGCCAATTCCCAGCAGTTTTTCTTCAATTTCTAGTTCAATTTCTAATTCAAACTCACTGAATTCCAGCAGTTTTTCAAACACAGCAAATTTAAGTTCTCCTAATTCCTTGCAAAGCTCTCCAAATTCCACAGGAAATACAAATAT
>JFJP01036944.1_pt2 | contig 14601 bp, 22 predicted proteins | sample 431651 | NCBI WGS metagenome assembly JFJP01 (sample SAMN02602958, study PRJNA72255) | Microbial mat metagenome, whole genome shotgun sequencing project. | biome: fresh water; feature: sink hole; material: water; isolation source: purple microbial (photo- and chemosynthetic) mats found in...
CCTCGTGTTATACGAGGGTTTTTTATTAGGATCCAGAATGTACCTAGGTAAAATCCCAGGTGGGCAACCGCAATCCGACACCACGGTGCCGAATAATATAAGTCCGCCCTTAAAATTTAAATAGCTAGAAACATTCATGGATCCTGTCTTTATTATACTCCCACTAATTGATATGTCGAGTTTAAAATTTATAAAGATTTTATATATATCTTAATAAAAATTTATATAAATTTAAGCTTTAAAGAACCACACTTCCACGATCACATAAAATAGGTCAGTCTCAGACTTAATCTAAGATAAATAAACGCTAATTATTCCAAAAATCCATCAAGGTTAATGTCGTATAGAATTTCTTCCTGAATTAATCGATAATTAATTAATTCTTCCTCCTTAAACCATAAATCAATTTCCTTTTGGGCTTCTTCAAGAGTTGAGGAGGCATGAATTATATTACGAACTGCCCTACCGTCAATATCCGCCATTTCATATGAGTCAATCACAAAATCACCGCGCAAGGTTCCTACATCAGACGTTAATGGTTCAGTACAGCCGACAATTTTCCTGACAACTTCTACACAATTAGCCCCTTGCCAAACCATTGAAACAACCGGACCTGATGTGACATATTTTATTAGCCTTTCTAAAATCTTTTGGCCAGCAGCAACCGGATCTAAAGTTGGAGGTGTTATTCCCTTTTTTATATAAGAATCAATGGCTTTTTGACCAACCTTTTCAATCCAATTATCTTCCAGTTGGTAGTGTTTTTCAATTTTTTCTGATTTTGGTACTGAAAATTTTAAACCAACTAATTTTAGACCTGTTCTTTCTATCCTCTTGATCACCTCGCCAATTAATGATCTCTGGACCCCGTCTGGTTTAATAATTACTAATGTCCTCTGATATTGTTGGTGGTTTTTTTTCATATTTTTTCATTATTTCGCTTTCTACTAATTCCTTCGATCTTCCGTACTTCAAACTTGATAATTCCTTTAATTGATCTAGAACCTTAAAATTACCTTCCGGCGACCTCATGGTTTTTAAATTAAAAGGTGTCACCGGCACTCCAGAAACTAGCATCTTTAGGTAGCAATTGTAATTATCTATATTCATAATATCAGCCGCGTCAAAAACAGGGTTAAACTGACTCTCTAAATATTTCGCATCGTCACCTCCAACTCTAAAAACGGCCATGGATCCAACGTTACCGAAAACTGAGTCTTTAATTTTTTCATCCAACTGCGCAATATATTGGTGCGCAATGTTTAAGGAAAGTTTATATTTTCTAGCCTCAGATAAAATAGTGGAAATCGAGTCAGTGGTAATATTCTGAAATTCATCAATATAAAGGTAAAATGTAGGAAAATTTTTACCCATAGAATCTGCTCTGGACAAAGCCGCCATCAAAATTTTTCCGACCAAAATCAGACCAATTAAATTAGAGTTGATGTCACCGAGCCGTCCTTTTGATAAGTTAACAAGTAAAATCTTTTTCTCGTCCATTATCTTACGGAAATTGAAACTTGATTTTTCCTGAGCAACTACCGGCCTCATAATATCGTTCGCCAAGAAAATGTCGAATTTAGAAGTAATGTACGGCACTATATTTTGTAGCGAAGCTTCTCCGCCAGCCTTCCCCGCGATTTCTTCCCAAAACTGTTTAACGATTGGGTTTTTACATCGAGATAATTTTAATTTTCTAAATTTTTCGTCAGCCATAACTCTTGAAACATCGAGCAGGGTGCAACCGGTTTCAGGATCTTCAATAACTAACTGGGTTGAGTTTCTAAAATATTGTTCGAACATTGGACCCATTGATTCTGGGCTGCCTTTATATAGTTTAGTAAAAATACTAAACATTTCATTAACTACGAATGTTTTTTGCTCTGGAAAATTTGGATCGTATTCCAACATATTCAAAGCCATTGGTCTTTGCATGTTAGCGGGGTCAAAGTAAATCAAATCTTCATATCTTTCTGGAGGGATATTTGCGAGCACATCCTGAATATCAGAACCATGGGGGTCAATCATACAAACTCCTTCTCCGTTCTGAATGTCCTGGATAATCATAGTTTTCATGAAGTTGGTTTTACCAGTACCAGTCTGTCCGATGGTGTAAAAATGTCTCAATCGATCATCAGCCGAAAAATGAATCGGCGTCATAATACCACGATTAACATTGTCCCCTAATTTAATTCCTTCATTTTTAATTGATAATGGAGCCGGAGCAGTTTTTGACTTATTACTTCGCAATTGTGGAGATAAATCAGAAGACTGATCTGTAAAGTGAAAAATAGTAGCTAATTCTGATAAGTTTAATGGGGCATCGAATTTAATATCAAATTGTCGATAAGTAAATTCATCAAAAAATATTTTCTTATCTTTTGGTTTTAATTCTTTAAATTCAAATTCATTTCCCAGCGGGTTAGTAAATTGATTGAAAGCAGATCTTAGGTCATTCAGAATATCTGTGGCCCTACTTTGACTTGATGCAGAAGCAACGATCCTAATATTGGTAGAAACAATGGAACTTTTTAACTTGTGAACAATGTTTTCTGCTAACCTATTATCTGATGATTTATTTTTAAAATCGTCATCTTTTTCTTCTTTAGCAGAAAAAGAATTAACGGTTTTATCAACAGATTTAATAAATTTAGAGAAACCACTTATAATGCGATCTGATTTTGTATTTAAATAATGCAATTCCTCGGCTTCCTCACCCTTCTCGACTTTCTTCAAAGCCTTAGAATAATTTTTTTCATAGAATCCTCCGGTCGGTTTAAAAATTAACTGAATCGCTGCCCCTTCAGTTGTTTTATCCAATTTAGAAAAAACATTTAAAATAACTCTTAGGGGGTCATTTTTGAATTCGTCAGCAGTTTTGATCGGATTTGCTGGTAAATTTTTTAGTGATGCATAATTTCCATCTGAAAAACCATTTTCATTAAAAATATTGAAATCATTTTTTTGCTCTATTAAAATTGCAGTTGGGAAAACAGACAAAATTTGTTTTTCGAATAAGTCTTTTTTATTATCAGGAACAGAAATATAAAAAATAAATTCCTGATTATCAATTGAATTGGCAATTTCCAAAGTTAGATAATCATTCTTATCAACATCTGAGACCGAGATCATACCAGCGAAAAATTGTTCCATAGCAAAAATTAATTCCTCCAAAGTTTTTGCATCTTCCTTATCAGAATTAGTAATAGATACTTCAAACAGTGTTCTTTTTAGGACCTTATATAATGGTGTTCCCTCCTGTAGCCCAGTAACTGGATAGCCTTCCTTTAAATATTGAATTAAGAATCGATGGAAATCATCATAAATATGTTGATTTTCCATCCTCTTAATAACGTCCAAGGTGTTGCTGATTCCTTTCTCATAAACCAAACTAACCAATTCAGACATTTTCGCATCATGACCTTCTGGGCTTAATTTCAAAACTATTTCGTCTCGAAATTTTTCTGGAACAATGTGACCCTTATCTAAAACTTCCTCAGGTGTGTGATCGTTGTATTGATTTATACTTTCTGAAATAATTTCAATTTTTTCAGAATCCTCTAGCTGTCCTGTTTCGATTGATTTTTGCTGTTCAACTTCCTTTTCTTTATTGGCGATATATTCCTTCAAAAAAGAAATTTCTTCCTCTGGATTACTGAATTTTTGATTTTCAAAATATTTTTGCTCCATATTTAATTTAAATTATTATTATCTAAAAAATCTTTCAGGAAAGTTTCAATCGAATATTCACCTTCTAAATCTAGAGTCTCCACGTCTGGTGGAATTTCCACACTTGTCAGCAAACAATATAGGGCACAATTATCCAAATCTTCTTGCGAATAAGCATCATTAATTCTTTCAAGGAAAGCTGCGGTTTTTTGTTCAAAAAAACTGACGGTATCAGGGCTGTCATTTTTTATTTCTTCTAGAATTCCTTGGCACTCCTCGAGCTTAACCAAATCACCAACATCCAAATTTTCTAATTCAATTTCCTCTATTGAATTTTCTAGAGTGTCTTCATTATCATCACCAAAGACATCACTCTCAAAACTTGATTCATTTTTGTTGGTAAAGTTTTCAAACATATAACGTTACAAATAATTATAACATTTTTAAAAATAATCTGAAATTTTTCTTTTATGTAAAAATCCTTATTCTGTTATCGCTTTCAGGCAGTAGTGATTACTAAATGGAAAAGGAGCATTAACCCATGGTTCCCCAAAATTTTCAATATTCATGTCTATAGCCGTATCAAATACTGATAAAAAATAAGGAGACCCATTACGATTACATCCATGAAAATCATAATTTATAACCATATCAATAACAGGAACAGAATCATATTCAGGCCCATAATCAGTATATTTTACAATTCCTCTAGCGTAATCAGGGTTATAATTCATATAGCCTCCAGGAACTAATTTGTAAATTACAATATACATAAGACCTTCTATTGCTTCTGTGTAATTATCATTAATATTTCCCCATGGCCCACCACGGACCAGACTCATATAATCACCATCATGATCAGCAACATACATTTCTATTGCTGTCATAATCTGTTTTGTTTCCTGCATAAATGCTGACCATTGGGCTTTTTCTCTAGCAATATTTAAAGAAGCGAGCACAATAGAAGCCAACAATCCAATAATTGCAATCACGACCAGTAATTCGATCAATGTGAAGCCTTTTTGTTTTACATTAAAAATCATAATTATTTCCTAGTCAAAATCACTGGGCCATTTTCGGTAATAACAATAGTATGTTCAAATTGCACGGATAAACTGCCATCCTTTGTAGAATAAGTGTAGCCATCTTTTCCTAATTTAATTCGGCTAGTGCCAAGTGAAAACATTGGTTCCAAGGCGAGAACCATTCCTGCTACTAATTTATCGCCTTCTCCCTTCTCTCCTTCGTTCGGAACATACGGATCTTCATGGACTTCATATCCCACGCCATGACCAGTTAAACCTTCCATAACAAACAAATCATTTTCTCGTGCAATTTTAGAAATGGCATTTCCAATATCACCAATTGTATGACCCACTCTAGCAGCTTTGATCCCAGCGTACAGCGCCTCTTCTGTTTTAGAAATTAATTTTTTTATATCCTTTATTTCCTCTTTTGTGTATTTATCTTCTAATTTCCCAGCCACTACCGTCACTGCATGATCTGTATATAAACCTTTATAAATTAAGCCCATATCCAAGTTAACCAAATCGCCACTTTCTAGAATTTTCGGGTTTTCATTTGGGATTCCGTGGACAATTTCATCATTTATAGATATACAAATAGCCGCTGGATAAGGCCTATCGGCACCACTAGGTGTAAAATTTAAGAAAGCTGGCCTACCACCAGACTTTTCAGCTAGTGCTCTAGCCTTTTGATCTAAATCAGCTGTTGAAACTCCAACTTTTACTTCTTTTGATAACTCACTCAAAATAAGGGCAAGTTTCTGACCACCTTCTTTTAAAATTTCTATTTCTTCTTTTGTTTTTAGTTTAATCATTTTTAGTTGCTTGGCATTCGGTAATCATAGTCCAATTATAAGAACGAAGTTAAATTCTATAGAATATCCAATTCCTTTTCCAAATCTAAGGCTCTCAAAATATCTTGATGTACCTGTTCTACTGATTGTTCTCCGTTTATTTCATTAAATTTATAAGATTTATGTTTTCTATAGTAATCCAAAATTGGGGAAACATTCATTTTAAACCAATTTAATCTCGCTTGGATATCGTGATCTTTTTTATCATCAGACCGTCCCCTTTCGTGCATTCTATTTGCAGCCCACTCATCGCTCACATTCACGTAAACAATCTCTACATCATTCCTGCCATAAAAATCCAAAGCCGACTCTAAAACTTGTGCTTCTAAAATTCTTCGTGGGGTTCCATCAATCAGTAAGTGGGTATGTTTTTCCATATTAGAAATAGCCTCTCCAGACCATGCCCAAATAGCTAAAAATTCTGGCTGCAAGCCTCCTTCTTCCGAAATTTTTCTCGCCAAGAGACTTGAATAATTATTTTCCTGAATAAATGATCTGAATCGATTCCCAGATTCCAAATGAAAACACAGCCTTCTTTTTTCATCAACCTTGTTTATAAATTCCATCAACTTTTCAACTTGGGTTCCCTTCCCACAAGCTGACTTGCCCATAAAAATAATAGTTTTAAGGTTCATATGCTATATTGTATGATTTTTTCAATAATAGAGCAAATTAATTTAACTATTTTATTAGATCTAGAAATAAGAACCACATACTGTTTTTGAGTTGCCCCGCAGGCTTTCGGGGTCAATGCCCTTGTTGGCTTGACGCAAGAAAGCCGAGGACTGGCAACGAAAAAATATGTAGGTGGTGCTTATTGTTAATCTAAACAACCAACACTAATTTATAGTGACCTAGTGTTTGAAAGAATTAATATTCTCTCATTGAAATTTGAGAATCAACTTTTTTGACTAGATCAATAGCAACTGAAACGGCGATCAATAATGCTGTACCTCCAATAGTTAGAGTTGAAACATTAGGTAACACTGCCTGAACTAAAATAGGTAGAACCGCAATGAAACCTAGGAACAATGCGCCGACTAAAGTAATTCTAGAAACAATATTCCCTAAATAATTAGCAGTGTGTTCTCCAGGTCGAACTCCAGGGATAAAAGCTCCGCTTTTCTGTAAATTCTCTGAAATTCCTTTTGGATCAAAAGTAACAGCAGTATAAAAATATGTTAATAAAAATACTAATATAAAATATAGAATTCCATAATTCCATTGATTTCCAATAAACTGGTTAATTTTAACAGCAACCATCTGAGAAGTTTCTCCACCAAAACCTTCTAGTAAAGCCACAACCAAATTAGGTAACATTAAAATAGATAGGGCGAAAATGATAGGAATCACACCAGCTTGGTTTAATCGCAATGGTAAATATGTTGAAGCACCAGTTGCTGAACCACCTCTTGCTTGTTTTGCATAAGTAACCGGGACAGGTCTTTCGGCTTCATTCACGATTACTACTCCAACAACAATGATAATTCCAACGATTAGAAAAGCAATTAGTGATGGTAATTGAGAAGCGTCATAATTGAAAATAGTATTCTGAATAGTTCCAGGTAAGCTTGCTACGATACCAGCAAAAATGATCAATGAAACTCCGTTTCCTATTCCGAATTCTGTAATTAATTCTCCAATCCACATTAACAAGACTGAACCTGCAGCAATAATTGTTAGGTTTACAATCATTCCAAGGTTAGTTAAATCAACAATAACTCCTTGTTGTTTTAAAAGAGTTAAAAAGCTAAAGCCCTGTATAAAAGCAAGAAGAATTGTTAATAATCTGCTGTATTGAGTGAATTTCAATCTTCCGGCTTGTCCTTCTTCCTTCTGAAGCGATTTTAATGGTGGGAAAACCATTGTCATCACCTGCATGATAATAGAAGCGGTGATATAAGGCCCAACTCCAAGCATTACGATAGAAAAACTAGACAAACCTCCACCAGAAGAAATGTTGATTAGGCCTAGTAATTTACTATTATTGAAAAAATTATCTAACGCAGCTTGATTTAAGCCTGGAATTGGAATCGCAGATAATAACCTAAAAACCAACAAAGCACCTAAAACAAAAAGTAATTTACTTGATAAATTTTTGTCCTTTATCACTAATTTAATTTTTTTGAAAAATGTTTTAATCATTTGTTTATTGTAACAAATTATTATTTAATTTGTCCTCCGGCTTTCAAGATAATTTCTGTAGCAGTTTTAGAAGCTTGGCAGTTTTTGATAACTAATTTTTTAGTTAATTCACCGTTTGCTAATATTTTTACTAATGGTAATTTACCATGATCCTTCTTTAATAGGCTTCTAGAGTATAAGCTTGAAGGGTTAACAGTTTCTCCGTCTTTGAAGTTTTTTTCTAGACTTTCTAATGAAACATGTTGAGCATTTTTTTGGAATGATTTGTTTTGGTTAACACCACGCCCTCTTAATTTAGGAATTTTCTTGATCATGTCTCTGATTTCTGGTCTACCAGAATTACCAGATCTCGCTTTTTGACCTTTTGTACCCTTTCCTGAAGTCTTTCCTCTTTTACCACCTCTTCCGACTTGGATAGATCTTTTATCTGATTTTCTTCTTTTTAATTCGTGAATTTGCATAAGCCTAATAAATTATTTTTTAAGGGTTTGTAAAGCTTTTACTGTTGCTCGAGCAATGTTTAACTTATTTTTACTTCCAGAAACAATTTTTGCATTAATATCAGTTAGTCCAGCTAATTCAAAAACATCTCTTACTGCAGAACCTGCGACTAGACCTCTACCTTTTGCAGGTATAACTAGTATTTTAGCTGAGTTATATTTAGCATTGATTTCATGAGCGATTGAATCATATTCTGTTCTTTTGACATCTATCATATGTCTTTTAGCATTTTTAACTGCTTTATCAATAGCCAAAGTAGTGTCTCCGGCTTTACCGATTCCAACTCCAACCTTTCCGCCTTTGTTTCCAATCACAACAGCAGCACTAAATGAAAATCTTCTACCTCCTGAAGCAACACGAGTTACTCTTCGAATGTCTAGAATTTTTTGATCAAATTCAGATTTAACTCTTTCTTTATTTTTTCTGAAAGGTCTTCTTTTGTTCTTAGTAAATTCTTTTTTTGGTTGATTACTGTCTTTACTAGGATTTTCTTTTTTGATTTCTTGTTCGCTCATAATTTATTATTAAAATTTTAATCCATTCTCTCTAGCAGTGTCTGCTAATAATTTGATATTCCCCATGTATTTATGACCACCTCTATCAAATACAATTTCTTCGATTTTCATAGTCTTGGCAATTTCTGCGATTTTTAAACCAGCTGAAATCGTTCTTTCTTTTAAGGTTTTACCTTTTTCCAATTTTGTCCAAGCGTAAGCAATTGTTTCAGATTTATCATCATTAATTAATTGGGCAATCAAATTTACATTTGATTTAGAAACAGATAAACGAGGCTTTTGGGCAGTTCCAAAAACTCTAGCTCGAATTTTTTTATGTCTTCTTTCAATTTTTGCTTTTTTATCGTTCATGTTTTTTAATTAAAATTATACTGTCTTTTTACCTTCTTTTCTTTTAATGACTTCATCTGCATATCTTATACCTTTACCCTTATATGGTTCTGGTTTTTTGTTTGATCTAATAACGGCTGCAAATTCACCAACAGCTTGTTTATCGATTCCAGTTATTCTAACTTTTTCCTTTTCAACCACCACGTTAATCCCTTCTGGGATATTTAATTCTACTTGGTGAGAAAGACCGATATTTAAAACAACGATTCTACCTCTGACTTCTGCCTTGTATCCAATTCCTTCTATAATTAGGTTTTTAACAAATTCTTTGTTAACACCTTCTACCATATTTGAAATAATTGAAGAATAAGTTCCCCACAAAGCGTTTGTTTGGATTGATTCGTCTTTTGGAGTTAAAACAACAAGATTACCTTCAACTTTAATTTCAATAGCCGGCAAATAATTTGCTTTTAGTTCTCCAAGTGGTCCCTTAACAACAATTTCTTTTTCTGAAATTGTAACTTGAGTTTTATCATTTAATTCTATTGGTTTTTTTCCTATTCTAGACATATTTTTATATTATTACCAAATTTGAAACATTACTTCTCCTCCAACATTTTTTTCTCTAGCTGTTTTATCACAAACTATTCCAGCTGGAGTTGTAATAACTGCTATACCATAACCACTTTTAACAGATCTAATTTCTTTAGCCGGACTGTAAATTCTTTTAGAAAGTTTTGAAACTCTTCTAACATCATTGATCGCAGGACTATCCTTTTCATCATATTTTAGATTAATAAGAATATCTCTACCGTCAACTTTAAATGAATCTATGAAATTGTTATTTTCAAGCACTTTTAAAATTGATTCGTAAATCTTGAAATAAGGAACAGTGATTGATTCTTTTTTAACCATTGATCCATTTTTTAATGCTATTATTAAGTTTGAAATTTTGTCTCCTACCATGATGATTTTTTTATTCCTGGGATTTTACCTTCATTGGCTAATTCTCTGAAGCAGATTCTGCACATATCGAAATCTCTCATGTATCCGTGTTTTCGGCCACATTTAAAACATCGTCTTACTACACGACTTTTAAATTTCGGTGTTACTTTTGATCTTGCTATTGTTGATTTTTTAGCCATAAAATAAATTTTTTATAATTTATGTTTGCCTATACTATCAAGCAAACATAATAATGTCAATTAAATTAAAGGTTTTTTAAACCCTGAAATTATTTTCAACGAATTAAAAATAATTTCAGGGTTTAAAAGCCTATGCTTTTAAAGTTTCCTTCTTTTCTTTAGTAAAAGGCATTCCTATTAGTTCAAGAAAAGCGATAGTTTCCTCCTTTTTCTTTGATGAAACTACAATTGTTATCCCTAAACCGAAAGAGTCTCGAACATCCTGATCTGCAGTTTCTGGGAAAATAGCATTTTCTTTGATTCCAATGCTGAAGTTACCCATTTCATCAACACTGTCCTTTGATAAACCTCTGAAGTCTCTTGTTCGAGGTAAAGCAATATTGATTAACTTATCAAGAAAGTTAGTAGCTTCCTGCCCTCTCATAGTAACTTTGTAACCAGAAAGTTGACCTTGTCTAACTTTGAATGTAGCAATAGATTTTTTAGCAGGTTGAATAGATGGTTTTTGACCAGTAATCAAAGCCAATTTTTCTTCAATATTTTTGATTCTGTTTTTATCTGTCACAGAACCAACTCCAATATTTACTATAACCTTTTCAATCTTTGGAGATTGCATTGGGTTAGTATATCCAAATTTTTCTTTCAAAAATTTGAATGATTCCTTTTGTTTTTCTGATACGCTTTTAATCATGGTTTTATTATTAAAAATTAAATTTTCTGCCCGCTCGCCTTGCTAATTCTAACTTTCTTGCCGTCTTCTATTAAATAACCAACTCGACTAGGCTTGTTACTTTTTGGATCTATTATAGAAACATTTGATGCATCAATTGGCATATCAATTTCTATTATTTGTCCTTTTTTATTCTTAAAGCTAACATGTTTTTTAGTAGCATTAACACCTTCAACAATTACTTTATTATCACTAGCTAGGACACGTAAAACTTTTCCAGTTTTACCTTTATCTTTTCCAGCGATAATTATTACATTGTCATTTTTCTTGATTTTCATAATACGTTAATTATATAACTTCGGGTGCTAATGAAATAATTTTTTGGAAACCAATTTCTCCTAATTCTCTTGGAATAGGTCCGAAAATACGGTTTGCGATAGGTTCTTTATTTTCCTTGTTCACTATTACTACTGAATTTTCATCAAATTTAACATAAGAACCATCCTTTCTTCTAAATGGCTTTCTTTGTCTTACGATAACAGCAGTTAAAATATCCTTTTTCTTGACTTGCTTTCTTGGTTCCGCCTTTTGTACTGACAAAACTACTAATTCGCCAATTTCAGCGTATCTCTTTTTAGATGAACCAAGGATCTTGAAAATTCTTCCGATTTTCGCTCCTGAGTTATCTGTTATTGTTACTAATGTTTGTGGTTGTATCATAAGCCTATTTTTCTATGCTAATTAATTTAAATTTCTTATCCTTAGAAATTGGTCTTGTTTCGACGATTTTTACTTTGTCACCAATTTTAGCAGTGTTCCCTGCATCATGAGCTTTATATTTTTTATTAGTTGAAATATATTTTCCATATTTAGGATGTTTTTTGTAATCACTAACATTGACTACAACAGTATCCTTCATTTTGTCAGAAACTACTACTCCTGAAAAAACTTTAATTTTTTTCTCTGGGATAGATATATTTTTTTGTTCTTCTTTTTTGCTCATGTTTTTTATTAATTGTTATTTATTTTTCTTGATTTTAATTCAGTCAAGATTTGGGCAATTTCTTTTTTGCACCTTCGAATTTCTTTTAAGTCTTTTTTTCCTGCACCTGAAATACTGAATCGAAATTTTCTAACTTCCTCTCTATCTTTTAGAAGAGATTTGTTTAATTCTTTTTCTGTTTTGTTTATTAATTCTTTAGACATAATTTTAGAAATTCACTTTAACAAAAAATTAAGATCTTGCAACAACTTTGGTCTTTACTGGTAATTTTGTTCCAGCCTTTCGCAAAGCTTCCATTGCAATTTCCTTTGGTAAACCATCGATTTCAAATAATATTCGACCAGCCAAAACTTGGGCTTCATAACCCTGCAAATCACCTTTTCCCTTACCCATCTTTACTTCAGCAGGTTTTTTGGTGAAAGGTCTATCAGGAAAGACTCTAATCCAGGATCTTCCTGTTTTTCCCATGTGTCGTGACATCGCTCTTCTTGCTGCCTCAAGTTGATTAGATTTGATTCTAGCGTGTGATAAGGCTTTTAGACCATATGAACCAAACGCTAAATCAATTCCTCTAGTTTCGGAACGTTGAAGTTTCACCTCGTTTTTGCGACCAGTTTGCCATTTTCTATATTTAACTTTTTTTGGAAATAAAGCCATATTATTCTAATTATTTATTTTGTTCAAAAATTTCACCTCTATAAATCCATACTTTGACTCCTAAATCGCCCTGAGCAATTGTTGCCCTAACTCTTGCGAAATCAATGTCTGCTCGAAATGTTTGTAGAGGTACGTTTCCTTTTTTTAATTCTTCTGTTCTAGCCATATCTGCACCATTCAATCTACCACCAATTCTGATTCTAACTCCCTTCACATCTCGGTTAGCCATCACTTTTTCGATAGTTTGTTTTAGAACTCTTCTAAAAGGCATTCTTTTTTCTAGTTGATCTTTAACCATCAAAGCTACTATTTTGGCATCGCTTTCTGCTGATTTAATCTCTTCAATATCAATTTTCAAGTCAACATTTTCATTTTTAATATCATGTTTCGCCATGAATTTCTCCAGGCTTTTTCGGATTTTGTTAGCATTTTCACCATTTCTACCAACAACTAGACCTGGTCTAGAAGTTTTGATGATAATTCTCAAAATCTTGTCGCTTCTTTCAATTTGAATATCACCAACATACATAGTAACCAATTCTTTTTCAAGAAATTCACGAATCATAACATCTGATTTCAAGTAATCTCGATATTTTTTATCAGTACCAAACCAACGAGATTTCCAATCTCTGATGATTCCTAGTCTATGTGCGTATGGGTGAACTGTGTGTGACATGATTATTTATTAATTTTATTTTTTAAATCTTCTAATATAATATTGATGTGGCAAGTGTGTTTGTGAATTGGAAAAGCACGACCTCTCGCTCGTGCTCTTGATCTTTTCAATATTGGACCATCGTTAACTGTAATAGCTTTAATAAACAAATCTGCAACATTCATATTAAAATTATGATTTGCGTTAGCAATTGCAGAATCAAGCAATTTTTTAACAGCCAAAGAAGCCTTTTTGGGAGTTAAAGTTAAGATATTTAAAGCTTCTTGAGCTTTTTTACCACGAATAGCGTCGACTACTAGTCTAACTTTTCTTGGTGATTGTCTATAATTTTTTAATTCTGCGTTCATAGTAATTTGTTATTAAATTAATTATTCTGAAGATTTAGCGGCTTTAGCAGCAGCGATTTCAGCTTCTCTTTTAGCCTGATCCAATTCTTTCTGCATTTTACCTCCGTGTCCAACGAATTTTTTAGTAGGGACGAATTCTCCTAATCTATGACCAACCATATCTTCTGAAACTAAAACTTCAACATGAGTTCTACCATTGTGAACTGCAAATTTGAAATTTACCATATCTGGTGCAATTTGACTATTTCTAGCCCATGTTTTAATAACCGCAGCATCAGCCGGGTTTTTACCTTTAATTTTTTTCATTAGTACTGGGTCAATATATGGCCCTTTTTTAATTGATCGTGTCATAGTTTTTAGAGAAAAAAGCCCACAATGAGCTTGGAGAATATACTAACAAAATCTATTTTAATGTCAACTGTTTCTATAAAACAAAACTGATTTATTGACCGGTTGTAAAAAATGGATCGGAAAAATTAAAATATTCTGAGAATTGTCGTCCTTGTGCTGTTAAACAATCATCCCCAGATCCATAACAAACACAGTCTGCATTAGTGATAGCCCTACCATAAACATCATATCCTGGACAAATCATAGCATCGTAAGCGCCTGAAGGAAATGTGCCTATGCACGGACCAGAGGAAAAGCCTGGGTAGTAACTACAGAAGGCATCAACACTTGTAGACCCATATGCTGTAGTACTGCATTTATCTGGAGAAGCAGAATATGCCCAGGTATCACTATCATCCACATATGTGAAAATACTTCTACAATCTGTATTGTCGCACATGCCAGCAGATGGATTGCATTGGCTTGGTTCAATCACTAATTCTGAGGGATCCTGACTTAGTGTAGTAGTCCCCAACTGCACTGGTGTTAGGTCGTATTCTAAAGAATTAGGGGCAGTTAACATCACTGTTTGATTTGATTGGTCTACTGCAATTTCATATCCTGTACCGGTAGCAGATTGAGCATAGACAGTATTAATAAATGGTAATGATGCTGTGACTTGTGGATCTGTAGGTATTGCAGGTACATAGGTTGGTACTAGATTTGATAGGTCT
>JFJP01039071.1_pt1 | contig 14601 bp, 11 predicted proteins | sample 431651 | NCBI WGS metagenome assembly JFJP01 (sample SAMN02602958, study PRJNA72255) | Microbial mat metagenome, whole genome shotgun sequencing project. | biome: fresh water; feature: sink hole; material: water; isolation source: purple microbial (photo- and chemosynthetic) mats found in...
TATTTGCTTACCGCAGGTACTTTCTTGGGTGCTGTTTGGGCAAACGAATCGTGGGGTCGTTATTGGGGTTGGGATCCAAAAGAAACTTGGTCGCTGGTAACCATTTTAGTATATTCTTTTGTAATACATATGCGTAATATACCGGGTTTTAGAGGAAATTTTGCCCTTAATTTAGGGGGAATTACTTCATTGATTTCTGTTTTAATGACCTATTTTGGGGTAAATTATTACTTGGCAGGGCTTCATTCGTACGCAAAAGGTGACCCGATTCCGGTACCTACTTTTGTATATTACACGGTAATTATTATTGCCTTACTTATCATTTTTGCCTACTTGAACCATCGTAAAATTGAAGCAGCTAAAAAATAGCTTGCCTTAATTATAATGCTTGTACCGCAACTTTCAGTAAAAGAAAATATATGTTGAAAGATTGCGGTACATTTTTTTATATTTATACATGCTTAACAATTGGTTATGAACAACAAAGCGTTTTTGAAAAATGGCGAACTTACTGCGGGTTATATAAATGAAACCGAAATAAATACGCAAATAGTTGCTGTATATGAAGTTGTGCGGCTTATTTCGGGCAAAGCGTTATTTTTTGAAGACCATTTTATTCGATTGCAACGTTCGGCAAATTTACTGGGTTTCGAACTTAAATTTTCTGCTTTAACCATTAAACTGCACATTGAAAAACTTTGTAAAATTTCCGACATTCATACTATGAATGTAAAAGTAATTATTCAATTAGCACAAGAACAAATTATATATGTCTACTTTATTGCAACTGCATATCCGCCTGATTATGCGTATAAAAGTGGCGTAAAATGCAATTTCCTTTCCATTGAACGACCGAACCCGAATGCAAAAAGCGTAGGAGTAAATTTCGATATTCGACAAAAAATAGAGGATAGACTTGAAAGCAACCAAGTGTTTGAAACTATTTTGGTTAATAACACCGGAATTATTACCGAAGGAAGTAAATCGAATATTTTTTTTATTAACGAGAATAAACTTTATACTGCACCAAATGCGCTTGTATTACAAGGCATTACGCGAGCAAAAGTAATAGAATTGGCAGCAAGCTTAAAAATTGAAGTCGAATTTGCTGAAATTACGGCTACCGAAATTGCTAAATTCGATGCGGCTTTTATTACCGGAACTTCGCCTAAAATATTACCAATCGCACAAATCGATTCAATAAAATTTAATACTGAAAACAACACCCTCCAACAACTGATGGATGCTTATAATCAACTTATTAATTCATACTTAACTAACGCATAATGCAACCCGAAACCGAAAAAAAGAAATTAAGCATACAAGGATTAAAAAAACTCATACAATTAACCCGGTTTTTAGCGCCCTATAAACTTTACTTTTTTGTATCGTTGGTTTTATTGCTTATTTCAGGCGCTTTGTCGCTCGTATTTCCTTGGCTTACCGGCGATTTAATCAATGCTTCCGGAGATATTTCATCAGAAAAAATAAATGAAATTACGCTTATTTTAATGGGCGTTTTTATTATAAATGCCGGTATTTCGTATTTTAGAGTGTACTTTTTTGCCATTATTTCGCAAAAATCGGTGGCCGATTTGCGAACTGCCGTTTACAACAGGGTATTATTGCTTCCGGTCAAATTTTTTTCAGAGCGTAGGGTAGGAGATTTAACTGCTCGTTTGGCTGCTGATATTGCGGTTGTTCAGGAAACATTTACAACAACATTGGCGCATTTTATTCGCGAATTTATTGTGTTAATTGGTGGGCTGGGGCTGATGGTGTATATTTCGCCAAAACTAACCGGTTTTATGCTAGCTTTGGTGCCTGCTATAGTTATTACAGCCGTTATATTCGGAAAATTTATTCGTCGACTTTCCAAAGAAACACAAAACAAGGTTGCCGAATCGAACGTAATTGCCGAAGAGGCATTACAAGCTATACAAACAGTTAAAGCATTTGCCAATGAAATTTTCGAACAGTTACGCTATAAAAAAGCCGTGGATGATATTGTTGATCTAGGCATAAAAGGCGCAAAATGGCGCGGCGCATTTTCGTCGTTTATCATTTTTTTCATGTTCGGTGCTATTGTTGCCATTATTTGGTTTGGTGCAAAGCAAGTGCAAGAATCCGATACGTTTACCATTGGCGATTTAATTAAATTTATCATGTATTCGCTCTTTATGGCAGGCAGCATTGGCGGAATGGCCGATTTAATTTCACAATTGCAAAAAGCAACCGGAGCCGCCGAAAATTTGCTCGATTTATTGAACGAAGTTCCTGAACAATTGGAAGTTTCGTCGAAAACAGCAACTTATACGGGCAATATTCAATTCGAAAATGTATCATTTAATTACCCCGGTCGGAAAGATATGGCGGTGCTTAGCGGCATTAATTTATCGGTTAAATCGGGCGAAAAGGTAGCTTTGGTTGGCCCTTCGGGAGCCGGAAAATCTACCATAACTTCGCTTTTAATGCATTTTTATCAGGCCACCGAAGGCAATATTAAAATTGATGATAAACCGATTGAAGCCTATGATTTACATGAGCTTAGAAGTGGAATGGCAATTGTTCCGCAAGATATTTTACTTTTTGGCGGTACCATAATGGAAAACATTGCCTACGGAAAACCCGGTGCAACAGAAGCTGAAATTAGTGAAGCAGCAAGAAAGGCAAATGCAATTGATTTTATCGAAAGTTTTCCGGAAAAGTTTCAAACCCTTGTGGGCGAGCGCGGAGTGCAACTTTCCGGTGGTCAGCGCCAGCGAATAGCCATAGCGCGTGCTATATTAAAAAATCCACAAATTTTAATTCTCGATGAAGCTACCGGCGCCTTAGATTCTGAATCGGAAAAGGCAGTACAACAAGCACTTGAAACCTTAATGGAAGGGCGAAGCTCCATTATTATTGCACATCGTCTTTCAACTATTAAAAATGTAGACAAGATTTTAGTACTTGAAAAAGGTAAAATTATTGAAACCGGCACGCATGCCGAATTACTTTCAAAATCAAACGGATTATTTAAGCAACTGTATGAACTTCAAATGTTTGAATAGCATTATTTTACAAATATTTGCTTAATAATTCGCGCAAAACATCGCTGTTTATTGGTTTAGTTAAATAGTCATCAAAAACATCCGAATAGCGGTTAATTTCCTTTTCCAACGCATAGGCCGATTGGGCTATAATTGGCAGTTCGGGTCTTTTGCTTTTTAATATTTTTGCAGCCGTATAGCCATCCATAATGGGCATTTTTATATCCATCAAAATTAAATCTATGTCCATTATGGTGTTGCAAATTTCCAGCACTTCTTCTCCGTTTTTTGCATGAAAAATAGTTATGCCAAGCTGGTTTAAAACTTCTTCCAAATATAAATAATTATATTCTTCGTCTTCAGCAATTAATACCGTTTTACTTAACAATCCAATTCCGGGAGTTGCTTTTTTTACATCATAAACCGGATGATATGGAAGTGTGAAATAAAATATTGAACCTTTGCCCGGTTCCGATTTTAGCCAAATGTTCCCACCCAAAAGTTCGATAAATCCTTTACAAATTGCTAAGCCTAAACCGGTGCCGGCGTATTGCGAGCTTTCATTTTTTTCGGCTTTCCTAAACCGCTTGAAAACATTGGGTTGAAATGCAGTGTCGATTCCTATTCCCGTATCTTTAACATAGAATTCCACCAATTTTTCCGCTATTTTTCCGTCATTCTCACGTTCGTGAGTTGGCGCAGCAATAAGTTTATAGCCAATTTCTACAGTTCCTTGATGAGTAAATTTGAATGCATTGGAAATCAAATTATTAACAATTTGTTTAAGCTTCGATGCATCGGTTGTAATTTCGGCATGTTGGTCGGGGAGTTGCTGTTTAATATACATGGTAACATTGCTGTTTTGCGCCTGATCTTTAAATATTTCGAGCGTAGAAATAAGCAGGTTGTTTATGTTCACCTGTTCCATCCTTATTTTTTCTTGGTTTGTTTCCAAGGACGAAATGGTAAGAATATCGGAAACGATAGAAAGCAGATGTGTGGCGCTGTTTTGGATGATGCGAATATAATTTTTTTGTTTCTCGCCTGTAAGGTCTTCATCCGATAAAAAATCGACAAACCCGCAAATTGCGTGCATTGGAGTTCGAATTTCATGCGATAAGTTTTCAAGAAAAGCCGATTTTAATCGGTCGCTTTCTTCTGCATGTTCTTTAGCTTCAATCAGTTCCAATTCTTTCTGTTTACGATTTCCAATGGTTACCAACATTTCGGCAAATACTTCCAAAATTTGCTCTTCAATTTCTGTATATACGTTATAATGGTTAACCGAATCGAAACCGACAAAACCAATACATTCATTATTCATCATCATCGAAACCACTAAAAGACTTTTGATTTGTTGGTTAACTAACCAAGTTTTTTCGTACGAATCGGGCAATTCATCCACATTTTCGAGTCGGACGGTGCCTCCTTTTTTATGAATTTCAGAAAACTTTTCCGGTAGCCTAATACGCTGAAATTTATCTTTTAGTGATTCGACCTCTGTATTACACCATTCGTGGGTATTTACACAAATGCCGGTTTCGCTCTCGAAACTGAAAATGTAAGCTCGGTCGGCACCAACAAAAAGTGCTAATCGTTCCAGTGAATTATTTATAGTCGGTTCAATTTTTTCCAACGGCAAATTCATGTACTCGGTTGAAATTTGCACAAGCAATCGGCGCAATTCCGATTCTCGTTTCAATTCCTTTTCCGCTGCCACTGATTTAGTAATATTTCGCACAATTGCAAGCACTTCCTTATTGCCGCATTGTACATAACGAGCCTCGAATTGTTGTTTTCGATTATCAATGAGTAATTCGTATTCAGCATGCGCCGGTATTCCGGTTTCAAGCACTTGGTCAACATACAGCTTTGTTATAGTTACCAAATTTTCAGGCAACAAGGAATCTATACTTCTGTTTAGAAAATCGGAAGGCTTACTATACAATGAATTATCGTCATTTTCTGCATTGAAATCAATAATTTGGTAATTCGAATCGAACACAAAAATTAAATCGGGAATTGCGTCAAGTAAGGCTTTATTTCGAATAGTCGATTCATGTAACTGAGTTTGAGCTTTCTTTCGGTCTGTAATATTGCGGTTGCTTGCTCGGTAGCCAATTAAATTGCCTAATGAGTTGTAGCAAGCTTGACAATTATGTTCCAGCCATTTTACTTCGCCTTCTTTTGTTTTAATTTGAAATTCGAAATGCCCCGGTTTATAATTATCACCTTCGTGCATATGATTTTGCACCAGTTCTTTGTATTCGGGTAGAGCAATTTCAACAAGAAAACCGGAATCTTCTAAAAATAGTCCGGCAGGGTAGCCGGTAATAGTTTCGTAAGAAGGCGAAATATAGATGAATTTCCCTTCCGGGGTTAATAGCGATTCTAAGTCGAAACTATAATCAGCAATCGATTTATATAAATCTAATTGTAGTTTCAATTGCTTAATTTCTTGCAAAAGTTCAATTTTCGATTTTTCCGCTTCCATATTTCAATTATCTTCAAAATTTCAGTATAAAGTTACAATTATTTTCGAATTATTTAGCATATATTCCTATATATTAAAATTGTATACCGGCTTTTTGATTCATATAATCGGTTTTAAATGGTTTTTTTATATCTTTAGCACAAAATTTTCTTGACCATTTTAACAGATTGAAATTTGATTAACGATGAAAAAATACCTGATTTATTTAGTTGACGACGACCCGGTTTTTACTGAAATGATGTATGAAAGTTTGTGCGATAATCCGAAGCTGGAAATTAAAAATTTTGACACCGGAGAACGCTGCTTACAACAATTGGATAAGAAACCGGATCTTATAGTGTTGGATTATTTTTTGGATTTAAAAGACCCAAATGCTAAAAATGGGTTGGAAGTGCTTTCGATAATTAGACAAGTTTTGCCCGATGTTGAAGTGATTGTTTTATCGGGTCAGCTTTTGCCCGATGTAACCTTCGATTTTATAATGACTTACGATGTTACGCATTATTTAGTGAAAGACGAAAATGCGATACAGAATTTGCAAATGGCAGTTGATTCGGTATTAATTGAACTTGAATCGGGGATTTAATTGTGCTTATAAATGAAAAAAAGCCTCCTATAAAACATAAGAGGCTTTTTATTTCGTATTGCTAAATACTACAAACTGTCAATTTTATCTTTAACTTCTTTGGCTTTATCATACATTTTCAATTTCATGTATATTTCGCGCAAGTTGGTCAAAGCATCTTTATCTTTCGGATTCGTTTCGTGTGCTTTAATAAAATACGGCTCTGCCTGACGGTAGAATTCTTTTGATTCTTCCATTTTAGCATCGTAAGCGGCAGTATTACCCATTGGTATTAATCCTGCATCGTTTATTGCAGCGGCACCTTTATTATAATAAATAGCACCTAAGTTAAAAAAGGCTTCAAAATAGGTAGGATTTACTTCAAGTGCCTTATTATAAGAAATAATTGCATTTGGAGCGTCTTTTAATAAATCGTACGAAACACCTTTAGCAAAATATAACGAATGATTGGTAGGGTCTTTCGAAATTGCAATGTCCAAAAACTCAATGGCTTTTTGCGATTCAGATTTCAACAAATAATAGTTTACCAATTCAATTAATAAACCAAAATCGTCGGGGTTTTTGCCCAGTCCTTCTTTTACTGTAGCAACCGATGCTAGCGTATCGCCTTTTGCTTTCTGAATATCAGCCTTAAATTTATAGCATTTGGCTACTTCGTAATTGTTTTTTAACGAAGTTTCGAAAAAGCCCAACGATTTATCGTATTGTTCAAGGTTTAATGAAGCTATACCTGCATAATAATAAATAGCAGTATCGAAATAATTAAATTCGGGTAAGGCATCAATAAATAAAATGCTTTCGAATGCAAAAATAGCATTATCGAATTTTTTGCTGTTAAATCCTTCAATACCCATGTTAATTAATGCATCGCGCATAATATTGCTTTCGCGAGGGGTTGAAACATCACCCGGATTTTTGATGCTTAATTGTTTAAGCACTTGTTTGCGAATTTTACCACCTTTTGGGTCTGCTTTATCCAATTCTAATGCTTTCATGTAACCATCCCAAGCATTAAAAAGGGGTTTGTCGTCAAGTTTTTTGTACAAACCGGTTTGGTCATCGTTAATGGCCTGAAACACTCTACCTTTAACATAATGAGTTTTCGCCCAATTTTTGGTAGTTTCTTCTTGTTCTGCATCTTTAATAAGTGGAAGTGCTTTATCTACGGTTCCGCTCATTACGTTCGATAATGCACCCGTTACTTTGCCTTTTTGCGCAACACTTAGCTGTGCTATTAGCATTACAACAATTAGAATTGCCAGTTTTCTCATTTTCAACAATTTTTTTTAAATTAAATAGGGCGCTAAATTAAAGAATTTTATTTGACTGTGGAAATAAAAAAAACTGTCAAACAACATATAAAATATAATTGTTCGGCAGTTTATTGGTATACCTTTTTTGTGTTAAAATTCTGATTATAATTATTTTAACATAATTTAATCGTTTCCTAAGTCGCTAACATTAAAAATTGTATTCGATTTAAACTTCTTAACTGCTTCGTCAGAAATAGGAATTTCGGTGTCAATTGCCAAGGTTCCGCAAATAACTAATCCATTTGCATCGAAAGTTATTTTTGTATTGGCGGCAAACACAATTTTAACTTCATTGTCGTAAGTATACCTAAAAGGCGTGTCGTAGACCAATGTACCCGAATTTACCAAACCGGTAGGGAAAAAACTTACCGGTGTGCCCAGCTGAAATTCGGCATAATTTTCGGAACCATAGGCAAAAGCAAGTTTACAATTTTCAGCCAAGGTTCCAAATTTTACTTTTCCGTCGGCATATAATACTGCTTCGGTGTTTTTTAGCAGTTTTACATTCCCGCTCGCAGCGTTTTCGTGCACAAATGTTTTGTTTGATCGCAACGTTTGAACGTTTTGTCCAAAGCCGGAAACAAATAAGCAAAGGAAAATGAGATGTAGCAATATTTTCATAATTTAATCTATTGGTAAACAATTAATTAAATTCATTTACAAGGTAGGCGTATGGTAATTAATCCGAAATGGTAAAATTATAAACAGCAATTCGGGCGGCATCATAAGTTCCTCTACTAAATTCAAATTTAATAGAAATTTTGCCGCTTTTTTGCGGAATAAAAATAAATTCTTCTGTACCGCCAACTCCTGAAATCAACTCAGGATTTGGGTCTTCAACATAATTTTTCGATTTAAGCACTAAAAACTCTTTCCAATTATTGCCTGAAGGCAACCAAGTGAAACCGGTAGTAATATTTCCGCGCATTCTCACCGTAATTTCTTTATTAACGTTACAAGATACATTGGTCATAATTTCGCTTTGTTGCTTGCGTTCCTTTTTTAGTATGTTATAAATTGAAAATGAGGTTGAATCTCCAAATTTGTTGTAATGCTCATTAACTGAAGCATAAAACCTTAAATTAGAATCGTTTACTAAGCTAAAATGCAACGGGAAAATTCCGGTTTTTGTAGCGCCGGGTGCTATATTGCCCAATTCGGCTACCGTTGCCGTGTGGAAAACTTCCGGTACCGAGGCATATATTTTAAGTACTGCATTATTTGCCATTCCGCCACGTATGTTTTTTACATCCAAATACATAACAATGGTATCGGCACCTTCCGGTTCATAAAATCGAGCTACCGTATCAATTTTAAGGGTAGGATATAAAAATGGTTGTGCATTAATATTCAGAAAAATAAAAAGAAAAATTAGCGCTGCAAGTAATCTTTTGCTCATTTAGACAAGGTTATGCGTTTCTACCTAAAAATAAATTCAAATCTTAAACGCTTTTTTAGGTAGAAAAGTATAAACTTGCCAATATTATTTTTTTAAGCTCTCGGTTATTAACCGAATCACTTTATCTACATTTTTGATGAAAACTGTAATTACTGCTTCCCAGCTAACCGGCTCAATATCAGTTTTCCAGCAATCGTAATCGGTGCTCATTGCAATTGCTGCATACGGAATATTCAGTTCGTTTGCCAAAATGCATTCGGGTGCGGTCGACATATTAATAACATCGGCTCCCCAAAGCCTGAACATTTTCGATTCTGCGCGTGTCGAAAAGCGAGGGCCTTCAATGGTTATTACAGTACCTTGCTGTTCAATATCCATGTCGAGCTTTTGTGCGGTCGCAATTAGTATATTGCGTAATTGGTCCGAAAAAGGAGTTGCCATAGGAGTATGTTTCATTTCGCCCTGCTCAAATTTTTCGAAAAAAGTGGTTTTTCTGTGTTTGGTGAAATCGATAAATTGGTCTAACACAACCAATTTGCCGGGGTAAATATGTTCTTGAAGCGAGCCAACAGCGGTAGTTGCCAAAATGTGCGTACATCCGGCTTCCTTAAGCGCCCAAATATTTGCTCGGTTGTTTACTTGGCTCGGCGGAATGCTATGGTCGCGTCCGTGGCGCGAAAGTAGTACTACTTCGGTACCGTTTATGTTACCGCATTTTAAACTCGACGACGGCTTACCGTAAGGAGTTTCAATTTCAATTTCGGTTATGTGTTGCAAAATATTCGGGTTTTCTAATCCGCTTCCGCCTATAATTCCGTATTTTTCCATGGTTAATTTGTTTTCAGGTTTAGTTGAAGCGAAAGTATAAAAATTTCGCGTTTAACGTGTAATTTTTTCAGCGTAGGGGCATAAAATATCCTTATCCTGACAATTTAGAAATAAGTTGTTGCACAGATTTTATATGAATGAATTTTGCCCGGCGTAAACTTCTTAATTCATAGTTATAGTAGGTTTAAGAAGGGCAAAAGGGAAATTCCTTAATAACTTTATTATGTTAAATAGAAAAGAAATTTATTCGATGTTTTAAGGAAATAGGTGTTAAATTTTAGAATAATAACACAAAGTAGAACGATTCTGCCGGCTAATATCAATACATTTAGTATCGACAAATTCAGTTTAGCATTCTTAAAATAAATTTTGCAGATATATAGCGCTTATTGAAGGTTATTTGCATTTTTAATGCTGAATGCAATTGTGCCGCTACTTTCTGAAATTTCTAATCTCGAAGTTCTATGCCCGGTAAAAAAACTTCAGAATAAAATTATGATAATTTATATTATGTTAAATAGTATGATAGTTAAAATGCCAAAAGCCCTATTTTTTCTATTTTTTCCAAATAAACCCATTTCTTGATTACCGAATTTTTGCATTTTCCAAGCATAATATCCCTGAATAATGCAAAATTCAGCAAATTCATTACGCTAAAACCAAAATTGCTAATTGAAAGATATATAGAACTTTATTCCGAAATATAACAATAAAAACCCCTACTCCGCGGCTATGGTGTAATTTTTGGTAAGCTATTTTTAGTGCAATGTGTATTGTTTTGAAAAAAAATTGTACTTTCGTTTCTTTAAGTTGTATGCACAAATTTGGCTGCAATTTGCACATTCGACCGGCATTATTTATGTATGTAATATAAAAAATAGCTTCTCAGAAAATTCAAAATGCATAATTTCAATTCGAAAATAGTATGGTTTCTTTTAATATTGTTGGCTGCTTTGCCCGTATTTGGGCAGGACGACGACCAGTATATACGCGAAAAAAGCATTCTGATTTATAATTTTCCGAAATATATTCAATGGGAAAACGATGAGGATTTAGACGAAATTACCATTGGTGTTTATGGTATTGATGCTAAGTTTTTAAAGGAATTGAAAAAAACCGTAAAATCGAGCTATGCCGACGGAACCATGCTTATTATTCAGGAATTTGCCACAATTGCACAAATTAAAGAAACCCACGTATTAATTATTGGCGAGCAGAAAGACGATGAAATTAGGCAAATTTTCGATAAAAGAAAAACATGGAATACGCTTTTTATTACCGAAAATCATGCGCAAAAAAAATATACCATGATTAATTTTTCGAAAGGCGATAAAAATCAAGCGACTTTTGAAGTTAATAAAACTGTGCTTGCCGATGCCGGATTAAAAATAGCCTCGAACCTGCTGGTTAAAGACGGCGATGTGGTAATGATGCAGGATTTGTTTCGCGAGTCGGAAAAAGAATTGGAAAGCCAAATTTCGAAAATGAACGAGCAAAAAGAAGTGTTGGCAAAGCAACAGCGTGAAATTGACCGACAAAAAACGACGGTAATGGATCAAAAAATGCGCATTGCCGACCAGCAAGGAAAGCTGAACGAACAAAAGAAGCAAATGGCAGACCAGCAGAACGAGCTTGTTTTCCAGCAACTTAAAATTATTTCGCAACAGGAAAATTTAGGGGCTCTGGAAAAGCAAATGGAAGAACGTTCTAAAATTTTGTTTAGCCAGCTTGCCGAAATAGAAAAGCAGCAAAGCCTTATTACAAACCAAAAAAACGACGTTGAACTTCAAACTAAGGTATTGCGCAGCATATCGGACGAAAGTAAGAAAGCACAGCAAAAAATTAGTCTGCAAAAAGCAATTTTGGATAAACAAAGTTCGCAAATTCAGACACAGCAAGGTGTGTTGTTTTTAGCCCTTGCCCTACTTATTGTAATGCTTGCCGGCGCATTTCTTATATACCGAAGTTATCGAATTAAAAGGGAAGTGAATAGAAAACTCGAAATTAAGAATATTGCTATCATGCAGCAAAAAGAAGAAATTTCGAGGCAAGCGCAGCAGTTGGAACATACGAATAAGGAACTGGAGAAATTGTCGATTGTTGCTTCGGAAACTGATAATGCGGTGCGAATTATGGAGGCTAACGGCAACTACGAATGGATAAATGCCGGCTATACGCGAATGTATGGCTACAACATTGATGAATTAATTGCAATTTCACCAAATATTTTATCGGGCAATGTAAATCAGCGAGTTAAAGATGCAGTAAATTCGGCTATCAGCGAAAAGCGCACCTATATTTTCGAATCAATTACGCTTACAAAAAAAGGCGAGCAAATGTGGGCGCAAACAACGCTTACTCCTATTATTAATTCCGTAGGCGAAATTTCGAAGTTAATTGCCATCGATTCTAACATTTCGAAACTGAAAAAAGCGGAAGCGGAAATTGCTGCACAGCGCGATGAAATTGAAATTCAGCGCGATATAGCCAATAAACAGAAGCAAAAAATAACCGACAGTATTGTATATGCAAACCGAATTCAGCGTGCTGTACTGCCGCCGTTAGAAATTGTTAATGAGCATTATCCGAATAATTTTGTGGTTTTCAAACCTCGCGATATTGTTTCGGGCGACTTTTATTGGCTAACCAAAAAAGAAGACAAATATATAATTGCCATAGCCGACTGCACCGGACACGGAGTGCCGGGAGCGTTTATGAGTATGCTCGGAATTTCGTTTTTAAATGAAATTGTAAACAAGAAAGCCGGTAATAAGCATTTGTATGCGTTGCAAGCCAATGAAATATTGAACGAATTGCGCGACCATGTAATGACTTCGTTGCACCAAACCGGCAAACGCGGCGAAACTACCGATGGTATGGATATTTCGTTGGTTATTATTGACCCGAATAAAAACGAGTTGCAATTTGCCGGGGCGCATAATCCGGCAGTTATTATTCGTAATGGCGAGGCGCTTCAAATTAAAGCCGACCGAATGTCGGTTAGTTGGCACCGAAAAGCGCATGTGCCGTTTACGAACAACGAATTTAAATTGCAAAAAGGCGATTTCTTATACTTGTTCACCGATGGTTATATCGATCAGTTCGGAGGAATCAAGAAAAAGAAATTAAACATTGGACCGTTTAAAGAATATTTGCTCGAAATTTATAAAAAGCCTGCCGACGAGCAAAAAAATATGCTCGAAAAATTCCTTTCCGATTGGCGAGGCGAAAACGAGCAAATTGATGATATTTTGGTTTTTGGTATGGAACTTACCGCATCGGCAAATGCACGCGAAGTGCACGACGAATTTAATTGGAGCAACAAAACTATTCTTATTGCAGAAGATACAGAACTGAATTATATTTTGCTGGTTCAAGCATTAGGTAGAACAAATGTTAATATTATTCGTGCAAAAAATGGCGAAGAAGCTATTGATATTTTCAGAAAAAACCGACATGTAAACCTCATTTTGATGGATATACATATGCCAATAATGGACGGAAATACTGCCACTCGCGAAATTATGCGCATAGACCCCGAAGTGCCAATTATTGCTCAAACGGCCATGAAATTGAATGGCGAAGAAATTGAAGCCATTCAATCGGGATGTGTCGATTATATATCGAAACCGATAAATTTAAAAACTTTTTTAAATACCGTTGGTAAATATATTCGATAAATTTTGGCAAAAAATTCTATTGTTTTCTGCTTTTAAGCTGAGATTTTAATAAAATGAATGAGAATTTAATTTCTATTGAAAATGAGAAAATTACTATTATTTAATTTACTTTTTTTCATGTTTATAGGTACAGTTATTGCTCAAGATTGTAAAACCGAATATCAGGATTATGTTGAAAAACTTAGATTAGATAATTCAATTTTCTTCAACTCAACAATGGAGCTAAACCAAAGTCAAACTTTTGCGAAGAATATAATCGATTCGATTAAACCTACTGCTTGCCCATTTAAAATTAAAATTGCGTTTGTAATTGAGCTAGATAGTTCACTTTCCAATATTTTTGTGTGTGCTAAAATGAATTGTTTCAATTCAGCATGCGATGAAGCGATTGAAAAATTAAAATTTGAATCGGATATTTTAAATTATTTTAAAAGTCTAAAATTAAAACAAGGAACTTATGATGATGGCATATTGATTCGCTCGCACGTTGCTATTCCTTTGCATTTCGAATGTCAATAATCGGTTTTATTACTATACTTCAAGTTAAAAATTAAATATTTTGGCATAGACTGCTTATAGAAGAAAATTCTTATTGCAGAGATTGTACATTGTAATTACTAGGTTTAATGACAATTAGAATAATTTTATAACACACTAATTACTTTTGCTAATTATCTTTTAACTAACAACGGCATGTATGCCGTTGTGTAACGAATAATTAACACGGCTTTAGAAAACCTTAATTTAATTTTTTGGCTAAAGCCCACTTAATAGCTTACTTATCAACGTGCTGAAGCACGTTGTTAGTCAAAAAACGCCTTTAACTTCCCCAATTTTTTTTGAAAATGATTTTATTGCAGTTTTTTTGAATTATTCCGGAATATATTGCGAAATTAGCAGGTAATTCTCTATAATTAAATAGTTTTCCGCGACTTTATTATTCTGTATTGGCTTTTTTAAATTTCCCCGATTTGGCAATGTAAATATATACCGAAAACAAAATTCCGGCGGAAATAATATAATAACCCGTTACCGATTTGGTAAACAAAATCATGGATAAGCTGATACCGATAACCAAGAAAAGCAAAAAGAAACTGATACCCCAAACAAATAAAAAATTGTAGATAGGTAAAAGCGTGTTTGCTTTTATCATTCCGGGCAATTGGTTAATAATATTTAATTTAGGTACCACCAGCAAATGGTTTTTATCCGGATTTTCGAATATAAACCACGACCTGAGTAAATAACCCAATACGCCGGTAACCAGAC
>JFJP01039072.1_pt1 | contig 14601 bp, 9 predicted proteins | sample 431651 | NCBI WGS metagenome assembly JFJP01 (sample SAMN02602958, study PRJNA72255) | Microbial mat metagenome, whole genome shotgun sequencing project. | biome: fresh water; feature: sink hole; material: water; isolation source: purple microbial (photo- and chemosynthetic) mats found in...
TGAACCAAAATTTAGTAGCTTTTCAAAAAATTCTTCTGTCATCTTTTTTGTCAAATATACAAAACCCACACAATTGAGGGTAGAACCATTTAAAGATTAGTGTTAAAGATTAGTATTAAAGTAAGGCTATCATTTTTTGAATATTCCCTACTCGTTTTGTTATTATAGAACTTCTTTAAATGGAAGTCTATCTCTGATAATTTATTTTGATTTTTTTAAGCCTTCATTAAAAGAAATCCCGCCTAGTAAATGGCTTAATTTTAAAATTTTAAAATCCTTACCAATCAAAGTGGGATTATAATCTAACTCCACTTCTAATGGCATAAAATAAGCTAATGTTGACCAACCATAAAAAGGTTTTAAGCCGTACCCTTCTCCTGTTTCGGCATCGAAAAATTCTCGTGTCGTTTCATTTTTATTCAAAACCATGTCAAAAGATTTATAAGCAATTTCTCTTGCTAAATCATTATATCCATAAGAATTAAGACCATGTATCATCATGTGGTTTGTGGGTATCCAGCTAGTACCTCTCCAATTACATTCTCCAGTTTTGGAGCCTTGATAATAATCAGCTTCATCAATAGCATAAGTAGGCACCGGATATTTTGTCCAAAATTCTTTGGGATTTGTTAGATGTTGTTTTACCAAAATACTTGCTTGTTTTTCACTAGCCACTTTACTCCACAATGGGGCAAATCCTGATATAGACTTTACTTTAGTTGTTTTGCCTGTTTCTTCATTTCGATCATAATAAAAGCCCTTAGTTTCATCCCACAAAATTTCATTAATCCTACTAGTCAACGCTTTAGCCTGTTTAGAGAAATTTTCAGCATCATCTGGCTTTTGCAAACGTTCAGCAATAACTGCCATAGCCTCCAATTCTCGAACCAAATAACAATTTAAGTCAACACCTTCACTACGACCTACACATCTGGTAAACTGATTGTCCATGCCACTGTGGTAAGACCCGTTTTCTCCAGTACCAAATTCTCCCCAATACATCAATCCATTTCCGTCGGTATCATATTCCATCCATCGTTGGAGGTATTTTTTGAGTTTGGGATACTGATTTTCTGTCCAGCTGAAATCTTCTTTTTGCAAAGAACCCAGTAAAACTATTTGAGCTATAAATGGTTTAAACATCTCTTTTGCTCCATAATTTTTTGTTCCAAAACTTCTTGGAATAAAACCATTTTCATGTTGCAGGCTTAGAAAAATATTCAAATTGGAAAAACAATAGTCTGAAATACCATAATAAGACAAATAAATATTTTCATAATACAAGTCCCAGTCGTAATACTCTCCATAACTATATCCTGTTAGCAATTTTTCTTTTCTTATAGAGTCATATAAAATTCCTTTTTCACGAACATCAGTATTAACAAGTTTTAATCTTTCCTGTAATTTAATAAATGTGTTTTCTGATATCTCGGCTTTAAAACGATTTACTGGTTTAATTTTCATTTCACTACAAGAAAACAGTGTCACAACTATAAGTATTCCTAAGAGTAAATTTTTGAATTTCATATTTGTCTTATTTTTTTATAAAGCACTTATTGTTTACTATTAATAATTTCCTTGTTTAATATTGCTTTTTAGCATGCTCATTTCAAAATTTTATTATGCCTTTTATTTTGTTATAAATTGAATTTCATGGAGAGACATCGTATATAAGCTACCTTTTGGGTTACCAGTAAAGAGACCAGGATCTGTGCTATCCTTGAAATTGGTATTTACAAAATTTGCTGAATAGCAAAGCCATGCTGTTTTACCGTCTTGACTAATAAATTTTGAAGGAATATTGACAAAATAGGCTTGAGGACCAAAGTCTTTTAAGTACGTTACCATATTCCAAGGTCCATAGACGTTATCAGATTCCAAAATATAAGTGTCCATTGATTTTGTAGTAGGCCAACCGTCGGTAATGCTCATTAAATATTTTTTAAGTCCTGAGTTGTATGTTATTGTCACACTCCCCGCATGGTTGTTCCATTCAAAAATTGGTTTAATTTGACCAAAATCCTTTGACCATATAGCAACACTATCTTTATCATAGCCCGCAAAATACTCATACTTACTTTTATCATTTATACTAGCAGGATTCGGCGTAACACGAGACATAAATATTTGATCTCCACTAATCCAACTTAAATTTCCTGGGCGAGGTTTTTGATCCTCAACAGAGGCACCATGTCCCACTATGTATGCTTTCCCATCAGGCGAGTGTTCCATATTTTTACCAAAGTCAACAAAATGAGGTGCTCCCATTTTTATAGGTTTAGCACTCAAATCAGTATGTTCATCAAAAAGGTTATTTATTGGGTCTTTTTCATCTACCCAAGTTTTTCCATAATCATAAGAAATTCTAAATCCTACAAAGGGTCCTAATATAGGCCAGTTCATACCAAGCGATTGGTCATCTAATAAACAGTAGGTGCCATAGTACCAAACATCATTATAAATAAGTGAACCGCATGGATATCTACCCATATAAGGAGTAGCAGATGCCATGTAAACTCCCAGAGAAGACACTTTCAAGTCCAAAGGATTATTACCTATTATTTTTGCCATACCAGTTGTTGCTTTTGGACCCGCCCAAGAACCAGCACCTATGCCCTCAACCATCCCATCAGTATAAGGCGAGTATAGGTTACCATCGCTTGCCCAAGTAGGATACCAAGTATCGGCATCGGTATAATTGGCATATCTTCCTGTGAACTGAATATTTTTAATTGCAGTGGACTGAGGGATTGCATTACTCAAAGCCCATGAATTTTGATTGACATAAACAGGCCAGATAAATGGCTTTGTTTTATCATTTTGGCAAAACGCCAAACTTGACTTAATAAAAAGTAAAAAAAATATAATTACTCTCATAGTCCTTATTGTTTAACCTTTATTTCTAATAATGCCTCATTTAAACCTTCAGCCTTTGCCTTTATCAATAGTGTTCCTTTTTCTCTACCACTTTTTAGTACTGCTTGACAACTTCCATTATATACCTTTCGTTTTGAATCTTTCATGTTTTCGTGGCTTAATATATCGCCACTAGAAAGACCTTCTAATGTCCCTGCTCCAGAGACTTCAAATGTAATTTCATTAGTAGCATTATATACTTTTCTTCCTTTTACATCCACTACATCAACTTGCACATAAGCCAAGTCAAGCCCATTCCCTTCTAATAAGTCTGTGGTTGTTTTTAATTGAATTGCAAAAGGTTTTCCTACCGTGGTTAATTCATCTTTTGAAACTACTTTTCCTTTATTGAAACCTTTTAATTCAACACTACCTTCTTGATAGTTTAGTTCCCATTCTACAATTTTGTTTTTAAAGTCAGCGGGTTTCTTACGTCCCTGCGATTTTCCATTGAGGTATAATTCTACTTCTTCACAATTGGAAAAAGCTGCCATTTTAAGTGGAGTACCATTTTCCCAATTCCAATTTTTGGTCATCGGATACCAACTCCAGGTTTTATTAAATCCATATTGTTCTTGGTATAACTTGGTAGCTGCTTCACCTTTATCATAAACCCAAAGATGGCTCATAGGTTGTTGGTCATAATAACTTTGGTACATCGAACCTAAATTGGTCAATTCTCCACCCAAATCGAAGAAGGCTAGGCTCCAACCAATTCTAGGCCAAGTGGCTTCTCCTAAATAGGCATATCCTGTCCAGTAATAATGACCGATGACATAATTTGTATCGATATAAGACCAAGAAACATCTTTGAAATCCATTCCTAAGGAGGTATTCGCTTCAGAATTGATAAACATCATTTGAGGGTATTTCTTATGATCTTTTGCAAACATTTGCTCTGTGTAGTTGCAACTAACGACATCAGAATACCACGCCATTTCAGCGGGTAAAACCTCGTTGAATCTTGGTTGATGTTTGGGGTCATATCCGTTCCATGCCTTTTCCCTAGACGGGAACAAGCCTACTGTTACTTTTCGAGATGGGTCCCAACGATTTATTTCCTCTTTAATTTTTAAAAATGTAGCAACACCATAGTCTTCTGCGTCTTTGGGGGTTTCAAATTTTTCATCTTCAACTTGTCCTTGTTGCGTTACTTCATTACCAGCGCTCCAGATATACACGGATGGATGGTTACGGTCTCTCTTAATCCAATTTTCTATATCTTTTTTGTACTGACTACTAAATGAAACTTCACCTCCATAAAATTGACTCGTCCATTTATCAAAACCTTCATTAAAAACTAAAACACCTTGTTCATCGCACACCTCCAAAAGTCGGGTTGCATGTGGATTGTGACTTAAACGAACCGAATTGGCACCCATTGATTTCAAGTCGAGAATGTGTTTCTCAAATCCTGCTTTATAGGCTGCTGCCCCAAGGCTGATGAGGTCATGGTGAATATTTCCCCCAACAGCAACTACTTTTTCTCCGTTAATATGTAGTCCTTTTTCAGGTGTCATTCGGATGTCTCGAATTCCGAAAGTTGTACTATATTCATCCACTAATTTATTCTGATAGTAGATTTCCGATTTTAATGTATATAAATTGGGGGTTTTGGGAGACCACAATTGCGGGTTATTCACCTCTATTTCCTGATTAAAGACAAAGGTTTCTCCGCTTTGAACTGGCACAACAGATTCCCGTTGATTAATTGTTTTATTATTTACATCTACTACTTTGCTGACTAACTTGCAAAGCTTAGTTTGTTTGTAGTTGTTAATTACTTCTGTGGTTACATTAACTAAACTATTTGCTTTGCTTACTTTTGGTGTAGTTATATAAGTTCCATATAAAGAGACATGCAAGGGATCTACTATTTTTAGCCAAACATCTCTGTAAATTCCAGCTCCTGTGTACCATCTTGAGGTTCCTTTGATGGTGTTGTCATATTTTACAACAATCACATTGTCTTGATCGAAGAGAATATAATCTGATAATTCGTGTTCAAATCCAAGATAACCATTGAGATGATTTCCTAAATAGTGTCCGTTAATCCAAATTTTTGCATTTCTATAAACCCCTTCAAACTCAATGAATATCAATTTATCTTTCCTATCCGATGATATGGTAAAATGCTTGCGATAACTGCCTTTCACATAAGGAAAATATCCATTTGCCCCATCTGAATTTTCCTGACTCACTTTTTGAAATATTGCAGCATCATGCGGAAGACTCACTTTTTGCCAATCTTCGTCAATCAGTCCAACTCTATGTGTTTCGTTAAAATTTTCTTTTGAATGTTTCCATCCAAAATTGAAGTTTTCAATTGTTCTAGTTTCTGATTGAAATTGAGTTGTATTTTGGGCTACAATCGATTCTATTCCAGTGAATAGGACTATAATACTAAGGATTAATATTCTAATTTTCATCTGTTTAAATTTATTGTTTTTTATCTGTCAGATGGAACACCCATAATCATAACCTTGTGTGTCAAGAACTATTGTCATGGGTGTTTCATCTATGATATATTTTTTGAAAGCTTGGCGTTGAACAAATTAGCAGCAAATTAATTATGCTTTTTTAACAACTAGTTTTATAGATTTAATAGAGTAAACAAATCAATAACCAATTGTATTTCAAATATTTACTAAAATAATTTATAGTTAAAATTTGAAAGATTGTTTCAATTCAGCTAAAGCAATTTTTACATTTGGATCACTACTATAATAGGTGCCTATAGTATTTTTAAAATATTGATCTATACCAATCATTAATGGCCCGGCCTCTAAATCTGAAATTCCCCAATTAGGAATCATATTTGGTGAACCATTTCCTAAAGAACTCAATCTTACACTTCCTGGAAATCCAACTAAGGGGTGATAATATCCCAACTTGATGTATTCTTTGAGTCCTTTGAGTGCTTGATCAGGAACAAAAGCCAAAGCTGAAGCTACTCCATAAGGTGCTGGAGCAATTGTTTTGTTATCATTAGAACGGTTTGGGGAATGACCTTGATCTCCAAAATAACGATGCTCTATAAATCCATCTTTGTCAATATTTACTGGTATTCCGGTAGCAGTAAGTCCCATTATAGGACGTCCAAAAGCGCTTTGGCAAGTAGTAGCATCATTAGCGTAAGCAATCGTGCTATTGGTTTTATAGGGCTCTACGGGTCCTGTCCACATTTGCATCCAATTGAATTCAAACCCTGTTGACCACCAACCAGGATAATAGCCAAATAATTTTTGTCTTACAATGGGTCCAAATATGCTCTTGTCTTTTTGATTGGAATTTCGAGCTTCCAAAAAAGTAAGGTCGGCTTCTTCTGTAAAAGAAGGGCCCCATCTCCATGGATTTATCTGTCCTGTTGTATGATCAATCCCCATAGCAATATGACCATTTTTATCAAATACATCCTTCCAAATTGGACGGTTTAACAATTCATTCACTATGGATTGAATTTCATAATCATCTTTATAATATTGACCCACAACTCGAAGTCCTGCTGCACAAATAGCCCAGTCAACTGTACTTACACCGTCATAATTAGTGGATCCATCTATATTCATCCAATGATCTGGAAAACCTTTCCTCCCATGTTCTCCATTATACCAGTTTTGATTTTTAAAATATTTGAGCAAGGATAAAATCCTTCTTTTAGATTCCTGCGCAGTCATCATTTTTTCTTCAACTGCCAATATATAGGCTGCCATACCAAATGCCATGCCACTAGAAGAAACCGTGTTGTACCAATGATTAGACCCCCAAATCGCACCTCTACCGTCACCAAAGTCATGATAATTCCAAATAAAAAATCGAATAGCAGAATGTTGAAGCCATTTTAAGAAAGCTGCATCATCGGTAGGTGGGGTAAAAACAACAGTGCTTCCGTTTAAGAAATAAACATCATCAAGTATAATTGCAGTTTCTAAAGAATTATCATAAGTAACCTCTTGATTTTCAAAACTTACTTTGAACGACAAGTATTTGAATGATGAAGAATCAAACTCTAGAGCATATTCACGTTGTTCTTTTGGTGAAACAGTAAATGCTATTGTTTTAATAACAGATTCTCCAATTCCAAAAGCAGTTACAGATAATATAATTGGCTGTGAAACAGCTGATGCTTTAAATTTAACACCCTTAATTTGTTGTACTAATTCTAAAGGTAATAATTTGTTGTCCCTCACATTAGCAAAACCAGACATCAAAATTTGTCCAAAATCAGCACGGTCATTTAAATTGGTAAAATCGACTCTTAGTGCGGTATTAAAACCATTTCTTACTATTTTCTGTGCTATTCCAGTCCCTTTGGCATTATGAAGAAGATATTCAGTTCCCATTTCAGTTCTACCCTTTAATGCCATACTAGCAGTGTATAGAGCAATACCACTCTCATGATTCTCCTTGTCCATATATGGCAAAGTAAAATCGGGTTTAATTATTTCATTATCAATTATTTCCTTAAAATTATCTTTGGAACAAGAATTAATAACAGGCATTAATAAACAGATGAAAACAAAATATTTCATAATTGTAAACAATTTATCAACTTTAGTCAAGATATTTAGTCATAATGCAAGGTTAATCTATTCAGTTACTATCAGTAAGATGTATAAATAATTGATAAAAAACAAGGTTCGACAAGTTTGCGAACCTTGCTTTTGACTACAACATACTAACTCTAAAAAAATACATTATTAGCCAGGATCTATTTTTCTTTCAAAGAAAATTCATCAAACCAAATATCAACTAATGCATTTGGAACCATTTTAATTTTGATATACACATTATTTGCCGTAGTATAATCTTGACTACTAGGGTCTATATCAAATGTATATTTTGTCCAGGTTACACCTATATTCGTGTCTTGCCACAAATACCCTTTCCACGCTTGGTTTTGAGTTGCCCAAGTGTGTTTACTAATATCGACAGAATTTTCTAAAGCAGCCGTAATAGTTGTGGCTGCACTTGCTTTTGCCCAAAAACTAAATACATACATCTTAGTTTTATCCATTTTAGCATTGATTCCAGTGAAATCTTCATTGGTAAAAATTTGGATTTCTTTTCCTGCCGCTGTAAAGGATACTTTTCCAGATGCAGATGTTCCGTTTGCGCCTTGTGTTGCATCTACTGATAAAGTCGCTGGTGCTGTAGCTTCAGGTGACCATGACTTCCAAGAAGTTAGAGCAGCTGTTGCGTTTTGAAAAGAAAATATATCTCTATTTGCATATCCATCGCTACTTACAGATGACACCTCTTTCAATGAAAATTCATCAAACCAAATAGTAACCAATGCACTTGGAGCCATTTTAAGTTTAATATAAACATTCTGAGCAATATTATAAGATTGAGCACTAGGATCAATATTAAATGTATATTTTGTCCAAGTAGTTCCAATTTCTTTATCTTGCCACAAATAACCTTTCCAAGCTTGGTTTTCGGTTGCCCAAGTATGTTTAGAAATATCAACCGAGTTCTCTAAAGCAGCTGTAATAGTAGTGGTTGCACTTGCTTTTGCATAAAAACTAAATTCATACTTTTTAGTTTTATCCATTGTTTCATTGATTCCAGTAAAATCTTCATTGGTGAAAATTTGCATTTCTTTTCCTCCAGCAGTAAAAGAAATTTTTGCTGATGAAGCTGTTCCGTTTGCTCCTTGGGATGCATCTATTGTCAAAGTTGCTGGTGGTGTAGCCTCGGGTGTCCATGATTTCCAAGATGCTAGAGCAGCCGTTGCGTACTCAAAAGAAAATATAGATTTATTTGCAAAGCCTTTTTCAGGAGGAGAAACTATTATTTTAAACTCTTTTGAATTCGTTATACCTCCCTCAAAACTGATCTCCAAAATACATGTAAAAGTTCCTTCCTTATTAAATATTACGCTAACTTCTGCCTCTGTTGAACTTGAGGGTGTTCCTCCAGGAAATGTCCAAGTTCTAGATAATACGTCTTTAGAAGTATCTTTAAAGATTACTGGGATTCCAATTGCAACTCTTTCTGAACTTACTGTAGCTCTAATAGTTGTTGGTGGTGGCGGAAGAATATCTTCCTTAGTACATGCTGTTAAAAAAATAAACGACATCACTAAAAGTATATATTTACTAATTATTGTTTTCATAAATTTCATTTTTAAAATTTAATTAAGTTTATATTGTTTTATTTAAGTATCTTCTTTAAAATGAAGATTAAACTTTACCAACCTGGATTCTGTTTAAGACCTGTTGGGTTCTTATCAACTTCGGTTTGAGGGATAGGAAATAGATAATCCCTAGCAGGGTCAAATTTATTTATTTGCCAATTAGTGATGTAAGTGATTGGGTTCATGAAAGCTGGATTTGATTTAGGAGCACCATATAACACTTTGTTCATTACAGTTTCTGCAGTTTTCCATCTCCTAATATCATATAATCTCAAACCCTCAAACACAAGTTCAACTCTTCTTTCGTTTCTAATGATTTTCCTTAATTCGGTTACACTTTTCCCACTAGTAATCAAAGGCATATTAACAGATGGTCTTTGTCTTATTATATTAAGAGCATCATATACAGATTGGTCTATAACTCCAGATTCCAGTTTGGCTTCAGCATAATTTAATAACACCTCGGCATATCTAATTAGAATCAAATCAATATGACCTTCCCATACTTTTTTAGCTGTTACATCATCGGGTTGCTGATATTTCCAAAACATATATCCTGACTTTGGTTTATTCCATTCTTTACCACCACTAGATCCTATCCTATCTTCATACACTTTTGAAGTACCAAAATCAAATCCGGATATTGATGTCCAAAACCCATCTAAATATTCTCGACCTGGATAAACTATAGAATGATGCAAACGTGGGTCGCGGTTAGTCCAAGGAAATTTCTCATCATACAAGGGTGATGTATTAATATCTTTACCGTCTTTACACTCATAAGAGTCTATTAAATCTTTGGTGGGTAAAAAATCAGCCCAACCATCGAACGCAGTTGAAGACCCTATTTGGACGGTCATAGCATGTCTATGATTAGTAATATCAGCATATTGTCTTGAAAATATTACTTCTGAACTTTGCTCTCCCTTATATTGAAACAATTCTTCGTAGGAAGGATGCAATGAATACACGCCCAAATCCATTACTTCTTTCGCAGCGGTTGCAGCTGCTGACCAATCTTCATTATAAAGTGCAATTCTTGACTTCAAAGCAAGTGCAGCTCCTTTGGTTACCCGCCCCCATTCTTTGGCTTTTAAAGGAAGGCTTGTGGCTGCTACACTTAAATCATTCTGCAAAAAGGTTCTTATCTCAGATGCTTTAGTCTTTGTTGCTTTTAAAGCTTCATCAGGTGTTATAGGTTTTGTAATAAATGGCACGTCACCAAATAAACCAACCAATTGATTGTACATGAGCGCTCTAATAAATTTGGCTTCCCCAATATATTGTAATCTTTTTTCTTCTGTGATATTTTGAGTAGTTTGAGCACCTTCTATAATTCGATTTGCTGTTGCAATAAATTTATAACTATTTGACCAAAAATTTGCAGAAAACGAATTGTATCTATCGGCTCCTCCTGTTGCAAATTCAATTGGTGAAACCCAAACATTGTTACTGGTACAATTATCAGTTAAATTCTCTAAATACAAATTACCAAAAGTAGAAGATGAATATAGTGCCACAGTAGCAAAGTACAAATCCTGTTCTGTTGAAAAAAAGGTATCAGTAGAAATTGCTTGTTGGGATTTTCTGTCTAAAAAATCGTCACTGCAACTAGACAATGAGGCCATTAAAACCAGTACATAAATATGAATATTTTTCATGTTGATATTTTTTTATTTATAATAATATTTTTTTATTAAAACTTTATGTCCATTCCTATTGTATAAGTAGATAATGTCGGATAATTAGCGCCAGCACCGCTTTCGGGATCTAAGCCAGACTCCATATTTGACAATGTAAAAATATTAGTTCCAGCTACAAAAATCCTCAATGCGGAAGTTCCAAATTTATTCAGGAAAGTTTCTTTAAAATTATACCCTATTTGGAGGTTTTTTAATCTTACATATTTAGCATCTCTTAACCAAAAATCATTGGCAAATGTATTATTGTAATTTTTATCTGCAGTTATTCTAGGCATGGATGCGTTATGGTTTGGATTATCTGGAGACCATCTATCTAAAAATCGTGTTGTGGCGGCATTTTGAAATTGAGGACCATCATTTACACTACCTGTCAAATACACGTGTGATAGAGGTGTGCCTTGAAAGAATGCCACTAAATCAAAACCTTTATAGGTAAACTCGGTGTTTAGTCCAAAAGTATATCTTGGAAATGAAGAATCCATTACATATCTATCATCATCATTCACTACTCCATCATTATTTCTATCAACAAATTTAATATCGCCAGGCTTTATATTTGCTGAATTGGGCTGTTTGGGTGAAGCATCTATATCCGCTTGATCCTTAAATAATCCATTTGATTGCCATCCGTAAGGAGCCCAAATTGGATACCCTTCTTTCAATATATCATTATTACTACCTATAATAGGGTTTAAACCGGCCAAATCAACCACTTCATTTTTAACATCTGATAAATTGAAACCAATTTTATAACCCAAATCATGGCTATTGTTTTTATATGACAGTAAAAATTCCCAACCTTGATTTCTAACTTTACCCGCATTTGTTTCAGATGGACTTAAACCTACTATTAAAGGAATTGGTAACCCAAGTAATATTTTATCTGTATCTTTTCTGTACCAATCAAAATTAATATCAACACTGCCCCCTAAAAAAGAAAATGACAAATCTGTCCCAATGTTGAGCGTTGTGGTCGATTCCCAAGTAATGTCTTTATTTGCATATTCGTTAGTATTGTAACCTGAAACTAATTGATTTCCAAAGGCATAATTAAAACCAGGATACACAATAGACGCATATTTGAACAATCCGATATTTTGATTACCTAATGTTCCATAAGAACCTCTAATTTTAAAATTCTTTAATTTTTCATAATAATAAGTAATAGGCGTTTTCGAATTAACGAATTGACCTTGGTTAATTTAATTTTCATAAATTCGCATGGTTTTAGTTGAACATTTGTTTAGTTAATACTGAGGGACGAAATCGATGCACCGCAAAATGTTTGATTTCGCTCCCTTTTATTTTTAAATTTTTATTTCATATGCTGATATTTATTTTTTTTTATCGGTCATATGTAATTGCTTCGCCTGTTCGCTTTCGCTCGGGTCGCACATCATCATTGGTTTTTGCTACCAATTATAGGTGTTGCTCATTTCAGAATGACTGTTTTGTTTACAATTTTATATTCTTTAATCACCCCATAACCCTTAATAGTTTCCAAAATATCTTCTATCCTTTGATCTTTTCCAACAGTTCCATTAAATCCTGATTTTTTGAGTTCTGGATTTTCAAATTTCACATCCAAATCATACCAACGAGACAGCACTATCATAATATCTTCCAATGATTTTCTTCTGAAACTAAAAACTCCATCTTTCCAAGCTATTTCACCATAAACATCAACACTTTTTATAATTGAAGCATTAGATTTTAGGTTCAGATTTAATTGTTGATTGGGCAGTAATCTTTGTTTTGTGTTGGCAATTTTTACATCCACTTTACCTTCAACCAAAGTCGTGAATACATTCACTTCATCTTTATAGGCTTTGATGTTAAACTCCGTTCCAATAACTTCGACTTCTTGCGATTTATTCAATACTTTAAACTTTGAACCTTTGTGTTTTGTGCTTGGAGATACATCGAAATAAGCTTCGCCATAGACTAGCTCTACTTGACGAATTGCACCCTCGACAAAAGCAACAGGGAATTTTAATTGGGATTCAGAATTGAGCCATACTTGTGTTCCGTCGGATAATTTAATGAAGAATTGTCCGCCTCTAGGGATGGTCAGATAATTATAAGCTATTTTGCTTTGTTTTTGTTCACTGGCATTGTAAACAATTTCTTTGCCGTTGCTACTGGCGTTTGGGGTGTGGAAAGATTTTCCGTTTTTTAATACCACTACAGAGCCGTTTTCCAAAGTTAAAGTGGCTTTGTCGGTTCCAACCTTAATTCCATAATTAGTGTTTACTACGACCGGAGCAACCTCTAATCTAGTGAATAAATTTTCTTTGAAGATATAAGTGGTAGTCATTATTCCAACTACAAGGACTGCAGCGGCATATTTGAACCAATGATTCTTGATAGAAATAACTTTTGATTCCTTTTGGGTTCTAATTTGTTCTAAAGGATTCTCTAATTTAGAAACAATTGCATTCCACGCTTTGTCTTTGTCAATCGCATCTGCAAATGCTGTTTGTCTAGATTTTTTATAAAGTAGCAGAAATTCTGTGAACAAATCTTTGTTTTCTAGCGATTCATTTATCCATCGCTGCAACTCTTTAAATTCTGATTCACTTATTTCTTTGATAGTGTAAAGTGAAATAAGTTTTACTATATGGGTGTCTATTTTACTCATTCTTGATGTCTTATATTATATAGATAACAAAAGACCAAAAATGGGCGACAAGAAATTAACTTTTTTTTAAACCAACATTAACATAATAATCACATCAAGTTTAAATCGAAGTTGTTTTAAGGCTCTGGCATAATGTGTTTTTACAGTGTTCACTGAAATATCTAGATGCTCAGCCACTTCCTTATATTTCATATTTTCTAGTACAATGGCCTTAAAAACTTCTTTGCTTTTTTCGGGTAAAACCTCTATTTGTTGGAATAATTTATTTTTTTCTTCTTCTAAGGAGGCAAAGTCTATTGGATCATCGTCCATCATACTATTCACCAAATTTTCGATGTCGTCAAATTGGTATTTCGATTCCTTTTTGATAGCTTGCAACGTATTGTTTTTTACAGCCTTGAAAAGATAAGGACTTATCACATTATCCATTTTCAAGTAGAGCTTTTCGTCCCAAAATTTCACAAATAAATCTTGAACAATGTCTTCGGCTAACTCAAACGAATCACAATATTTCAAACTATACACACACAACGGCATATAATACTTATCAAATAATTGATTGTATGCCAATGGGTCGCCCTCTTTAAGTTTTTCAAGGATTTGTAAATCGTCTAATTGCATAAAAACTTTAGTAATCTAAAAAATTTATTGGAATAATTTTTTTTCAAATATATTCATTTATTAGTATGTTATATTATTTATATATTAAAAATAGCACCTGATTTTAGTAATTGTAATTGTTATTGTCCTTTTGTGATAGTTTTTTGTTGTCAAAATTATTTTGAAGGAAATCAATTCAAACTAATTTTGGATATGTAGTTCAACGCATCCCAACTTACATTAAAATAAAAATCCATTCATGCTATTAGAATTTAGAATCTGAAACAAGTTCTGATTAAGTTGGATTAACTTTCTCTGTTCGGGTTAAATTATATCCTATTTTTTCTTAAAAAAAACAAAAAATCCCTACCAATTATTGGGAAGGATTCTCAAAGAAAGGCGACGACTCCCGATAGCAATCGGGTTCCCACAGATACTGTACTAAAAAAATGATTTTACACACTTTTTAATAACTTGAGTTCGATTATTATTGAAATTTAATCAATTGTTTTCAATTACTTAATTTTTAGGTTCTCCTGCAAGGTCTTTTTTTGGACCTTGTAGGTATTTATATCAAGACAAACACACCTACAAGGTTT
>JFJP01042869.1_pt1 | contig 14598 bp, 11 predicted proteins | sample 431651 | NCBI WGS metagenome assembly JFJP01 (sample SAMN02602958, study PRJNA72255) | Microbial mat metagenome, whole genome shotgun sequencing project. | biome: fresh water; feature: sink hole; material: water; isolation source: purple microbial (photo- and chemosynthetic) mats found in...
CCTTCATCTTGTCGATTTCCTCCACCAGATAGCCGGGTTTCAAGCCGGCGAAGTCAGCGGGGCTGCCGGCCTGAACATCGCTGATGATAAGCCCGCTTTTGCTTTTATATTCAAATTTTTCGGCCAGTTCCGGGGTCAACTCCTGTAAGGTCAGGCCGTATTTATCAAGGGTTTCCTTTTCCTTTATCGCCTTACCGGCCGCAGCTGTGCTAAAATTGGACGGCTGTTCGCCGATGGTGACCTGCACCTTCTTTTCCCGGCCATCACGGAGAATATCGAGGGTCGCTTTGCTGTCCGGCGGCAACAGGGCCACACGGTTCCGCAGATCGGAAACGTCCTCGAGAGCCTCACCGTTTAAGCGGAGGATGATGTCATCGCGCTGCAAACCGGCGCTGCTCGCCGGAGAATCCTTCTGCACCTCACTGACGAGTATGCCCTCTACCTTTTTCAAGCCGAAGGATTCGGCAAGATCCTTGTTGATATTTTGGATCTGGACACCCAGCCAACCCCTGGTAACCTTGCCCTGCTTCTGCAGCTGATCCTCAATGGATTTGGCCATATTAACGGGAATGGCGAAACCAATGCCCATATATCCGCCGGTGCGGGAGAAAAGGGCGGTGTTGATGCCGACGGCTTCACCCCTGGCGTTGATCAATGGCCCGCCGCTGTTGCCGGGATTGATGGCGGCATCGGTCTGGATGAAGTTCTCATACTCGTTGATGCCGACGCTGGAGCGTCCGGTGGCGCTGACAACGCCGACGGTTACCGTTTGACTGAGACCGAAGGGGTTGCCGATGGCGATGACCCACTCGCCGACCTCCAAGGCATTGGAGTCACCGAGGGGAAGAACCGGCAGATTGGACGGGTCATCGATTTTCAACAGGGCAACGTCGGTCTGGGGATCGGTGCCGACTATTTTTGCGACGAATTCGCGGTTGTCGGAAAGAATTACCTTGACGACATCGGCATCTTCAACCACGTGATTATTGGTGAGGATATGGCCCTTTTCACTGATAATAAAACCCGAACCCTGGCCGCGTTGGGTGAATTCCTGTTGCCGCGGTTGTCGCTGACGAAACTGGGGGCCGAAAAACTGTTCGAAAAACGGATGATTCATCATCTCATCGGGAATTTGCCCACCTTGATAGCCGGATTTGCTGGTTTTTTCCACCTTGATGTGCACCACGGCGGGTTTTGCCTTTTTCACGACATTGACAAAGGCCTTTGACGATTTGTCGAGGATTGCGGCATCGCCGTCATTTTCGCTTTTCGCCATGGACGTGCCGGTGAAAAGCGTCAGGCAGAGCAGCAGGAGCGCAAGCAGGCTCGGTGGTGCAAGGTGGATATTTCCGGTTTTCATTACAATTCTCCTGTTATCGGCATGCAAGTAAATTTAGAAGGAGAAAGCACCTGCCGCAGGTAGCCTTCTCGAGGGATCGCATAATGGTGCCTTGGAACAACTGTAAACGGGAAGACAAAACCGTCAAGGAAGATTACTGAAATGTAATCTTGAGGAAAGAAAGGGGCGGAGCGGCAGGTCGTTGCCGGTCTCCGCCCCTCTGTCGGAAAACTGCTGAAGATCGTCAGCTTCTGATCATGTCGGCAATCTGGAACGCGACTTCCAGGCTTTGCTCAGCGTTTAAACGGGGGTCGCAGGAGGTTAAATAATTATCGGCAAGCTCTTCGTCGAGAATGTTGTGGGCTCCGCCGGTACATTCGGTAACATTGTTGCCGGTCATTTCGAAATGGACCCCGCCGGGGACGGTGCCTTCCGACCAGTGGGTTTCGAAAAAGCAGGTGATCTCCGAGAGAATATCATTGAAGTTCCGTGTCTTGTGGCCGGAACTGGCGGTGTAGGTGTTGGCGTGCATCGGGTCGCAACTCCAGACGATATTGTAACCTTCCTTTTTCATTTCCCGGAGGAGCGGCGACAGCGCCTTTTCAATCTTTTTGATGCCGAAGCGGGTAATGAGGGTTATGCGGCCAGGTTCGTTGGCCGGGTTAAGGATCTGCACCAGCCGTTTGATATCGTCAAGGTCGTAACCGGGGCCGATTTTTACGCCGATCGGGTTATGGACACCGCGGAGGAATTCAACGTGGGCACCGTCAACCTGCCTGGTTCTCTCTCCTATCCACAGCATATGGGCGGAGCAGTCGTACCAGTCGCCGGTTATGGAGTCGACGCGGGTGAGTGCTTCTTCATACTGCAGCAGCAGGGCCTCATGGGAGGTGAACAGTGTCGTCTGGTTGATCTGGGGGGTTTCCGAAGAAATGCCGATGGTCTCCATAAAGCGAATTGCCTGGCTGATCTGCTTGGCCATGCGATCATAGGAGCGCCCCATGGGGGATTGAGCGACGAATTCCTGGTTCCAGGCCTGCACCCGCTGCAGGGAGCCGAAACCGCCGCGGGTAAAGGCGCGCAGCAGATTCAGGGTTGAAGCGGCCATGTTGTAGCCCTTCAGCATGTATTTCGGGTTGGGCATACGGCCTTCGGCGGTAAATTCTGCCTTATTGACCATATCCCCTCGATAGGACGGCAATTGAACGCCGTCAATGGTTTCCATATCGGCGGAGCGGGGTTTGGCGAATTGTCCGGCAATCCTTCCCATTTTTATCACCGGCTTACCACCGGCATAGGTGAGAACAACGGCCATCTGCAGGAGAATTTTCAGGGTTTCGCGGATGTTGGGGGCAGTGACTTGGGAAAAATTCTCGGAACAATCCCCGCCCTGGAGGAGGAATGCCTCACCCTTTGATGCCTGGGCTAAAAGTTGTTTCAACGAGCGAATTTCACCGGCAAAAACCAACGGCGGCAAAGATGCCAGATCGGCAAGAACCCTTTCCACCGCTATCTGGTCCGGCCAGTTCGGCTGTTGCAGCGCGGTGTAATTCTTCCAGCTTGATTTGCTCCAGTTTTTCTGTGTCGTCGGCATGGCAATTCCCTTCAATGAGTGAGAGTGTTTGAGTTTCTAATAACAACACCGCTCAACATCGAAAGCATTGAGTATCCGCATCTCCCGCTCCCTGCGTATGGCGTCGGGCGGTGGAAGAAAGTCGATTTGTTCAAGCATTTTCAAGGCGGTGGGATGATCGGGGATAGAATCTAACCCATATCCGCAAATCTTGCCAGTTCTAGTGTCTAAAAGTTCGGCATCATCACCGTTTGTTACCACGGCAAGTGGTATTTGATGGTCAGGAGAGAGCACTCTGGCGGCGGCAATGGCTGAACGTTCCCGGCTGACCAGGGAGCCTGGTCCGTAACGAAGGATGAGAAATTGCTTTCCGCCAAGGGTAAGGGTCAGTTCGATGGTCGAGACGACAAAACAGCGGGAGAAGAGGGTTTCAATTTTCAATCGGGGAATCAGGGTATCTCGTGGATAGCCCTTTTCTTCCACCATCATCCTGCTGAGTCGTTGGCGAATACGTTCATCGTCGGTATCGGTAAGTTCCTCACCGCTTAGATAATCGATAAGGGTTCCATAGATAAGATGGTGCGGTTTTGGGATTCTCATGGGGCGACAAAGCTCCGGGGTCATGGGTTGAAAAAGGTTTAACCTCTTGTGACGAATGTAAGGCGGAGCAAATCTTTTGCAAGAAGGTTCTCAGGAACGGATCCGTCGTTTGCATGATTTTCGTCGATAGGAGTTGCACTGGGTTTGCTGTCGTCGCCGATAGGAATGGAGGAAAGCCTGTCGAATTCTCTGCTACAATCTTTGGCAAATGGCGATGGGTATTGTACAATGGCAGAGACGATGAGTCATTATCTGTGAAATAATCATCCATGAAGGAGGGAGAATGAAAGAAAAACAATTAGTTGCCCGCACTGCGAGTTTCTTGGCGGCATCCTTATTGCTCTGTTCCTGGACAGAGACGGCAAATGCTGCCGGACCCGTGGCCGTCGCCCCTGGAAGGACCGGTACAATGGCTGTCGGACAGCCGTCCTCTCCGATCACCTTCAGTCTTGAGGCGGGTGCAGGCTATCTGACGGGAGAATCGAAGGAATTGGTATATTGGCCGGCTTTGGGTAATTACAAGGCAAGCGAGTTGACGTGGGAGATCGACAATCTGTTTATGGTGGGAATCGGCGCGCAGATGAAGGTGCGCGACTGGATGGCGGTCAATTTCAACGGCTGGTTCAAGGCCTTTGACGGTGAAGGCACCATGGACGACTATGACTGGATGAGTCGCGGCGGCGACTGGACGGATTGGTCGCACCACGAAAATACCGATGTTACCGAAGGCAGCATACTCGATATCAACGTTGAATTTTCCTTTGTGCGCAGCGATATCTTCGATCTTAAGGCCATCGCCGGCTATAAGCGTGATAATTTCGGCTGGGAGGCATACGGCGGCGAGTATACCTATTCGGAAAACGGCTTCCGTGATACTACCGGGACCTTTCCCGAGGGTGTTGCCGTAATCGGCTATGAGCAGACCTTTACCTCCTTTTATTTCGGTATGGGATTTGCCGGCAAATTCAATACCTTTGAGCTGAACGGCCGTTTTATTTACGCACCGCTGGTGCAGGCTGAAGCCACCGATTATCACTACCTTCGCGATCTGGTCACCTACGATGAAGGCGAAGACGGAGATATGATAGCCTTTGATGTGTCCGGCAGTTTTTTTATAACCCCGAACCTCGCAGTTGAAATGGGATACAGTTATCAGAAATACGATACCCTGCAGGGCGATTCCGAATGGCATTACCGCAATGAAGGTGTTGTGTACTACTTTGCCGACGGTGCCGGAATGGATCAGACCTCTTCTTTGATCTCACTTGGGCTCCGCTACACCTTTTGATTCTTTGCCGAAAGGAAAAGGAAAAAAGGCCCGTCAACCCTTAGGGTCGGCGGGCCTCGTTTTTTTAAAGTGGCTGCGCAGCTTCAGATTTTTGGCAGATTGGCAATGGATTTGGCGATAGCATCGGTCGGATATTCGAAATCCTGCAGCTGTCCGGCATAGAATTTATCATAGGAACCCATATCGATCAGCCCGTGTCCGGAGAAATTAAAGAGGATGGTCTTCGGATCCTTCGGATCCTTCATCGCCTCAATGATTGCCCCGCGGATGGCATGGCAGGTTTCCGGGGCCGGGATAATCCCTTCGGTCTTGGCAAAAAGGACTCCGGCCTCGAAACACTCCATCTGATGCAGTTTGACCGGCTCGACGATTTTTTCCCGCACCATGGCGGAAACGATCGGCGACATGCCGTGATAGCGCAGTCCACCGGCGTGGATGCCCGGCGGAATAAAATCATGACCCAGGGTGTACATATAGAGTAGCGGCGTCATCTGCGCCACGTCTCCGAAATCATAGGCCAGGGTACCGGCGGTCAGCGACGGGCAGGAAGCCGGTTCCGTGCCGACGAAGCGGATTTTCTTGCCCTCCAGGTAATCGGGAAGATAGGGAGTGGCCAGGCCGGCGAAGTTTGAGCCGCCGCCGCAACAGCCGAGGATGACATCCGGGTATTCGCCGGCAATCTCCATCTGTTTTTTTGCCTCAAGGCCGATAATTGATTGATGCAGGATAACGTGGTTAAGGACCGAACCGAGGGAATATTTAGTGTCTTCCCGAGAAAATGCATCCTCAAGGGCCTCGGAGATGGCGATGCCGAGGGAGCCGGCGGTATCGGGCATCCTTGCCAGGATATCGCGGCCGGTTTTGGTGTCGGTGCTCGGACTGGCAACGACCGAGGCACCGAAGGTCTGCATAATCGACTTGCGGTACGGTTTCTGATCGAAGGAAACACGAACCATGTAGACCTTACATTCCAGGCCGAATTTGCTTGCCGCAAGGGAAAGGGCGCTGCCCCATTGACCGGCACCGGTTTCAGTCGTCAGTCGCTTGACCCCTTCCATTTTGTTGTAGTAGGCCTGGGCGACGGCGCTGTTCAGTTTATGTGAACCGACGGGGGAAACACCTTCGTTCTTGAAAAAGATCTTGGCCTTGGTGCCCAGGGCTTTTTCCAGATTGGAGGCCCTGACCAGGGGTGAGGGGCGCCAGATCTTGAGAATTTCCTGAACCTCTTCGGGGATGTCGATAAAACGGCTGGTGGACATTTCCTGTTCGAGCAGTCCCATGGGGAAAACCTTGGCCAGTTTTTCCGGCCCCATCGGCTGTTTCGTTTCCGGATCGAGGGGCGGCAGCAAACCGCCCGGCAGATCGGGAACAACGTTATACCATTGGCTGGGCATCTCATCATCGCGAAGCAAGATTTTTTTAATCATGGGTTCTCCTTTTGCAAAATGCTACCTGGCCCCTTTATCGGGGAGTGTGCGTTGAATACAAAAATTGACAGTTAAATGTGTTCTTTACCATAGATCTTGCGGCGTGGGCAACCGGTGTCGCTTTTTTCGCAGATTTTCCTTTCGGTAGGGAAGGAAAAGATGTCGGCCACTATTGTTTCTTCAGCGGAAGTCCTTTCGTTTCCGCGGCCTCTAGAAGAGTAATATTCGGTTGCCAGTCCAGCCATTGGCGTGGCGAGGGATATTCCGCCGCGGATGAAAGCAGTGAGGGATTCCGTTGAAATGGTAACGCCGGAAAAGATACCGCCCTCGATACGGGTGCCGCTGACCTGCCAAAACCTGGTATTCTCTCGAATAACAGCCATATAGTGTGACTTGACGTTGACAAAAATACGCACCTTCTGAAAGGTGGGCGACAGATCATAGCCGGTGACTTCGCCTATCTGCAGTTGTCGATAATAAAGGGGAGAACCGACCATCAACGAGCCAAGACGGTCGGCCTCAAGGATAATGCCGAGACCGTCCCGGCAGGCAATGGCGGTCAATGGCGGTTCGGCGAGGGCGGTGAGGGCTTTCACCGGCGGTCCTTCACCCGGCAGGATATTGAGGAAGGAGCCGAAAACAATGGTCTCGGTATTTTTAACGCCGGCAAGATCCACCTGAACCTCTTCCACCCAGATCTGCGTGTTGCTGCGAAACAAGGTGGCCTGTTGCGGGTTGATTCTAACGCTTGCGATGATGCTTTGCTGGTTGTCTCCAAGGCGCAAGCGACTGACTTTACCGATGGCAACGCCCTTGTAGCTGACCTTCGCACCTTCTTTTAATCCCCTTGCTTTGTCAAGGATGACTGTCAGTTCGACCTCATCGGCATGTTCGGCGGTTTGCAGGTCGGCATAAAGCGGATAGGTTTCGGGTGGCGGCACCGAAGATTTTACCGGCGGGTTGATGCAGCCGATACCGCCGGTTAACATCGACTGCAGCGAACCGCTCTGCATGCTGATTCCCGAGAGATCACCGGAAATCTGCAGGCCGCTGGTATTGTAAAATCGAGTGTGCGGTTTGATGATGTTTTTAAACTCGTCAAAAACCCGGCATTCAATGAGTACCGACTGCTGGTCGGGGGAAAGGCGGAAATGGACAATCTCGCCGATCTTAATCTTTTTATGCAGCAAAGGGGAGCCGGGGGCCAGGGATTCGGCGTTCGGGGCAACAAGGACAATTCGTTTGCCCGCCGGCTGCAGTTCGTTGACCGTTGCGGCACCATCCTCATAACTCTGGTGCAGCCGGAATTGGAAATCTTCCTCCGGTGGAACCACCTTGTGTCTTTTCTCAATATCCGGGGTGATAAAACTGACCCCACCGTGCAACATCTTTGCCAGGGGACCGGTGGAGAGCGACACCCCCTCGGCCAGCCCGCCGCGCATCTCAATTCCGGATTGCACCCAGAAGACGCTTTTTTTACTGAGAAATTTTAAGGAATCCTGATAGATAAAGATGGTTGAGCGGATCTTCAGGCCACCCTTGTCGATGCCGACATCAACGACCTCGCCGACAACGATGTTCTTATAATAGACCGGCGATTTCGGTGAAAGATCGACAGGGCCATCGGCCTCAAGGACAAAGGATCTTCCGGGTCGCAAGGGCATTTGCGGCGGCGCTTCCGAAAGAATATCGAAATTGTCCTTAAAGGGGCCGTCACCGGGTTGAAAGGTTATATGCGCCCCGGACAGGAGCAATTGCAGGTTTTTAAAGCCGGAGGGCGAGATTTCCGGTTTCACCAGCCAGAATTTGGTGGTTTCCCGGAGGATCAGTTCAGCGCGGGGATCAAGGAGTATATGGGCGGTAACGGTGCGTTGTATATCGTCATTAATTTTGATTTCCTTAACAAAGCCGGCTTCCAGCCCACGATACATGACCTTTGTCGAACCCTCGACAATATCTTCGCTTGAGGCCAGCGTCAGGGTCATGGGTATGCCGTAATTGGCCGACTCGAAATCGGGATAGAGGGCGAACATATGGCCGTTTTGCACCAGGGGTGAGGAGGTGAGTTGTTCCGGGGTGTGCAGGAGAATACCGCCGCGCAGCAGTGAGGCGAGCGACTCTACCTGGATTTTCAAGGAGGGCAGTTTGCCGCTGATCTGAATGCCGCTGGCATTGCAGAAGCGGCTGCCTTCACGCACCAGGTGCGAGAATTCGGGCTTGATAAAAACGTCTATGAGGATGTTTTGATCGCCTTCCAGCTGGTATTTTTGTACCTCGCCGATCTGGATATTGCGATAATAGATGCCTGTTCCTCCCTGAATAGAACCAAGAACCTCGGCCCTGATTTTCAGGTGCAGGCCGGGGGTATCCAGCGATACCGGCGGTGTCGAGGCCAGACCGGCAAACTCCCGCCGAGGTTTTTTTGAGCTGCCGACCTGGATGCCGATATAACTGCCGGAGAGAATGGTGTCGAGACCTTGCACGGAACTTGCCGACAATTCCGGGCGGACGATCCAGAAAAGGGTGTCGTCGACGAGGTGTTCCTCCACCGATTTTTCCATCTTAACGGTTGCCCGGATTTGTCGATTGTTGAGTTCCGGGTGGATTTTTTTAACGAGACCAATGGGTATACCCCTGGCCATGACCTGGGTTTTGCCGGCAATTATGCCGCTGGCGTCGGTAAAGAAAATGGAGATTTCCACCCCGGCATTTTTATAGCTGGAATACAGCAGCCAGCCGCAGATGCAGAGAGCGATCAAGGGTAAGCTCCAGATTATTGAAATGCCGCGATTTTTTCGGATTTGAGCGGTGGTCATAGGGTTTTTCCGAGGGGTGGTGTGGACTGTTTTTGCATGTTCACGGGAAAGTCTGGGATACAGGTATCCCAGATGACGCGCGGGTCAAAGGCCATGGCGGCAAGCATGGTTGCGGCCACGACCAGGGAGAAGTAGGTGGCAGCCGGAGCGGTATGAATGGAGGTAAAAAAACCGAAATCGACCAGGACGCTCAGGAGGGCAATGACAAAAATATCGAGCATCGACCATCTGCCGATAAAGGCGATGAAGCGAAAAAGCCTGGCCTTCTGCCGCAGAAAGTGACAATGCTGCGGTTGGGTGGCGCGAAGGAGGATGAGGAGGCCGATGATTTTAAAAACCGGCACAAGGATGGAGGCGGTAAAGATTATCAGCCCGATGAAATAGGAGCCGTCCTGAAAGAAATAGATGATGCCGTCGAGAATAGTCGATTGGTCGGGTATACCTAAAAAATCCACCTCCATGATCGGCAGCAGATTGGCCGGGGCAAGGAAAATGGCCGAGGTAACCACCAGGGCCCAGGTACGGGCAACGCTCTGCGGTTTTCGCTGATGCAAAGGGCTGCGGCAACGGGGGCAAGGGTTGCCTTCCAGGGACTCCGGCGACAGCTTGTGACAGATGTGGCAGAGAATCAGGCCATGTTCGGCGGCGGTGTGCGCCCTTTCCTCGTGTTGCGGCTCGGTTTGCAAGGTTTCTTCTTTCTGTTCCTTACGTTCAATGAGGTCCCAGAAATGATCGCGGTCGAGGACGGTGGAGATGGCCAGCGTCATGAGCACCAGGCCTCCAAAACAAAAGATCCCGGAATGGTACTCAATTTCCGAGGTGTGCGACATTTTAATGATGGTGACTAAAATTCCGATCAGATAGACCTCGATCATGGCCCATTCCTCAAGGTGGAGGTGCAGCCGGAAAATGGCGGCAAGGCAACCGGGGTATTTTTTTTGCGTAAGTTGCCAGGAAATAAAGAAAATCGTCGTCAGAAGGATGAAAGGGAAGACCACCGCCGACAACAGGACCATAAGCGAGACGAAATAGTAATCATTTCGGTAAAAGTTTAGAATCGATTCGAGTATATTGGCGGAGCCGCTGAAGCCGAAGGAGGAGAAGGTCATAAGCGGCAGGAACATAGCCGGCAGGTAGAGCAGGAGGCCGGCTATGCTCAAGGCCAGCACTTTGCTGAGGGAAGCGGCCGTGCTTCTCAGAAGCACTCTGCGGCAACGGGGGCAAAGCAACGAGTAGCCGGGCTGGGCATGCACTTTATGCAGGAGAAGATCGCAATCCGGGCAGGCGGTATAATGGGTAAAAGGGTCCGGCAACGAATGCAAAATGTGCTACCTTGATGACGGGTTAAAGAAAGTGGAGCCTCTTGCAAAATGGTCTTTTCGCCCAACCTCGGCGTTATGCTCGAAATTTTATCCTCGGAATATTAACCATATGCCTGCGGTAAAATTTCTCGCATGCCTTGATTTTGAACGAAAATCCTCATTTTGCAAGAAGCTCAGTGAATAAATTTTTTGTTGATTATAGTAACGTCATCGCCGGTGTTTGTCATATAAAAACCGGTCGTTGGTGTGGTAAAGGCCTGGGACGTAAAATACCCCGGCATTTTGGAGAACAGGAAAAAGAGGTATGAGATGAGCGTCAACAGGTGGCTAAAGTTTACCATTGCCTGCAACCCCCTCCTGGTGGAGCCGATAGGCGACTTCCTTGTCGGGGTTCTTGAAGCGGGGGTTGAGACGGGTGCAGCGGATGAAGCGGATTTCGGTACCTTGAGCTGTTATCTGGGAAAAGCCAATCCTGAGCCGCAGGAGGTAGCTGATACCATTGCCCGGCTCTCCACCCATCTTGAGCATCTCGCCGAGGTTTTCAAGGTGGAGGTGCCGATTCTGACAACCACCTTTTTCGAGGAAGAGGATTGGAGTTCAACCTGGAAGGAGCACTTTAAGCCCTTTGTCATCATTCCCGGCCTGGTTATTGCTCCGACCTGGGAAGAATACCGGCCGCAACCGGGGGAGGCGGTCATTACCATGGATCCGGGCATGGCCTTCGGCACCGGACATCACGCCACCACCAGCCTTTCCCTCGAACTGCTGCGTCGAACGCTCAATATCGGTTCCGCCATGCATGTTCTAGACGTCGGCACCGGCACCGGCATTCTCGGCATGGCGGCGCTGCTGTTTGGCGCGAAAAGCTGTTTGGGGCTTGATAACGATCCCGAGGCAGTGGCGGCGGCGGTGGAAAATGTTCGCCGCAATCATCTTGACGACCGCATGCAGGTGAGCCTGCAACCCCTTGGCGAGCAGACCGGCTGTTATCAGGTCGTTGTTGCCAATATTGTCCATGACGTCCTGCTTGACCTGGCGCCGGATCTGACAAGGCTGACCGATGGAGGGGGATATCTCATCCTGTCCGGCATTCTCGCTGGGGAGCAGGTGGCAAGTATCGAAAATCATTTCAGCGCAAGGGGATTCACCCTGCTCGATCGGCAAACGCGGCAGGAGTGGGCGGCGCTGCGGTTTTGTCGGCGATAGGACAGGGTAAGGGATGATTACAGCTCTGCGTTTTCACCCGGGAGCATGGGACTGAACTGATAATTGGTGGTGAAGATGATGCCGATGCCTTCGATTTCACGGCGAATAACGATGGCATCGGCGCTGACCCAAAGATGATCGCCCCGCAGATTTTTCAGGCTTTCAACGGAGAGGATGAGTTTCAATTTTTTCACATCTTCAAGACTGAGAAGGAACTCGACGCGCACCTTGGCGGCGATTGGAAAGGAGTGATCGGTTTTAAGGAAGGCCCCGCCGATACTGATATTGGCCGCCACCGTATCGATTATCGGCAGCTCATCAAGGCTGTGTCGATAAGAGATTTTGGCCTGAAGGTTGAGGGAAAATCGTTCCTGGGTGCGTTTGTCACTGGACATTATTGTTCCTCGACGCGAAGGGAGATAAGGTGGCGCCTCATTTTGCAAAAGGCTCTGATGTATGCAACCTTACGGAATGGATGAAATATTGTCAATTTGAAAGACACGAAAGCGCGGGACAAGAAAGTCGTGTCCCCGCTTTCAGTCGACCGCGGCAGGGGGTTTGTCATGCGACGCTTCTTTTTTGATCGGCGCGACCGCCAGGGAGAAAGAGTCATTCTCCCGGAGGAGGAGTCCCGCCATGTTGCCAAGGTTCTCAGGCTTCCGCTTGGCAGTGAAATTGAGCTGCTCGACGGACAGGGGGAGGTTTTTCGCGCCCAGGTTGTTGCCTTCGACAGGAGGGTCGAGGTACGAATCGTCGGTATTGTTACCGGGGATACCGTGGACGGCAGGATTCTCCGTGTCGGCCAGGGAATACTCAAGGGGGAGAAAATGGATACGGTTGTGCAGAAATGTACGGAGCTCGGTGTCATCCGTTTCAGCCCCTTTGAAAGTTCCCGCTGTCAGGGAAAGGCTGATCCGGGCCAGAACCGTAAACGGCATGAACGCTGGCAGCGCATCGGCCTTGCCGCCTGCAAACAGTGTTTGCGGCCAAAGCTTATGCAGCTTGACGCCCCGATGCGTCTTGCCGAGCTGTTACGGGAAGATGATGCCGAGCTTCGCCTGCTCTTTTGGGAGGAGGAAAAGGATCTGCATCTGCAGGATTTACCGAGTCTTGCCGAGAGACAATCGGTAACCCTGCTGCTGGGGCCGGAGGGCGGTTTCTCCAAAGAAGAGGTTGAACTGGCCCGACAGTTGGGCTGGGTGACGGTCAGTCTTGGCGAGCGAATCCTTCGGGCGGAAACGGCGACACTGACCGCTGTGGCAATCGTTCAATTTATCTTAGGCAACCTGTAGGATGAAGCGTATGGCAACGACCCCGGATCGCTCGACGGTTCTCGCTAAAACGGCTCCTGTTCTTGATCTGCAACAGGCCTTGGCAAGTGGTCATTGTCTCATCGATGTCCGCTCAGCCGCCGAGTATTCCGGCGGAACCATCCCCGGTGCCGTCAATATCCCGCTTTTCGACGACGACGAGAGAGGCGCCATCGGCACGCTGTATCGCCATGGCGGCCACGCCCAGGCGGTTGAGGCCGGCTTTTTGTTTGTTGAGAAAAAGTTGACGGAGCTGCTTTCCGCTTTTCAGCCTTTTGGCAACCGACCCCTGGCTATCTGTTGTGCCAGGGGCGGCATGCGCTCGCTGTCGCTTGTCAATCTTCTTAATCAGGCCGGATTGACCGCCGCTCAACTTCGTGGAGGATATAAGGCATATCGCCGGGATGTCCTTGTGCGCCTCGAGGGCTTTGACCCGAAGTTGATCGTCATTCATGGTCTCACCGGCACCGGGAAAACCCGCATTCTGCAGAGGCTAACCCCGGCGATCGACCTTGAAGAGCTGGCAGGTCACCGCAGTTCCCTCTTCGGCGGCCTTGACCGGGAGCCAAGTAACCAGCGTACCTTTGAAAGCCGTTTGGCGGAGAAGATCGCAAGCCTAGGCGACGAGCCCTATTTCATCGAAGGGGAAAGCCGAAAAATCGGCAGGGTATTTATTCCCAAGCCCCTGGCGGTCGCCATGAAGCAGGCGGTGCTCGTCAATATCCATTGTCGGCTGGAGACCAGGATACAGAGAATTATTGAAGATTATCCGGTAAATGACGCCGGGACACTGCTCCAGATTGAAGGCATCCTTCGCTCCCTTAAACAGAAAATGGGGGTGGAGCAGGTGGAGAAGATGTGCTCTTTGCTCCACCGGGGCGAGCTGCCGGAACTTGTTGGTATTCTTCTCCTGGAATACTATGACAAGCGCTATGGCAAGAGCATGAGCGATTACCGCTTTGCCCTTGAGCTTTCCGCCGAGGATATCGATGAAGCGGCAGCCGGTTTGGAGGATTTCCGCCGGACGGTTATTGCCGGCGAAGGGCAAACAATAATGACAGGCTGAGAACCGGGCGGAAAGCGGGGTAGCTGCTTCCCGTCGTTTTAGAGGCCAAGGCTTTTTTCCACCCTGGGATAGATGGTTTCCAGGAGATCTTTGCGATGCAGATAGGGGCATGGCGCGTCGTAGGGGAAGGCGCGGCATTGATCCGGTCGCGCTTCATGGATGGAGCAGCGTTTACTCAGTTTGCCGCCGGCGAGAAAGATGCAGGAACCGTCTTCCCGCACTTTAAAGGTGTTGCGCTTTTCGATATAGCGTTTGCGCACCTCTCCGTCACTGATGTGAAAATATCGGGCGATACGGTTGATATCGATGGCGGTAAGGAAGAGCGTTGCCCCCGGCAAACGATAACAGCAAAAGCCGGGGCAATAATCGCAGAAAAGGCGGTGATCGATGCAGTCGGGGAGTTCGGGCGGCGGTGTCATCGGATTTCTTTTGTGTTGCTCGTTTGCAAAAAAATGCTGTCGGCTCAGGAGGTCAGGAGAAAAGCACCTTTCCCCTCCAGGGGTTCAGCGCCTGCGACCTTGCCGATGATCTTGCCGGGGCGGGCAAAGCGGTCTGCGGCGCGGGCAAAAAAGATACCCGACGTCCGGCTGACAAGGACCGTTTTTTCCCCTTGTCCCGGATTGTTCATGGGCTGGGTGATAACAGCGACGG
>JFJP01005658.1_pt1 | contig 14597 bp, 15 predicted proteins | sample 431651 | NCBI WGS metagenome assembly JFJP01 (sample SAMN02602958, study PRJNA72255) | Microbial mat metagenome, whole genome shotgun sequencing project. | biome: fresh water; feature: sink hole; material: water; isolation source: purple microbial (photo- and chemosynthetic) mats found in...
AGGTAGTCGCCGAACTGCCAGTAGTTCTGGTTGTGGCGGCTGCGGTGCCCCGCGCGCGCATAGGCCGACACCTCGTAGCGCGCCAGCCCGGCGGCGCCGGTGAGTTCGGTGATGCGATCGAGCATGGCGTAGGCGTCGTCGTCCTCGGGCACGGTGGGCGGGAACTTGGCGAAGACGGTGTTGGGCTCGATCGTGAGGTGGTAGATGGAAATATGGGGCGGCTGAAAGCCCAGCGCGGTGCGCAGATCGGTCTCGCAGTCGGCCAGCGTCTGCCCGGGCAGGGCATACATGATGTCGAGGTTGAAGGTGTCAAACGCGAGCGCCGCTTCTTCCACCGCCGCCAGCGCCTGGGCGGCGTCGTGCACCCGGCCCAGGGCCTTCAGGTGCGTGTCGTTGAAGCTCTGTACGCCGATGGAAAGCCGCGTGACCCCGGCCTGGCGAAACGCGCGAAAGCGGTCTTTCTCAAACGTGCCGGGGTTGGCTTCGAGGGTGATTTCGGCGTCGGCATCGAGCCGCACCAGCGCGCGCACATCGCCCAGCAGGCGGTCGATGGCGTCGGGCGAAAACAGGCTGGGCGTGCCGCCACCAATGAACACGCTGTGCACCGCGCGGCCCCAGATCAGCGGCAGCGATGCCTGCAGATCGGCCCGCAGCGCGTCCAGATAAGCCTGCTCAGGCAGCGCCGAGCCGCCCGGGTCGCGCCACTCGTGGGAGTTGAAATCGCAATACGGGCACTTTTTCAGACACCACGGCAGGTGGATGTAGAGCGAAAGCGGCGGCTGCCCGACCAGCTGCAAGGTGCCCGGGCGCATCCAGTGCGCCACATCGCTCCAGTGCGGTGTCTCGGGCGCCGGACCTTGCCGCGCCGCGGGCCAGGCCACGCGAACCTCACGCACCGGGCTCATACGCCCGCGCTCGGCGCCAGCGAGAACCAGCGCTCGCGCATCAGGGCCAGCATTTGCTGCGCGGCGCGCCCGCGGTGGCTGTTGGCGTTCTTCACCTCGGTCGGCAGCTCGGCGAAGGTCTTGCCGAACTGCGGCAGGAACATCACCGGATCGAAGCCAAAGCCATTGGCGCCGATGGGGCGCTCGGTGATCAGGCCAGGCGCACGGCCTGTGGCGACCAGCGGCTCTGGATCGTCGGCGCTGCGCAGCGCCACCAGCGTGCTGACCAGCGCCGCGCGGCGGTCGGTCTGGCCGCGCATTTGCTCCAGCAGCGCGAGCACGTTGTTGGCGTCACCCTTCTCATAACCAAACTGGGTTGCGTAGTGGGCGGTGTCGACACCCGGCAGCCCGCCGAACGCCTCCACACACAGCCCGGCATCGTCGGCCAGCGCGGGCAAACCGCTCTCGCGCGCGGCATGGCGCGCCTTGGCCAGCGCGTTTTCAACGAACGTTCGGTGGGGTTCGGGCGCCTCGGGAATGCCCAGGTCAGACTGCCGCACCAGCGCCACACCCAGCGGCGCAAACAAGGCCTGCAGCTCTGCAAGTTTGCCCGCGTTGTTCGAGGCCAGCACCAGCTTCATGGGGTGCTTTCGTCAAAGGCCCAGGGCCTGCTGCTGCATCTGCACCAGCTCGCCAATGCCCTTTTCCGCCAGGGCGAGCATGGCGCTCATGTCGTCGCGGCTGAACGCCTCGCCCTCTGCCGTGCCCTGCACTTCCACGAAGTGGCCGGCACCGGTCATGACCACGTTCATGTCGGTGTCGCAGGCCACGTCTTCCACGTACTCCAGGTCAAGCAGCGCCCGGCCGCCCTGCATGCCAACCGAGATTGCCGCCACGTGGCCGCAGATCGGCGAGGTGGAGATTTTGCCCTCGGCCAGCAGGCGGCTGACCGCGTCGTGGGCTGCCACAAAGGCGCCGGTGATGCTGGCGGTGCGGGTGCCGCCGTCGGCCTGCAACACGTCGCAATCGAGAGAAATCGTGCGCTCGCCCAGCGCCTTGAGGTCGAACACCGCCCGCAACGAGCGGCCGATCAGGCGCTGAATTTCCTGCGTGCGCCCGCTTTGCTTGCCCTTGGCGGCTTCGCGATCGCTGCGGGTGTGGGTGGCGCGCGGCAACATGCCGTATTCCGCCGTCACCCAGCCTTCACCGCTGCCGCGCTTGTGCGGCGGCACCTTTTCTTCCACCGACGCGGTGCACAGCACCTTGGTGTGGCCAAACTCGATCAGCACCGAGCCCTCGGCGTGCATGGTGAAGTGGCGGGTGATGCGCACCGGGCGCAGGGCGTTGGCGGCCCGGTTGCCGGGACGTGCTGGGTCTGTCATGGGGAGAAGGCTCTCAGGATGGTTGAACGCGGGGCGGGGGCAGGGCTGGCGGTGCGAGACCGGTCTTTCTGGCTCCGCAGCATGGCCCCTGCTCGGGGTGCGCGCGCACGGGAGCGCGGGGAATCAGGCGTTTCTCTCGGCGGTGCGCCGGATCGCCTCGTTGATTTCGGCAATGGAACGCTCGATCGCTTCGTCGTCCATGTCTTCAATGCTCGGGTCGGGCACGCCCGACTGGATGGTGGAGGCGAACACGCCGTCGTCGATGTCTTCGGTGGACACCCTCGTCGACTGGAAAGCCTCGGGGGTTTCCCATTCCATGGCCAACACCGTCACGTTGTCACAGCGCGGGCCACCGCGCTTGAGCGCCGTCTCCACCAGCTCGGGCACCGACTGGTCCAGCGTGGCGCAGGAAAGCTCGCGCGCCACCTCGTCGTCGCTCACCGTGCCCCACAGACCATCCGAGCACAGCAGCACCCGATCGCCCTGCTGCAGCTGCAGCGGGCCAGACAAATCGAACACCGGCTTGGCCGGCGAGCCCAGGCAGGTGAACAGGATGTTGCGGTTGATGTGCTTGGTGTTGCGGCCCAGGTGCGCCTGCTGCTCCATGTAGGAGTGGTCGCGCGTACGGGTCAGCAGCACGCCGTCGCGCACGATGTACAGACGCGAATCGCCGCAATGCACCCAGTGCATGAGGTTGCGCTCCATCACCGCCGCCACCAGCGTGGTGCGCGGCGTGTCCAGCATGCCTTTTTCCGAGGCGTAGCGAATGATCTGGTGGTGCGCGGCCATGGTGGCACTGGAGAGAAACTCCGGCACCTCCTTCACCAGCGGGTTGGCCGCCTTCTGGAAATAAGCGGAAAAAGTCTGCAGGGCCAGCTGGGCCGCCATCGCGCCCTCGGGATGCCCGCCCATACCGTCGGCCAGCACAAACAGCCCGGATTCGCGCGTGTAGGCATAGCCCATGCGGTCTTCGTTGCGCTCGCGCCCCCCTTGCCGACTGATCTGGTAGACCGAAAATTTCATCGAAACTTGGTCCCCGCCGCGGTCGATTTGCGCGCCGATTTCTTGTTGTCTGACACGATGTTGTCGAACTGCAAGCGCATTTTTTCAGCCACCGTCAGCTTGGTGTAGCTGCGCTCGGTTTCGCGGCTGAGTTCCTTCTGCAAGGCAAACACCGACTGCGGACGCGACAACGGATCGAGCGACATGCACCACTCGACCACCTCAATCAGGTTGTCGGAATACACCCCGCGCAGCCGCGAGAGCGCCAGCGAAAGCCGGTCTTTTTCCAGCCGCTGCGGCGCGTCGTTGGGCGGGTAGCCCTGCATGCTGGCGTAGATGCAGGCGCCAATGGCGTAAATGTCGGTCCAAGGGCCCATGCTTGAGTCGCGCCGGTACATCTCCGGCGCGGCGAAGCCGGGCGTGTACATCGGCCGAATGAAATTGCCCTCTTTGCTCAGCACCTCGCGGGCGGCGCCGAAGTCGATCAGCACCGAGCGGTTGTCGTCGGTGACGAAAATGTTGGCCGGTTTGATGTCCAGGTGCAGCATCTTGTGCTGGTGGACGATGCGCAGACCGCGCAGGATTTCGTCGTAAAGGGAACGGATGGTCGACTCGCGAAACACCTTCTGCTTCTTGAGCTCACGCGCGGTGATGATGAATTCCTGCAGGGACGCCCCCTCCAGGTAGTTCATGACCATGTAAACGGTCTCGTTCTCGCGAAAGAAATTCAGCACGCTCACCACCGAGGCATGCGAAATCTGGGCCAACGCCCGCCCTTCCTCGAAGAAGCTCTTGAGCCCCAGGCGGTACAGCGACAGTTTTTCGGGCTGCACCTGCGGCAGCAGCTCACCCGGTCCGCGGGTGGCCAGCGATGACGGCAGATACTCCTTGACGGCAACCTGCTGGCCTTCGGTGTCAACCGCCAGATAGACCACGCCAAAACCGCCCGCGGCCAGCTTGCGGACGATACGGTAGCCACCGATCACAGTGTCTGGCGGCAGCGGAGCGGGTTTGACCTTTGACATAATTCAAGCGGGTTCCGTGACGCCTTGTTGTGGACCTCTCAACCTGATCGGACACATCTGCATGGCAGTTTACAGCATGACCGGCTACGCCTCGGCCCAGGGGGACGGGCCGAAAACCGGCCCTGCGGAAGCACCGGAACGCGAGACCCCAACAGCCCTGGGCCTGGAGATTCGATCGGTCAACAGCCGTTTTCTCGACCTCAGTTTCAAGCTCGCCGACGATCTTCGCGCCACCGAACCGGCGCTGCGCGAGCTGCTGACGGCGCAGCTCAAGCGCGGCAAGGTCGAAGTGCGGGCCTGGATCGAGGGGCGCAGCGAGGCTGGCCTGCGCGCGCCGGGTGCCGCCGAGCTGCAGAAGCTGGCGAATGTGCAGGACAGCGTGCGAACCTGGCTGCCCAATGCCGGCCTGCTCACGGTGGCCGACATCCTCTCGCTGACCGCGTCGCGTCCGGCGCCGCGGGGTGGTGAATGGCACGAACAGCTCATGGCGCTTGGCCAGCGCGGTGTGACCTCGCTGATGGAATCGCGCCAGCGTGAAGGCGATCGACTGGCCGCCATGCTGCTCGACCGGCTGCAGCAACTCCGGCAACTGGCCGCCGATGCCCAGCCGCTGATTCCGCAGCTGGTTGCGCAGCAGCGCCAGCGGTTTCTGGACCGCTGGAGCGAGGCGCTCGGCGCGTCTTCCAGCGAAGGCGCGCTGGGCAACGCGATCACCAGCGATCAGGCCCGCGACCGCGCGCTGACCGAGGCCACTGCGTTTGCGATCCGCATCGACGTGGCGGAGGAGCTGACCCGGCTCGCGTCTCACCTGACCGAAATCGAGCGACTGCTGCACAAAGGCGGCGAGGTGGGCAAGCGGCTGGACTTCCTTATCCAGGAGCTGCACCGTGAAGCCAACACCCTGGGCTCCAAGTCGTCCAGCCTGGAGCTCACCCGGATTTCGGTCGACATGAAGGTGTTGATCGAGCAGATGCGTGAGCAGGTGCAGAACATCGAGTGACCAGTGCCCCCACGCTCCACCGCTATGCGGGTCGCTGCCCCCCAGGGGGGTTGTTTCGCCTTGGGGCGGCCCGGCGACGAAACTCGACCCCCACGCTCCACCGCTCACCCTGACTTTTTGATCTGAACGCTTGTATGGAATACCCAGGAAACCTGTATGTCGTGGCGGCGCCCAGCGGGGCGGGCAAATCGAGCTTGGTCAAGGCGCTCATGGAGCTGGACTCGCGCGTGGTGCCCTCGATCTCGCACACCACCCGCGCACCGCGTGGCCAGGAGCTGCACGGGCGCGAGTACTACTTCGTGAGTCAGGAAACGTTCGACCACATGGTGGCGCAACAAGGCTTTCTGGAATGGGCGCAGGTTCACGGCAACCGCTACGGCACCTCCAAGCAGACGATCGAGCAGCGCATGGCTCAGGGCGCCGACGTGATCCTGGAAATCGATTTTCAGGGCGCCATTCAGGTCAAGCGCATTTTCCCCAACGCGGTGCTGGTGTTCATCCTGCCGCCGAGCTGGGAGGAATTGCGCTCCCGGCTGGAGCGCCGCGCGGAGGACAGCGCCGAGGTGATCGAGCTGCGGCTGCAAAACGCGGCCATCGAGATGCGGCACGCCCAAGAATTCGACTTCGTTATAATCAATGAGTTGTTTGACCGCGCTTTGTTCGACCTGAAAGCCATTGTTCACGCCCAACGCTTGAAGTTCGGCGTTCAGCGCATCGCTCGCAGCGATACGTTTCAGGCGCTCAACATCCCCTGAACCCAGCACCCACCGGAGCCACCATGGCACGCATCACCGTCGAAGACTGCTTGCAGCAAATCCCCAACCGTTTTCAGCTGGTGCTGGCTGCCACCTACCGGGCCCGCATGCTGAGCCAAGGCCACGCGCCCAAGATCGAGAGCAAGAACAAGCCCGCCGTGACCGCGCTGCGCGAAATCGCCGAAGGCAAGGTCGGGCTCGAGATGCTCAAAAAAGTGCCGCTTTGAATCAAAGCGCGCGCCACCGGAAAAACACCGCATGGCGGTGTTTTTTTTCGCCTGACCACAACCCAGCCACCCATTCGCTGAACAGACTTGACAAGCGCTTGCGCAAGCTGGACAGCGGCGCGCTAAAGTCGGGGCATCTATGAGCCCCATGGCCGATATCCACAGCGAGACACCCGCCGCGCAAGCGCACCCGGCGGACAGCGCGGCTGCAGCCAGTTTCGCCGGGCTGCTGGCCCGGCTTGACTACCTGGGCCCGACCGAGATCGACAGCATCCGGCAGGCCTACCGCTTCGCCGATGAGGCGCACCTGGGCCAAAAGCGCAAAAACGGCGACCCGTACATCACCCACCCGATCGCGGTGGCGGCGCAATGCGCCGAGTGGAAGCTCGATGCCCAGGCCCTGATGGCGGCACTCATGCACGACGCCATCGAAGACTGCGGCGTCACGAAAGAAGAGCTGGTGGAGCGCTTTGGCGCCCCGGTGGCGGAACTCGTCGATGGGCTGACCAAGCTGGAAAAGCTGGAATTCGACTCTCGGGAGCAGAACCAGGCCGAGTCGTTTCGCAAGATGCTGCTCGCCATGGCCAAGGACGTGCGGGTCATCCTGATCAAGCTGGCCGACCGCACCCACAACATGCGCACCATGGGTGACATGCCGCGCAGCAAATGGAAACGCATCAGCAGCGAAACCCTGGAAATTTATGCGCCGATTGCCCACCGGCTGGGGCTGAATTTCACCTATCGGGAACTGCAGGATCTGTCTTTTCGCTTCCTGCACCCCTGGCGCTACGAGGTACTTTCCCGAGCGCTGAGCAAGTCGCGCAACCGGCGCAAGGATCTGATTGCGCGGGTGCAGGACGAGGTGGAGCGGGTCTTCATCGGCCACGGCATGGCGGTGCGCATCCTCGGGCGGGAAAAAACGCTGTATTCGGTCTACCGGAAGATGGATGCCAAGCACCTGTCGTTCTCCGAGGTCACCGACATCTACGGCTTTCGCATCATCGCGCCCGAGCTGATCGACTGCTACACCGGCCTGGGCATCCTGCACCAGCTCTACAAGCCGGTCCCCGGCAAGTTCCGGGACTATGTGGCCATTCCCAAGGTCAACGGCTACCAGTCGATCCACACCACGCTGATCGGCCCCTTCGGCACCAACATCGAATTTCAGCTGCGGACCCACGCCATGGATGTGGTGGCCGAATCGGGTGTTGCGGCTCACTGGCTCTACAAGGCCAGCGAGCCGGGCAGCGACACCTCGCAGCGCCTGGGCACGCAGTGGCTGCAGTCACTGCTGGATATTCAGCAGGAAACGCACGATGCCACCGAGTTCTGGGACCACATCAAGATCGACCTGTTCCCCGATGCGGTTTACGTGTTCACGCCCAAGAGCAAGATTTTGTCGCTGCCGCGCGGCGCCACCGTGGTCGACTTTGCCTACGCCATCCACAGCAATGTGGGTGACCGGGCGGTGTCGGCACGGGTGAATGGAGAGGAAAGTGCGCTGCGCACCGAGCTGAACAACGGCGACGTGGTGGAGGTGGTCACTGGCGACGCGGCCGAGCCCAATCCGGCCTGGCTGGCTTTCGCAAAAACCGGCCGGGCGCGCTCCAAGATCCGGCACCACCTGAAGACGCTGGCGCAAGATGAATCGCGCCAGTTGGGCGAGCGCATGCTGCTGCAGACCGTGCGACACGAGGGCATTGCCCAACTGCCCGACGAACACGGCGAGCACAAGGCCGCCTGGGAAAAGCTGTTGCGTTTCACCGGCAGCCGCAACCGGGAGGAGCTGGTCACCGACATTGGCACCGGCAAGCGCATCGCCAGCATGATCGGCAAGAAACTCGCGGTGCTGCTGGCAGACAGCGGCCTCAAGCCCGACCCGCTGCTGATCAGCCACGAGCGCTACACCAGCGGCCACAACGACACGGCATCGCAAGGCGTGGTGACGCTGGATGGCAGCGAGGGCGTGTCGGTGCAGTACGCACCCTGCTGCAAGCCCATTCCGGGCGACCGCATCGTGGGCTACCTGGGGCGCGGCGAGGGCCTGATGGTGCACGCCGAAGACTGCCCCACCGGCAAGCGCCTGCTGCACCGGGACCGCGAGCGATTCCTGGAGGTGGAATGGGCCGATGAGCCGGTGCGGGCGTTCGAAACCACGTTGGTCGTCTCCTTGCACAACGGCAAGGGCGTGCTGGCGCGGGTGGCCTCTGCCATGGCGGCAACCGAAGCGGACATCACCCATGTGGACATGGGCGACGAGCCCGCCCAGAACGCCACCGACATTCGATTTACGGTCGCGGTACGAGACCGCCAGCACCTGGCCGCGGTGCTGCGAAGACTCAAGCGCACCCCCTCGGTACTCAAGGCGCAGCGCGCCAAAAGCACCCGAACCTGAGGCGCAAGAGGCCGCTCAGCCGGCGGCGCTTGTTGGGTAAGTGACCGACAACACCTCCAGCGACTGCGCCCCGTCGGGCAGCACCAGCTTCACCGTGTCGCCTTCGCGGGCCTTCAGCAGGGCGCGCGCCACCGGCGAAACCCAGCTGATCTGGCCGCGCGCGGTGTCCGCCTCGTCCACCCCGAGGATGGTGATCTCGGTCTCCCGACCCTCGGCGTCGGCATAGACCACGGTGGCGCCAAAAAAAATCTGGTCCGATCCCCGATGCACCGAGGGATCGACCACCTCCGCGATTTCCAGGCGCCGCGTGAGAAACCGAATGCGCCGGTCAATCTCGCGCAGGCGTTTCTTGCCGTAGAGGTAGTCGCCATTTTCCGAACGGTCGCCATTGCTGGCCGCCCAGTGGACGACCTCCACAATCCGCGGCCGCTCCTGATCGATCAGCGCAAACAGCTCCGCGCGCAACCGGTCGTAACCCGCGCGGGTGATGTAGTTCTTGCCGCTGGGCAACTGCGGTTCGGCCGACGGTCCGTCGTCGTCCTCGCCGTCGGTTTCGCGGGTGAAGGCCTTGTTCATGAAACGGTACGGGCAAAGGCAAATGGTTCGTGATGGTATGCGCTGCCACAAGCGCATGAACCAGCCCTCGCCCACTCGCCCGCGCTGCTGATCTGCCCGCCGGTGTGGCCAGGAGACCGCCGGGCTGGGGGGGTGTCGACACGTTGCTCGCGCGAAAGCTGACCGCGGCATCGGCCGTGGCGCCGCTCACGCAGGCCGTCACAGCGCGCGGCGCAGTGCCTGCGACGGCGCCGCGCCGAACGACAGCGCACCCAAAGCCTGCGCCACATAGCGCTGCGCCTGCGGCAGCCAGCGCTCCGGCGTGCGCGGCTGGCGGTCCAGCAGATGCGCCAGCGACAGCCGCGCACGCACCAGCGCGCGGTGTGCGGTGTAGAGCTGCAGCACGGCGCGGGGCGGTCGGTCGTACAGCCCCCGGGCGCAGCCCTCAATGAGCCGCTCGCCGACCCACCAGGCGCCCGCCATGCGGCACTCCATGGCGAGGAAGGCCAGTTCGTCGAACGGATCCACCTGGCGCAGGGCCGGGCTGAATTCGAGGCAGTCGATGACCACAGGCGGTTGCAGCAGGCACACATGCTCGGGCCGGAGGTCGCCATGACCATCCACGATGCGCCCCGCCATGGCGCGCCGGGCCAACGCCAGCCGGTGACGGGTCAGCCCGGCTTGCAGTTGATCCAGTGCCTGTGCCGCGCCCGGGACCGTCCAGCGCGGGTTCAGCAGCACATCGCGGCCCAGCGCCAGTTCCTGGTGCAGGCGATCGACATGCTGCACCGGCGACACCTCGGCGCGCTCCGCAGTGCGGTAGAAATGCACCAGCACACGCACCAGCGCGTCCACATCGCCGCTCACCACCGCGCTCTGGGTCATGGCCTGATCCAGCATGCGCTGGCGGGGCAACCGCTTCATGTGCACCAACCAGTCCACCACCTCGCTACGCCTGGCCACCTGCCCCTCGCCATCCATCGCCGGCCCGTCGTCAGGGTGCTGCAATGCCATCAGACCCAGGTGGACACCTGGCGCCAGGCGGGCATTCAGGCGCAACTCTTCGCGGCAGAACGCCTCGCGCGCGTTCAACCGGGTGAAGTCCAGAAAGGCATGGCGCACCGGCTTCTTCAGCTTGAACACGTCGTTGCCCACCAGATACACCCAGGACATGTGGGTCTCGATCACCTCCAGCTCGCCAGGCCCGGCCCGTTCGCTCAGCGCGGCCAGCGCCAGCGCGTGGCTGGAGCCGAGGTTGTCGAGCATCACCGGATCGGCCACGGCTTGTCGTCCCGCCTACCGCTGCAGCCGTTCGAGGTGATCCACCAGATCCAGGATGCGCCGGTGGGCCGCGCCCTCGGCCAGCGGCGGGCTGCCGCCAGCCTGCGTGAAACGCTCCACGTAGGTGCTGCCCCAGACCGGCATTTCGCGCGAGCCGTGCGGCCCGATGTCGGCGGCCGCTCGGCCATCAATGAGCATGACGAGCCGCTCGCGCGGGAACACGCCCCCGTTGCGCTGCGCCAGCATCGACAGATCGCTGGGCGGGGTCACCAGATGGCGCAGCAGCGGGCCGTCGCCCCGGCCGCGGGCGCCGTGACAACTGGCGCAACTGTTCTGGTAATCCCAGCGCCCCGGGTCGCCCGGGCGCTGTGCCTGGGCACCAGCCGCCAACGTGATCAGCAAGACCGGCACGATACGGCGCCATGTTGCTCTGCGCATGGGTGTCTCCCGATGTGGATTCGTCAGGCGCCACACATCGGGCGATGACCGTCGTGGCTGGCTGTGTCGTCCCGGCAAAAGCGGGGCAGCGCGCACCGCCACCAAGGTGCGGTGAGTGAGCTCATGGCGTCACTGGATCGCAATGCGCTTGCTGCTGGTGTCTGACTTTTTCGGCAGGGTCAACGCCAAGATGCCGTCTTTGTAGCTGGCCTGCACCTTGGCCTCGTCCACCGGGCTGGCCACGGTGAAGCTGCGGCTGGCGTAGCCCTCCTGGCGCTCGCGGCGCAGCACGCGGCCGCCGTTGCCCTTCTCTTCCTTCTCCGACTTCACCTCGGCGCTGATGGTGACCAGGTTGCCGTCGATGCGCACATCGATGTCGTCCTTCTTCACGCCGGGAATGTCGGCCTTCACCGCGTAGCTGCCGTCCTGCTCGGTGAGGTCGATCCTGATGCGTGGAGCCGCGTCCGGCAGCTCCATGCGCCAAGGCCGCATGAGCGAGCGGAAGGTGTCTTCAAACGGATCGAGCGAGAAGGGGTCCAGGGTGCGAAGTTCGTTCATGGTGATGCTCCTTTGGAACGGTGAAAAAGGGTTTGCCTGGCTCGCCCGCTTCATGAACGCGGGGCACCAGTGCGGAACAAATCTTGCGCCGCGGGTGTGTTTGAACCGTTGAGTCAACGCAATGCGAAAACGCTTTGCGGCGGTCGTTGCTCAGGCCCGCTGGCGGCACTCGCGCAGGGCTCCTGTCTGGATCACCGAGGCCATCTCGCGCAGCTGTTCGGCCACCAGCGAGAGCACATCGTCCAGCGTCACAAGGCCCACCAGCATTCCCCGCTGCGTGACCACCGGCAGGCGGCGCATGGTCACCCTGCATGTCTTTGATCGAGTCGTCCTCCAGCGCGCTGATCAGTTCGTGGCTCATCACATCGCCCACGGTGAGGTGCGTGGCATCCAGCGCCTGCGCCACCACGGCGGTCACGTTGGTGCGCGGCCAACGCTCGCTGCGACCCACCAACGGTGATGTCGGCAGGCGCACGCCCTGCGGCACATTGCGCAGACTCAATGCCACGCTGAGGGGCCCGCCAACAATGGGCTGTTTGGCGCGCATGGCCTGCAAGCCCGGAGCTGGCGCCCAACCGTTTCACCACCGCATTCCCGGCCGCAGCCGGTGGAGGGCGCGCAGATGTCGACCGTGATCATGACGGAGCCGATACCGCTCGGCTCACCGGCCCTGCCTGGGGATTTGGTCATTCCGGCGCAGGCGCTGGGTCTGGTGGTGTTTGCGCACGGCAGTGGCAGCGGGCGGCTGAGCCCGCGCAACCAGTGGGTGGCACGCGCATTGCAGCAGGCCCACCTGGCCACGCTGCTGTTTGACCTGCTCACCGAAGAAGAGGCCCGCGACCGCCGGCTGGTGTTCGACATCGACCTGCTGGCGCAGCGGGTGGTCGAGTCCATCCACTGGACCGAGCACCATCCGGAGCTGGCCCATTTGCGCCTGGGCCTGTTCGGCGCGAGCACCGGCGCGGCTGCTGCGCTCGTGGCAGCCGCCAACCGGCCCGACCGCGTGGCCGCGTTGGTCTCGCGCGGTGGCCGCCCAGACCTTGCACTGGCCAGCCTGTCAAGCGTGCAGGCGCCCACGCTGCTGATCGTGGGCGGGCTGGACACCGAGGTGCTCGAACTCAACCGCCAGGCCATGCGCCTGCTGACGACCCAGAAGCGGCTGGAGGTGATACCGGGCGCGGGCCACCTGTTCGAAGAACCCGGCGCGCTGAGCAGCGTGGCAGCACTGGCCGCCAGCTGGTTTCAGAAACACCTGGCTACCCGGAGGGACGCATGAGCAAGCCACACGAAAGCAGCGCCAAAAGCTCACACGCGCACCCAGGCAGCCTGGCCCTGCTGCCCGCGCGAGCGCAGGCGAACACACCCTTTGCCAGCCGAGCCCAGGCCGGCCGCATGCTGGCAGACGAGTTGTTCACCCACAGGCTGGAGCCGCCGCTGCTGGTGCTGGCCCTGCCGCGCGGCGGCGTGCCAGTGGCTGCCGAAATCGCGCATGCGCTGGGCGCGCCGCTGGACCTGCTGCTGGTGCGCAAGATCGGTGCGCCGTTTCAGCCCGAGCTGGCGGTGGCTGCGGTGGTGGAAGGCACGCCGCCCGAGGTGGTGATCAACAAAGAAACCGCTGGCCTGCCCGGGGTGAGCGAAGCCTACATTCGGTCAGCGCTGCCCGACGCCACCCGCGAGATCGCGCGCCGCCGCAGCGTCTACATGGCAGGCCGACCGCAGCAACCGATGGAGGGCGCCACCGTGATCGTGGTCGACGACGGCATGGCCACCGGCACCACCATGAAGGCCGCCCTGCAAGCGCTGCGCCGCCGCCGCCCGGCCCGTCTGATTGCCGCGGTGCCGGTGGCGCCCCGCGACACCATCGCCGACCTGCGCCACCTGGTCGACGAGGTGATCTGCCTGCGGTCGCCCGAGCCGTTTCACGCCATCGGTCTGCACTACCTCGACTTCCACCAGCTCGGGGACGACGAGGTGTGCGCGCTGCTGGACGCCGCCCACGCCGCGCACCGGCCTCGCTGACCCGGGTCAGGCCGGCGGCGCGGGCTCGGCGGCAAAGCTCACCAGCACCAGACCGGTCGCGCTGCCCTTCTGGGTCACGCGGCGCGTGCGCACGCGCAGGCTCTGCCGGCCGATGCCGGCAAACTCGCGGCAGACCACACGGTCCTCGCCCGTGCCTGGCGACAGGCCGTCGAGCAAGGCGTGCATCTCGGCGAAGTCCCACTGCCGCTGGCCAATCTCATAAAAGGCATGGCCCAGCGTGTCGGCGGCCTGCACGCCAAACAGGTTCAGGAAGGCGCGGTTGGCGGTGAGCACCTGCAGCTTTTCGTCGAGCACCACCAGCGGCTCGTACACCGTGTCCACCACCGCCTCCGCCAGGTCGCGCGCCTGGCGCATGGCCAGGGCCTGCACGCGCTCGGTCACGTCGCTGAAGGTCAGCACCACGCCGTCGATCACGTTGTCCGTGGTGCGGTAGGGTTTGATGCGCGCGAGGTACCAGATGTTGCCCACCGTGCGCACCTCCCGCTCCACCGGCACCAGCGTGTCCAGCACGGCCTGGGCATCGGCCAGCAGGTCCACATCTTGCAGTTCGCACCGGATGTCGGCCAGCGGGCGACCCGCATCCGATGGGGCCAGCCGGAAAACCGCTGCCGCGTCCCGCGTGAAGCGGCGAATCAGCAGCCCGCGATCAAGAAAGATCGATCCCACGCTGATGTTGTCCATCAGATTCTTCATGTCATCCCGCATCCCGGTGAGCTGCTCAACCCTGGTCTGCAGCTCGGCATTCACCGTCACCAGTTCTTCGTTGACCGACTGCAGCTCCTCCTTCGAGGTTTCCAGCTCCTCGTTGGTCGACTGCAACTCTTCATTGGTCGACTGCAGCTCCTCGTTGGTCGACTGCAATTCTTCGTTGGAAATCTGCTGCTCTTCGGCCAGCGCGCCCAGCGTCTGCTTGCTCAGCAACAGCTCGTGTTCCAGCGCCTCCACCCGCTGTGCCTCGGCGCTGGAGCCCGCCTTGCGCCGGCGCGCCGGGCTGCGTCGGGCCGGATGTTCGTGCTCCTGAAAACTGAACAGCAGCAGGTGGCGGCTGGGCTGCG
>JFJP01024616.1_pt1 | contig 14595 bp, 6 predicted proteins | sample 431651 | NCBI WGS metagenome assembly JFJP01 (sample SAMN02602958, study PRJNA72255) | Microbial mat metagenome, whole genome shotgun sequencing project. | biome: fresh water; feature: sink hole; material: water; isolation source: purple microbial (photo- and chemosynthetic) mats found in...
GGCTTTCGTTGCTGGTGGCTGTCTGGGGTCCAGGTGGTCGCTCTGGATGAGGCTGTTTTTCCGTGTGTGAGTCCAAGTGGGGTTGCCTCGGAAATGGACCTTGTTCTCGGCTGTTTGAGCAGCGGTTCTCGACAGGGAGTCGTCGAGGGAGACTGGGGGCTGGTCAGCAGCGAGGGCGGGTCTGCCTGCATCGGCCGACGCTGCTGCGACAGCTTCGAGGTTTTGAGAGAAGTGGCAGGAGTGGAAAGGGAGGCCTGGCTTAAGCGAGAGTCTCAGGCCTATGTTAATTTGTTAGTCGACTCTTAGGGACTCAATTATTTAATTGTAGCTGTGGTTGCTTCCTGGAAACCTGTGCCTCGATTGCCCCGTTTATCTGCCGTTCGGGGTTGGGATGCCTCGATGACCAATGTGTTTGACTGTGAAGGTTATTTCTGCAGCGGCTTCTTGTCAACACCAGGCAGGACGTATTTCTTGGCCACGTACTCGAGTCCTTCGAACTTCAGCGCGAAGTAGAGCCTGTTGAGCGTGAGGCTGGTGATTCCGGTCATGACGAAGGAGATGAACCAGGCTTTGTTCGACGTGATTTTTCGCAGCTTGAGTGCCGATCGAACATTCCACAAACCGATACCGAGCGTGCCTCCAGCGATCCAGCAGTAGCTCACCCCTTTATTGAGCAGCTCGTCTCTGAAGACCTGATCCTCTTCGTCGAACTCGACAGAGTTTTGGGGGTTCCACCAGATCAGGTTCCTCAGCAGCTGCAGCTTTTTCTCATGCAGATTCTCTGCGGGACCGTCCTTTTGAAAAATGAACATATAAATTAATAAAGAAATTTGGCCTCAGTCTTTTTGAACGTCGCAGTATGGCATCTCGTACTTCCCGACTCTTAGCTCCTTAGGACAGAGCCATCATTCGCCTGGCCGAGCAGCCACACGGACTCGCAGCGACCCCAGCCACCGATCAAGACCGGGCAACGATGGCCGCCCAGCAGATGGTCACGCAGGTGAGAGAGGTACGACTCGCTGACCCAGGCCCCACCTACCTGACCGGCCGCACGCCGACTTTGCCGCCAGTTCAGCTCACCAGAGCTTGTCCGGTCCCCAGAGAAGCAGGCATGGCCGCTCGACTCCGGCTGTTCGACGAGAGTAGGCCTGGCTGACGCAGCCCGAGCTAGGAACCTAGCTAGAAGCAATCTTGCAAAGTGTCCGTTCCATATCCACTTCCGCATGGGAGGTTTAGGGGATGGATGTTGTAGGGGCCGCTTATGTTGGCGTGGTACCTGTAATCTGCAGTAGAAGCAGACAGCACTGGGACAGACCCCGTAAGCCTCCCCGATGCTCTTAGTCGACAGAGCGGACGGAATGCTACGGGTGTAGGGGGTAGGTACGGTTCGGTACCGGCAGAGACACTCGAGACAGACACGCAGCTCCTCTCTTCTTCTTCTTCTTCGATCACCACGTAAGGACTAACTGCTTAATCGAGGCGTCGCGCGGCCTCCGCGTCGTCCTCCGTGTCGTAACTAGTCGGTGGCAGTCGTATAAGCGGCTGTCCCAAGGCGCGCGCAGTGCTGAGCATTTCTATTGGAGGCCTGGCTCCACGCTGCTATTTCTCCCCGGCTCCTCATTTAGTTATATGGAGCTCAAGACGATTCCGCAGCAGAAAGGAATTCTGAGGCAGGGCAAAGAAAAACAGACCGGGTCTGTCTCGGACTACTCTCGGATCTACGACGACCCGACCGAGCGGAACTCGGACCCAGGCGCTTTCCGAAGATACTCGCGAGTGATCTACGTGAACTTCTTCTTCATGGTCCTCGAGATCCTCGGAGGCTCGCTCGCGAAGAGCGTCGCGGTGATCAGCGAAGGCAGCATGCTGATCATCGACATCCTCACTTCGTTCATCCGCATCTGCGGAGCGTACTCGGTCGACAAGAGTAGGCCGAGTTCACGCAGAGGAAAACCCCAACTTCAACTTCGGCTACCGCAGGGTGGAGCCGATCGGCATCGTGCTGGAGATCGTGCTGATCTGGTTCTCGATGGTGCTGCTGCTGATCTTCTCGTACTACATGTACATGACCACCTCTCAAGAGAAGCCGCTGCGACCGCTGCTCATGCTCGTCACCGCGGTCATCACGCTCGTCGGAGACTTCAGCCGCATCGTCGCCGTCTACGGCTGCAGCGTCACGAACCACCTCGTGCGCTACCCCTGGCTCTCCAAGGCCGAGCGAGAAAACACCAAGATCAAGAAAGGCACCAAAGAGCTCAGCCTCAGGCGCATCATGGAAACCGTCAAAGGTAGCCCTCGCTCACCAGGCAGCCTCCTCTACGACTCGCTGGTCTTCGTCTTCTCGGTGCTCATCTGCCTGGACCAGCGGCTGCTCTTCCTGGACAAGCTGAGCGTCTTCTTCTTGATCGTCATCGTCTTCTACACGACGCTGCCGAACTTCAAGCGCAACATCAAGATCCTCATGGAAGGCAACCTGCGACGTAGGCCTCCCTGACGCAGCGACGTACATCGAGGAAGTCAAGAAAGAGATCCTCGAGATCGACGCAGTGCTGCGAGTGGAGTCCATAAAGATCTGGGTCGTCGAAGAGTCCTACTTCGCCGCGAACGTCCACATCTCCGTCGTAGCTTCGGCTGACCGCAGGAGAAGGACCAGTCTCCCTACCCGGTGAACCGCAAGATCGGCTCGATCATGGAGCGGTACAAGATCAGCTACTGGGCCATCCAGGTCTGGCCCAACGACGGACTCGGCATCCCTCTCTTCCGCGACGCTTACCTGACCGATAATTAATTTAGCATTTGTTATGAAGACGTTGAGCAGCTCCAAGCGAGACTCCAGAGACTCGGAAGCAGCCGTGCGGCAAGGCAGTCGGGACCACAGGTCCAAAAGTCCCAGGGTACGCGTCTGGGACCCAGCAGTCGGCGAGGAAGAGAAGGCCAGACGCAAAACCGAGCGCGAGGAAACCAACGTCCACCTGCACGGTTCAGAAGAGCCTGTGCTGATCATCAAGAAAAAAGAAGTGACCTCGAAGCTCCTCGCAGCCAAAGACTCGGAGACCCCCAACCCGCCGTCGACTTACCTCAAAAAGACGGCCAACCCTCGCTTCGCCCACATCGACTACGACGAAGCCAAGAAAAGAGCCAAGGAACTCAACCACCCCAAAGCGATCGAAACCGTCGTCGTGCAGCCCAAGCCCAGCTTCAAAGTCTCCGAACAAGACCGGCTGACCGAAGAGCGCGTCACCAAGATCTCCGGCACGGAGTTCCTCCCGAGAGGCTTCCTCGAGCTCGAACCGATGCTCCTCCGAAACGAGTTCGAGTTCGTCTCCAGGTACTACGAAGAAGCCTTCGCGGAAGACCAGCGCAGGACCAAAGAAGTCCGCCGCAAGCAGTACGGCAACCGCCACCTCAACCGCGTGCGCGACTTCGTGATCTACAAGATCGACTACATCAAGGCAGAAGTCAACAAGATCCTCAAGAAGTGGTTCGATTCTAAAAATAGCCGCATGCCCTGGGACATGATGTGCCAGTTCGCAGAAGTCCTCAAGCTCGACCCAGACACCTTCAAAAGACTCCACGACGCCTACAACGACGAACTCACCAGCGGAAAAACCAAAAACAACGCGCAGCTCAACGAAGCCATCTTCCACGACCCCAACCAAGACGAACTCAGAAACCAGTCCCTCGGCTCCCCCGAAAAAAACGGCCAGTCCGCAGAGTCCCAGAAGCAAGACAGCGTCGACTCCGACCGCCCCTCCAAAAGCAAGCCAACCGCAGCAGAAGACGCCAAGCGCAGGGCTGAGATTCTCGCCGGCCAGAAAGCCGCCAGACTCGCCGAAGCAAAAGCCAGGCAGCAGACCCAGGCAGAATCCCAAGCCCACAAGAACGTCCTCGCTCAGTCGCTGCTGCAGAAGCAAGAAGAAGTCGACGCCGCTCAAAACAAACTGCGCAAGACCGAGGCAGACCGCAAGCGCATCGAGGAAGCAGCGAAGAAGCTGCAGGAAGAGAAGGACGCCCGCGAAAGAGACATGCGCAAGGCGCGTCGAGAGGCCAGCAAAGAGAAGGACAAGTACAAGCAGCTCAGTCGCGAGGCCCTCGAGTTCAGCGAAGCGCTCCAAAAAGAACGCGAAGAGCGAGAGCGAGCTGAGCGCGAGAGAGACTTCGAAAGAGATGAGCGACTGCGGCTCCAGAACCAGCTCGAAGAAGAGCGCTTCCAACGCGACCGCGAAGAGAAAGAGCTCAAGTCCAAGGCCAGGCGAGACGCAGACAGGCACAAGCGGGAAGCGATGATCGAGGCCGAGGTCATCCGAGAGCGCGCAGCGAGAGACGCAGAAGAAGCAGAGGCCAGGCAGCGCGCGGAAGAAGAGCGCATCAGAGCCCTCGAAGAAGAAAACGCGAAGCTGCAGCGACTCCACCAGAAAGAGCAGGAGCTGCGAAGAGAGCAGCTCGAGCGAGAAGAGGCGGAAGACCTCGAGCGCGAACGAGCGAGGCGAGAAGCCATGCAGAAGCAAAAGCAAGACAAGCGGCAGCTGCAGCGGCTGCGCGAAGAAGACCAGGCCAGAGATCGCGAGGAAGAGCTCCGCAGACTCGACGACCTCCGCAGAGAGATGGACCAGCGCAGGCAGCAAGAAGAAGACCGCCAGCAGCAGGTGCTCGAGGAACAGCAGCGACTGCAGCGCGAGCGAGACCACTTCGAGCAGGAGAAGAAAGCCTTCGCCGACGAGCTCAAAAAAGAGAACGCGCGCAGGGAAGAACTCGCGCAGCAGAAGGCCAGGTCTGTCATCGAAGAGAAGAAGCGCGAAGCAGCTCTCAAGAAGAAAGACGACCCAGACATCCGCTTCGTCAAGCAACCGCTCAAGTCCAAACCGCAGCAGCCAGACTCCGGCAAGAAACCCGCAGAACAGTCTCGGCCAGCCCGACCGACCCACCCCAGCGAGCTCGAAGAAGACGAGAGCGCAGAAGACCCCATAACTCTGGCCACTCTCGACTACGACTTGGCCTCGGCCTCGCACCCCAAGCCCCACCGAGCCGACTCCGAAGACTCCCAGCAGATCATCATCGCAGAAGAAGATGCCTCCGAAGACCTGCCCGACGCCCAGCCGCAGCGCAGCCCCGAAGACCCGCGAGAAGTGCACCGAGACATCCTCGACGAAGCGCTGGCCAGCAAGCGGCTGCCCGAAGGCGTGGACCGCGACGAGCTGTGGAGGGCTTTCCTGGCCTACTGCAAGCAAGACCTGCCCCGCGAGCGCGACTACCAGAAGCTGCTGCTGGCGCTTTCTTTCGAACGCTTCATCTCGCAGCGGTACAGCCGCAAGCAGACCCCCAAGAAACAGACCGGCCGCTACTCGGTCGCTAAGTAACTCCAAGACTTAATTATTCTCCGCCGCTCAGTCCCAGGTGAAGACCGACTTCTCTCGGACCAGCTCGCCTTTTATGAGGTTGCCTTTGTAGGCTTCCCCGTCGATGCTGAAGACCTCTTCGTTGCCGATCACCTCCAGCTCGACCGAGTGGCCCTCGACGCCCGGCCTGCGCGCCAGCAGGTAGCGCACCAGCGACTGCGAAGAGGTCAGGCAGGAGACGCTCAGCGGCGGCAGCTCGAAGGACTGCGAGATGAACGGCAGCACCGAGTAGCAGACCGAGTAGTAGCTCGTCGGGGGCGACTGCGCAAGACTCGAGACCCGCGCCATGAACGTCCTCGGGGCCAGCGCGCGGAAGAAGCCGTAGACGTCGAAGCGGGCGTCTCCGAGGAACCGCAGTTTCTCCGACCCGAAGTCCACGTCGGCCAGGTACCCGGCCAGCAGCGCGATGAAAGAGTAGACTGGTCAGCAGACGGTACCGTCTCGGTTCGCAGGCATCAGCTTGTAGCGCATCACGGCCATCTCGCCCCGCTCGCCCTTGAGCAGCAGGTACAGCGCGTTCTCCAGCGTGAGGTCGAGGCCTCGCCGGTGCAGCGCGTTGAAGATCAGGCTGCACGCAGACCCCGCAGGTATGCCGCCCACCCGCAGCTCGGCCACGCCCCGGTCTGCGCGCTTGAGGAAGCCGTTGAGCACCTCGTGCACCGTGCCGTCTCCCGAACAACACACCACCGCGTCGTACGCGCGCAGCTTCTCCAGCGGCATGTTGCTCACCGCAGAGAAAGCCTCGCCCTCCCACCGAGTCACGATCCGCTCCACTCGCACGCCTGCAGGCAGCAGCACCTTCAGCGCCTCGCGGTACACCTCCAGGCCCCGGCCGCTGCCGCTCGCGGGGTTCACCAGCACCAGCCACGACTCGCGCTTCAGCGGCAGCTTCTCGCGGAACGCCTGCAGCTGCTGCAGGTCCTTGCAGAAGACCGCCAGCTGCTTGATGCGCATGCGTCTGCCCGAGTGCGTCACGTAGATGACCACGGCCCGAGTCAAGGGTGTCTCGGGGTGCTGCTGCACGTCGAGGCCGAGGAAGAACTGCAGCGGGATCGACACCGACAGCGAGTGTGCCTGCACCTGCAGAGTCGCCTGCGTCACCTGCAGCGTCGCCTGCTCGCTGTCCGGGGCAGACGACAGCTGCACCTGCAAGTTGATCGATATCTCCATTGTGTGTCCCGTCCAAACCAACCGAATTAACCGGGAGCTATAAATCCAGGCTTCCTCCGTCCGCCTCCAGTCCTTCGAGTGATGGCTGCTGACCGCTGCAGGAGCGCTCTGCGGGGTTGGGGTGTGTCTGGACTGTCTGCTCGACTCAGGCCGGGCAGCACAGCCATCGAAGCGCTCGCAGGAGAGGACTGCCGGTGCCAGCCGATGGAAGCTTCTCTCTATAAAAAGCCCGTTAATTAAGAAGAAGCCTTCTCCCGAACCTTCGCTTTCCTCCCGACCTCCTCCCCAGCAGTCCCCGGCCTCGCCTCCCGACCCGAACAGCCGATCAAGCCTCTGCCCGGCCGTCTCTTTCGGCCCCTGCAGCTGCTCGACCATCGACCGGGTGACCGGGTATAAAGCAGCGGAGCGAGCAGATATATATTTGTTTTCAATGGAAAGGTTTGAGAACGTCGAAAGTAGTCTTCCAGTGAGCAGAATACTACGAGAAGTTGCACGACGATGCAATAAACAACGCAGTAGGAACCATCAAGAACAAACCCAAGTTCAAGCGCGCCCTGGCCTTCAGCATCAACCAGCTGCAGAAGTCGGCCATGGAGTCCGGCACGCAGAACAGAGACAACTGCTTCTTCCTGCACAGAGGTAGCCGCTCCTCACCCAGACGGCGGAGTCATGTGTTTCTCCGCGCTCCTCGAGCACCACCCCGACGACGAAGAGATCGTCAAGGTCTGCGGCAAGTGTCTGCTCCAGGTCCTCAAGCTCCTCCCCTACGACCGCGTCGCCGTCGGCATGCTTGGACACGACATCGCCGCCCGCGCCGTGGAAGTCATCGAGTTCAAAGACACCACAGAAGCGAACAAAGAGCTCTACATCGAGATCCTCACCCGCCTCTGCTACAGGGTCCCCGAAATGGAGAAGTTCTACTCCCAAGGCGTCGCCAAACACGTCACGCAGAAGGTCAAAGAACTCAACGCTGCGGACTGGGAAGCCCTCTCCGAGCCTGCCCGCAAGATCGGCGAAGGCTACGTCAAGCTCGCCTCGGCCATCGCAGCCTCCACCATCGACGCTGACAAACTCATCCAGGCAGAGGTCGGAGCAGCCGTCCTCTCGCTCTACGGCAACAAAAAGCTGCCCGTCAACCTCCTGGAGAACACCGTCGAGGCCATGGTCGCCATGTCGAGCGACGCCAGCAGCCGCGCAGTCTTCAAAGAGAAGAGCTTCGAGACCGAGACCTTCACGAAGCTGCTCGACGAGCTCGAGAACGAAGCGACCATCACCCGCGGCGCGCTCTTCGTGAAGAACCTGGCGACCGACGAAGACATGAAGAAGGCGCTGGACGGCATCAGGAACGAGTCCGAAGAAAGCATCCAGTTCTTCTGCCACCTCGTGGGGGTCGACCGTCTGATCCCCGCGCTCATCAAAGCGAACCCCATCGAGCTGCTGATCAACACCATCAACAAGATCCTCTCGAAGTCGCCCGTCAAGTGCAAGCCGCTCATGCACTGCATCAACGCAGTCTCCCGCATCTTCACCGTCTACCCCGACAGCTGTCTGCAGTTCATCGACTTGAAAGGAGTGGACACCCTCAAGAAGTGCGTCGGCACCAAAGACATGAACGTCATCACCGCCATCTTCAACAACCTCTTCAAGCTCCTCGAACTCGGCCCCCAGTCCGCCCTCCAAACCGTCGTCGCCTCAGACATCGTCGCAGACCTCTCTGCACACTGGAAAGGCGTCGTCAAGACCACCGAAGAGCTCTTCCAGAAAGTCGACAAGTTCGGCGGCAAGAAGTTCATCGACACCTCCTACACCAGCGGCAACACCAAAGAAGACCGCAAGCTCGTCTTCAACAACTACAAAGACCTCAAGAACCACGCCAAGGCAGGCTTCACCTTCCTCGGCGCAGTCAGCGCGCAGAAGAAAGAACTCTTCGACAAGATCACCAACGAGTTCCTCGGCTCCTGCATCAAGCTGCTCAACTCCTTCCCTGGAGACTACCACATCCAAACCGCAGGCGTCCAGCTCACCAGCGCGCTGCCCATCAACGAAAAGACCGCCACCTTCTGCATCACCGAAGGCCTCATCGAAACGCTCTTCAGGGAAAAAATGGGCAACCCGCTCTGGAAGAAGATCGGACTCCACGACATCAGACTCGTCGACGCCATGGTCCAGACCGGCAAGTCGACCATCACCAAGCTCATCAAAGCAGACGCCGCCAAAGTGATCGTCGCGCTCATCCACTTCCTCGACGAAGTCAGTCTGGAGGAAGGCCTGGACTCCCCCCACAAAATCCCCGACTCCGACGCTCTCGAAGTCAAAGAGAGAGAAGAGATCGTCGGCATGGCTGACGGCCTCATCGAGACGCTCATCGAGCTGCCCACCCTCAAGAAGATCCGAGCCAACCTCGAAGCCCTCACCAAACAGCTGACAGGCACCCCCAAAGACGACCTGGTCAACAAAATCCGCATCGAGCTCGCCACCCTCAGCTGCGCCAACCGCATCGAAAAGTACGCCATCGAGTCTTCCAAGCAAGACCTCGCCTACTTCTGCGAACAGCTCGGCAAGAAAGTCGTCGAACTCAAAGACTTCCCCCAGAAGATCAACATCCTCTGCGACCTGGCCAAAGTCTTCAACTCCTGGATCTACTCCACGCGCAACGAGAAAGGCCACCAAACCTTCACAGACAAAACCGTCGGCCTGCTCTACTTCAGGTTCGCCTCCGCCGCCCTCGACAAGTGCCAGTCCGAGAAGACCGCTGCCGCCATGCTCTCCAACCTCAGCAACGGCCTGGCCGAGCGCGTCCAGATCCTCGCCAAAGCAGACGAAGACCTCAGACCCAAACTCACCAGAAACGGAACCGTCATCGGCCTCAACCCAGAAACCGAAGAAGACAAAATCCTCCAGGTCTGCAACGACGTCACCAAGATGATGAAAACCTTCAGCACCAACCAAGCGATCCAAACCCTCGGCTGCCAGGTCCTCAAGTACATCGCCATCCTCTCCGCCAAGTCCAGACTCAAAATGAACGAGTCAGGCATCCAAAAAGCCGTCCTCACCGTCCTCTCAAACGAAACCCTCTCCAAAGACGTCCACGAGAACGCCATGGAAACCCTCGCAGAACTCGCCAAAGGAGACCACAGAAACGTCGAAGCCATCGCGAAACAAAAAGGCCTCTCCGCCATCTTCAAGTCCCTCAAGACCCACAACGGAGACGAAGCGCTGGCCACCAAAGCCGAAGAGACTCTCAAGAAACTCATGGAGCAGCCTGAAGGCAAGGAAGACATGAAGGAAGACATGAAAGACAAAGTCAAAGACCTCGAAAGCCTCACCACGAAAGAAACCCTCACGAAAGAAGAGAGGAAGAAAGCCTCCGAAGCCACCAACAGCATCTGCAACTACCTCATGAACGAGAACATGGCCGACGTCTCCAGCGAGGAAGGCAAGTCCGCCATCAGCAACCTCAGAAACTTCTGGTCCATCCGCAAGAAAGAAGAAATCGTCCTCGAGTCCACCGGCAAGCGCAGCTACGACTACAAGAAAGACCTCACGAACCTCTCCAAAGGCACCCAGCGAATCATCAAGAACATCAAGCCCGGCGACGAGAAGGCCGCCCAGAACCTCAAAGACTCGAAGATCCTCGAAGAAGCCATCCTCACCTTCAAGAAAGACCACGAAGACGACGAGATTGCCGCAGCCATGCTCAAGCTCATCAACCAAGCAGTCGAACACCCCAACCTCAAAGACTACTGTCTCGACAAGTGCAAAGAGTTCGACATCGTCGCCGCCCTCAACGCCTCGCTCTCGCTCCACAAAGACAACTTCGACCTCATGAAAGACCTCATCATGCTCGCCGTCGAGCTCTGCCTCAAGTTCCCAGACGTCGCAGAGAGAATCGACGGCAGAGCGCTCATCAAAGAGCTCCTGGACAGCGGAAGAAAGATCCTGAAGAAAGGCCTCGAAGAACCCAAGCACCTCTCCAACACCAAAGCAGTCACCTCCTGCCTCAAAGCCTTCTCCAAGACCGAAGAAAACCTGCAGATCATGAAAGAGAACAAAGGCCTCGACTACTTCAACGACCTCAAAGCGAGCCTCGCAAAACAGCTCCACAAAAAGACCGGCTACAACTTCGCGAACTCCTGGGAGCGACTCAACAAGGTCAAGACCGAGTCGCAGGAGATCTTCGAAGAGGCCAAGGTCAAGCCCGTGGCCGCCGAAAAGCAGGTCGCCGCTTCGCTGCTGGACGTGCTGCAGAAGTACGACAGCAAGTTCGACGTGCTGCCCTCGGTCCTCCCAGACCTCCTCGACCTCCTGCTGCTCAACATCGAGACCCCCGACACCTGCAAGACCGGCCTGCAGTTCATCCTCAAGTCGCTCCAGTCGCCAGACCTCAAAGACAAGGTCCCCAAGAAACAGATAATGAAGGCAGCCATCGGCATCAAGAACAAACACGCGCAGAACCCCGAGATCGTCAGCCTCTGCGAAGAGATCCTCAAGTTCAACGACCTCCGCGAGATGCTCGACGAAGCCATCGAAGACTTCGAAAAGATCGTCGCCGAGAACCTGGGCAAGGAAGACGGCAAGAAGCAAGCAGTCAACAAGCTGAACGAAATCCGCTCGCTGCTCAACCTGAAAGACATCACAGAAGCAGACACCCTCTCTCGAGTCGAACGCATCATGAAACCGACCAACAAACTCATCGCGAAGTTCGAGAAAGACATCCCCGTCCTCGACGCCTCCACCTCGCTCATCACCTCCATCGCAGAGAAAGGTAAAGAACCCCAAGCCAAACTCGTCAACCAAGACTCCGAAGACGCCCTGCTCAAGTCGCTCTTCGTCTCCCCCAACACCCTCGTCAGCGTCGACCAGGCCAAGGCAGACTCCTACCTCCAAGCTCTCGCCAAAGTCATGAACGAAAAACTCGTCGACCCATTCGGCAAAAAGAAGACTGAAGTGAACCTGGTGGACGACAAGATCACCAGCAAGAAAGAGGAAGAGAAGGTCGAGCCTGAGAACAAGTCGCAGAGCAAGGTCTGGAACAACCCCAAAGACAAGAAAGACATCGTCGAGTCCTTCAACAGCCTCGTCGACCCCAAGAAGCCCAAACCGATCCCAGTCAAGCAGCCCGAGCCAGCACCCGAACCGGCCAAACCAGTCGTCAAGAAAGTCGTCGAGTCGAAGCCAGAAGTGAAGAACTCGGTCGACCGCAAGTTCGGCTGGTGGGTGCCCAAGATGACCTTCGTCGAAGTCGTCGCAGGAGGAACCACTCCGAGCAAAGCCGACGAACTGAACCTCAAGAACATGCACGACGGAAGAAAGTTCGTCCAGCAGGTCTCCGAATCCATCAGCAACGACCCCAACAACAACCCAGGCAACAAGTTCAACCAATCCCTCTCCCTCAAAGACATCAAAACGAAGTTCGACCTCTCCAAGTTCAACCAAGACCTCACCTCGCACGAATCCGGCAGAAACAAACCCGGTGAATGGCAAGGCGACCCCAAGAACCGCGAATTCGGCAGAAACGGACCCGGCCAGTGGAAAGGAGACCCCAAAGACAGAGACTTCGGAAGGAACGGACCAGGCCAGTGGCAGGGCGACCCCAAAGATCGCGATCTCGGCAGAAACGGACCCGGCCAGTGGCAGGGAGACCCGAAGGATAGAGACCTCGGCAGAAACGGCCCTGGTGACTGGCAGGGAGACCCCAAAGACAGAGACCTCGGCCGCAACGGACCAGGCGACTGGCAGGGAGACCCGACCAAGAGGTCCGACGACAGAGGCCACGACGTCTCAGGACCCATGGACTTCGACAAGAAAGGCGAGAAGGAGACTGCCGGTCCGAGCAGAGACCCTCGGTCCAAGTCGGAGCCAACAGGCAAAGGCCTCAAGTCAAGCTACCCGACCACCTACCACCTGATCCCGGCGAACAGAAGGTCGCTGGACGGCGTCGACCCGAGAGACTTCGTCGGCCACCCCCAAACAGCCTTCGACAAGCTCACCGGCAGACCCATGAACCCGCTCACCAGCAAGCCCTACCCCATCAACAAGAACGGCCGCCCCTTCAACCCCGTCGACCGCAAGCTCTTGCCCGGCTACTTCGACGACAAGACCGGCAAGCCGATCGACCTCTCCACAGACAAGCCCTTCAAGTCCGGCTTCGACCCCAAGACCGGCCGGCCGCTCGACCCCCAAGGCGCGCCCTACCCCCTCAACCCAGACGGCTACCCAGTCCATCCCGAAACAAAAGAAATCGTCAAGCCTGTCAAGTTCGACCCAGACAGCGGCAGACCCCTCGACCCCGAAACAGGCAAGCCGCTCTTCTTCGACAGGTTTGACCCCTACACAGGCAGACTCATCGACACCGTCACCAAAGCACCCCTCCCCATCCACGGCGTCTACAAAAGACAGTTCGACCCCAAAACCGGCAAACTCTTCCCCGGAGTCTACGACCCCTACGACTACAGACCCGTCGACCCCGTCTCCCAAAAGAAGTTCCATGGAGGCTACCACCCAGAAACAGGCAGACCCATCGACCCCAAGACTGGCAACCCCTTCCCCCTCAACGAACAAGGACAGCCCTACCATCCAGTCCACAAGAAAATCCTCCCCGGCAAGTTCGACCCCAAGACCGGAAAAGCCATCGACCCAGTCACAGGCAAACCAGAACGCCACCTCAATTTCGACCAGAAGACAGGCATCCCCATCAACCCTGAAACCAGGAGACCCTACCCCATCAACGAAAAAACCTTCCAGCCCTACGACCCCGACTCGAACGAAGTCTTGCCCGGCCACTACGACCCCAAGACCCTCAAGCTCATCGACCCCGAGAACATGAGTCCCTACGAAGTCGCCAGCTTCGACGAAGAGCACGGCTTCCCCAAAGACGAGGCCGGCAAGATGCTCCCCTACGACGACAAAGAAAAGTGCTTCAAAGACCTGAAGGGCAGGAAGATCCTCCTCAAGTACAACCCCACCACCTTCAGACCCTTCGACCTCCGCACCGGCAAAGTCCACAAGCCGCGCAACTACGACCCCGACACCGGCAGACCCTACGACCCCAAGACCGGCAAGCTCTTCCCCCTCGACCCCGAAACCGGCATCCCCTTCGACCCCGAAACCTCAGACTCCAAGCCTGGCCACTTCGACTTCAAGACCGGCCTGCCCATCGACCCCACCACCGGCAAACCCGTCGACACCGAAAACTTCTGCACAGAAACAGGCCTGCCCCTCGACCCCGCCACCAAGCTCCCCGCCAAGCCAGACCCCAAGTCCGGGAAAGCCATCGACCCCGCCACCAGACTGACCTACCCCCACCACTTCGACCCAGACACCCTCTGCATGTTCCACCCCACCACCAAAGAAACCCTCGCCAACAACTTCGACCCAGTCAGCGGAAAACCACTCAACTACAAAACAGACGAGCCCTTCCCCATCGACGAAAAAACCTTCAGGCCCTACGACCCACAAAGCGGAAACATCCTCCCCGGCCTCTACGACACCTACGAAGGACACATGATCCACCCCGAAACCAAAAAACCCATCGTCTTCGGATACGACAAACACACTGGCAGACCCATCGACCCCATCACCAAAGCTCCCTACCCCATCGAACCGCAAACCTACAGACCCCTCGACCCCAAAACCAAACTCTACCATCCTGGATTCTTCGACCCCACCACCGGAGAACCCGTCGACAAAGACACCAAAAAAATCATCAAGATGGGCAACGATAAAAATGAGATTCCTATCAACCTGAGAAACAACTACCCAGGCAGAAGATACCAACAACCACTCAAAGATAATAACGTCGACCCAGATAACAAACATCACGGTAAAAAAGCTAAACTTAATCCAGGAGATCCAGGTGATAATGATGGACAGCCAGTTGATGTAAGAGGACCAAAGGAGCCAGAACAAAAACCAATAACAGAAGATGACAGAGGAAGACTGCCAGCCTGGCCCAAGAAAATCGACCCAGATGAGTTCAACAGGAGACCGACCGGCAAGTTCAACCCTCACAACGGCAGACCGATCGACC
>JFJP01032831.1_pt1 | contig 14593 bp, 17 predicted proteins | sample 431651 | NCBI WGS metagenome assembly JFJP01 (sample SAMN02602958, study PRJNA72255) | Microbial mat metagenome, whole genome shotgun sequencing project. | biome: fresh water; feature: sink hole; material: water; isolation source: purple microbial (photo- and chemosynthetic) mats found in...
TACCCATAATATTTGTCCTACCAACAAATCTTTCAAATGCTCTCCTCCATGTGGATTACGCGCTAACAATAAAATCCCCAAACTCGCAGTGATTACAAATAAAGAACCAATCAATGCTTCTTGGTTTTCTTTAAAATGTTTCTCTGTCCACATTAACAAGGTTGCTCCACTTAATGCTGCAATAGTTGCAATAAGTTGTTCTTCCCATCCATGCGCTTCCCAACCAAAGCTATGCGCAATGATTAATCCTAACCCAGCAATTTGAGCAAGTGTTAAATCAATAAAAATAATTCCACGTTTCAAAACTTCTTGACCTAATGGAACATGGATGCTTAATACTAAAATGCCCGCTAGAAATGCTGGCAATAAAATTTCACTATTCATAACAAGCGGTTAAGTAAATCATCAAACCAACTTTCTAAATCAACAGCTTGAGGTGTTCCTCCCACTGTAATTGGAAGCATGATTTGCTTAATTTGGGTCTTTTCAGCTAACCAATTTGCCGCTTTTGAATCTTCATAATTGCTATACACAATTAATTGAGCGTTGTTTTGTTTTGCTTTCTCCAAAACATTAGCTAAATGCCCACTGGTTGGCGGTAATCCTACTTTGGGTTCAAGCGTTGCAACTTCCTCTAATCCTAACCAACGTATTAAATACCCCCAACTCTTATGGTGTGTAATAATGCGTTTTCCTTTCAAGTTTTTTGCAAGTTCTTCCCAACGTTGTAATGCTAAATTCCATTTATTTTTAAATGATTGATATTGTTGAGAATAAAATTCGGCATTTTGAGGATCGATAATTTGCAAACGTTGCGTAAGTGCCTGAGATATTTGCAAAAAATGACGCGGATCAGTTTGAATATGGGGATTTCCAGCCGCATGAACATCACCTTCACTTCGATCTAATTTGGTCGGCTTATCAATTAATTCAACAAAATCCACCGCCATGAAATGTCCTTGCTCACCTTTTTGAATGGATTTGTTACCCGTTTTTTGCAATAAAATTGGCAACCATCCGATTTCTAATTCTGCACCTGTACAAATCAATAAATTAGCTTGTCGTGCTTTCGCTAATAAACTCGGTCGTGCTTCAATATGATGCGGGTCTTGTTGTGCAGTTGTTGCAATGTAAATGTCAGCTTTTTCTCCAACCAGTTCTTTTGCTAATGCCCCCCATTCAGGTTCACACGCAAAAATATTTAATTCCGCCTTCACAAATGAAGAAGAAATTAAAGCTAGAAATAAAATAAATGGTTTCATAATCAAATCTCTTTAGGGTTTATAATGATAACGACAGCTAAGAATACGAACGTAATCATTAGTTACTTGATAAACAAGTCGATGTTCTAAGGTAATTCTTCTCGACCAACACCCAGATAAAATATATTTTAAGGGTTCTGGCTTTCCTTTTCCAGTGAAAGGTTCTTTAGGTATTTCTTCTAGCAATTCCATGATTTTAAGTGCTACTCTCTTATCTTGAGTAATCCACCATTTTAAATCATCAATTGCTTGAGAATCAAGTAATAAATTTTTCATAATTCAAATCGATAAATTGGCTTTTAATTCTTCCCAACTTACCGCAGATTCTACAGTTCGGTTTAGCGCGTCTAATAATTTATTAGCATTAAATGGATTGCTCAATAAATAAAGTGTTTCTAATAAACTGTTGTAATCTGTTTCAGAAATCATGACAACGCCAGTTTTATCCAATGATTTATGAATACAAATGGGTTCAGGTTGTTCAACAACATTGGCAAATAGTTGTTCAAAATGTTGTTGTGCTTCAGTATAAGCAATTGTTTGCATAATTTTATCTCCAAAGAAAAAGGTAGAAAAATCTACCTTTTGAGAAGTTAATTAAAAGGAATGTGCGCCGTGAGAACCTAAGCTATGCACATATTGTAGAAACAGTTGATTATCGGGTTCAGAATTAGAACGATCACGGTTAAATTGCAATCTCAAACGACTGAATTCACTATTTGACCAATCCAACATAATGCTTGATCGATGAGCGGTTTGTTTTCCAAACTCACAACATTGCGGGGTTGTTCCATTATCGGTATAAGAACTTTCTACCCGATCATAACGCAATCCAATTCGCCATTGTGGTATGAATTGATAGACCGCTTGAACATACCCACCTCGATGACGGTTCTTATAAATTGGTGCAATACTTTCCTCACCGTAATTACCATCATCACGTTGTTCAAAAAACTCCGTTTGTAATTTGAAGTTTTGTGACTTTGAATTACCATTCGGTGCATATTTCCAAACCGCATTTGCTCCAATAATTTGGCTCTTTCCAAAAAACATCATATCCATTATTGGACGTTCTTTTATTTTAGAGGCTTTCCAATATGACAAACCAAGTTGCCAACTGTTTTCTCTATTAAAATCATCGCCTGCTTTTGCAAACAAAGTATAAGCCTCAACACCGCTTTGTTCTCCAGAGGAAGGATAATGTCCACCTTTCAAGAGTTCTGTGCCAATATTCAAATAAAAAGGCGTTGGTGCAATCCAAGAGAGTTGCAATCCATCATCATTATATTGATCAGCGAATATTCCTCGATAAATTAAGGGTGCATCTGCGAAATCCCATGCGTGTGGATGTTGTTGATTTAAATAACCTATTTCAGAGAAAAAACGTCCAAATTTTGCCGTTAAACCATGACCCAAACCTAAGGTTTGAATAAAGGCTTCTTCTAATTCAAGTTTGGTTTCTCCATCGTGAGCGTGCAATGCGGCGGTTAATTGACCATAAAACTTATCATCAATATTTGAACTCATTACAATTTCGCTATGCCCCAAAGAAAAACCTTTTTCACCTAAAGAATGGTGAACTTTCTCTCCAAGTTGAAATCCAGATAACGAGTAATTTTCAGGATCATTTTTGAAATAAGCATAACGCCCTTCTAAAATCACGCTAATATCGGGATTAAAGGTGTTTTTGTTATTAGAAGATTTAGAAGAAGTTTGTAATTTTTCTTCTAATTGTTGCAAACGTGAGTTGTAATCTTGTTTAAGCTGATCAATTTGCTGACGTAATTCAACGTCTTCGGCGGCAATAATGTTTTGAGAAAGCAATGCCAATGCTAAGATACTTTTACGCATCATAAAAAATTCCTTTGCTAAAAATGAAATGAAATAAAAAACCAAATTTTGAGCAAAGTTATAATGGCGGCGCACGCGCTTGAAAGGCTTGAAAAATGAGAGAAATGAAAGGAATAGAATTAAAAAGAATAACTATTTGATTATTAACAATAAATTGAAAATTAAAAACATCTTGAATTAGCCCGTTGCTTTGATGTTCAACGGTAGCAAAAATTGAACAACTAATATCTGGTTGGTGAAATAAATGTTCTACCGCATGATGCAAAGCAACGTATTGCATTCCTAACAGGATTGCAATAAGCAGCCAGCGATAGAAAGTTATTTTTAACATATTACAAATAATCTTTTAGCCAAAGTTTGAAAGATTTGATCATTCTTGAACGACCGCGCGTTTTACTTTCTTCAACAAAATGAGGAATCGCTTCTTTCAAAGGAATGTTAGGAAATTGACGGCTTTGAGAACTTTCAATATAAACATTATTTTGTAAAGTATTGATATTTAAAGATTTTCCATCAAAACGCCATAATTCAGGAACGCCAAGTTTCTCATAATTATTGAAATGCGTTCTCGATGTTAAATCAATTTCAATTGCTAAATCTGGGGGCGGGTCTTGTTCTAAATCAATTTTTGCTTTTCCTCTAGTTTTTTCTTCATTTTGAATGTAAAAACATTCATCGGGTTCGACAGCTTGGGTCATTTGTTCATTTTTGAACGTTGTTGATCCGAGAGAAGCATATTCAACACCCATTTCCTCTAAAATAGTTTCAACTATTCGACCGATAATTCTTTTATCATTTTCGTGTGCTGCCATTGGCGACATAATTTCCACCGTATTATCGCTAAAAGAAAGGCGAGTTCCTCGATTATCGCCGAGTTCTTCTAAAAGTTGTTCAAAGGATTCCCAATCGACGTTTCTTAGTAATAATTGATTGCCAGCGGGGATTTCAAGTTGGCTTAAATTAAATTGCATTTTTCATTTCCTCTTTATCGTTCCCACAAAATTATGAGAACGATTCGTTAAAAGAAATCAATTCTCTACATATTCGACGATTTCTAAACCAAAACCAGAAATGGCGTGGAATTTTTTAGGTGCGCTTAATATACGCATTTGTCGAACGCCTAAATCTGAGAGAATCTGCGCGCCCAATCCAAAAGTTCTCAAATCACCACTTTGACCTTGAACAGGTAAATCTTCACCCGCATCTCGACGTGCACAGTTTCTCACACGTTGAATTAATTGCTCAGGCGGTTCATCTTGCCGTAAAATGACCACAATTCCTTTGCCTTCCTTTGCAACTCTTTCTATGACGTTTCTCAAAGGCCAGCCGCACGCTTCTCTCAAACTTCCTGTCAAATCGCACAAACTATTTCTAATGTGAACACGCACTAAAGTGGGTTCGTTTGGAGAAATGTCGCCCATCACTATTGCTAAATGTATAGAATTATCAATGGTATCCTGATATAAATGCAATTTAAATTCACCAAAATCCGTTGGCATTCGACATTGCGCCGCGTGTTCGACGGTTTTTTCGTGATGAATTCGATATTGAATCAAATCCGCAATTGTACCGATTTTCAAATTGTGTTGTTGCGCAAAGGCTTCCAAATCAGGTCGACGCGCCATCGTGCCGTCTTCGTTGAGAATCTCGACAATCGCCGCCGCAGGTTCTAAACCCGCCAATCGAGCCAAATCACAACCCGCTTCGGTATGTCCAGCTCTCCGCAAAACTCCGCCCGCTTGCGCCATTAACGGGAAAATGTGCCCAGGTTGAACGAGATCGGAAGGTTTTGCATTCGGAGCGACGGCTGCTCGAATGGTGGTTGCTCGATCCGCCGCCGAAATCCCCGTCGTCACGCCGCGAGCCGCCTCGATCGACACTGTAAAATTCGTCGTGTGCGCGCTGGTGTTGTCGTTGACCATCAATCCCAATTGCAATTGCTGACAACGTGCGCTGGTCAAAGTCAAACAAATCAAGCCGCGTCCGTATTTCGCCATGAAATTGACATCTTCAGGGCGAACTTTCTCGGCAGCCATCACCAAATCGCCTTCATTTTCGCGGTCTTCGTCATCCATCAACACGACCATTTTGCCTTGTCGAATGTCTTGGATAATCTCTTCAATGCTATTTAAGTTCATATTAAAATCATGAAATAAGTGAAATAAAAAACTAAACTATAAGGTAGAAATATTTATAATCAAGCCTATTAACTAGTTCTTTGGTAGAATAAATCTTTTATTTGAGTTCAAAAAATGAAAGTCTTAGGCATTGAAACGTCGTGCGACGAAACGGGCGTGGCGATTTATGACACTGAACAAGGGTTATTAGCCCATACACTTTATAGTCAAATTGATTTACACGCACAATTCGGAGGGGTTGTTCCAGAATTGGCATCGCGTGATCATGTGCGCAAATTAATTCCATTAATTCAAGAAGTTATGCACGAAACCAACCTAAAAACCGTCGACGGGATCGCATACACAGCGGGACCCGGATTAATCGGCGCATTGTTGGTCGGCGCGGCGGTCGGACGCAGTTTAGCGTGGGCGTGGCGTATTCCCTCATTAGCTGTGCACCATTTAGAAGGGCATTTGCTCGCCCCAATGTTAGAAGAAAATCCTCCCAACTTTCCTTTCGTTGCACTATTAGTTTCGGGAGGACATACCCAATTATTCAAGGTGTTAGGCGTGGGACAATATGAATTATTGGGCGAATCCATCGACGACGCAGCGGGCGAAGCCTTTGATAAAACTGCAAAATTATTAGGTTTAGGCTATCCAGGCGGCGCAGCATTAGCTGAATTGGCAAAAAACGGTAGAGCAAATGTATTTCAATTTCCTCGCCCGATGACCCAAAGAAGTGGATTAGATTTTAGTTTCAGCGGATTAAAAACATGCGCCTTAACAACTTGGCAAAAAAACTTACCGATCTGTGAAGAAACGCAATTAAAAGCTGACATTGCTCACGCCTTTCAAGAAGCGGTTGTCGATACCTTATTAATCAAATGCAAACGAGCCTTACAACAAACGGGTTTGAAACGTTTAATTGTTGCGGGTGGTGTGAGTGCAAATCATCGTTTGCGAGAAGCCTTTTTAAGTTTAGAAAAAAATGGTTACAAAATATATTATCCGCGTTTAACTTTTTGCACTGATAATGGTGCAATGATTGCGTATGCGGGTGCGTTAAGACTTCAACAAAATCAACAAGATAGCTTAAAATTTCAAGCGCGTCCTCGTTGGTTATTAGCCGAATTAGCCTCATGTTAAAACCTATCATTTCAACTCACTCTATTTCTAAAACCGTTTCTACTGTCGACGGTGATTTGCATATTTTAGAAAATATTTCCTTAGAAATCTTTAAAGGAGAAGCCGTTGCAATTATTGGTGCATCGGGTTCTGGAAAATCAACTTTATTAAGTTTATTAGCGGGATTAGATCAACCTACTTCTGGCGAAATCACTTTATTTGAGCAATCTTTGCAAAACTTAAATGAAGATCAACGCGCACAACTTCGTGCTGGACAAATAGGTTTTGTATTTCAATCCTTTCAATTATTACCTGCTTTGACGGCGTTAGAAAATGTGATGTTATCCGCAGAATTAATTGGCATGAAAAAACCAAAAGAACTCGCCATTGAAAGTTTAAGCGCAGTGGGTTTAAAAGAGCGTTTGTATCACACGCCCAATCAATTGTCAGGCGGAGAACAACAACGGGTTGCAATTGCGAGAGCATTTGTTACCAATCCACAGATTTTATTTGCCGATGAACCCACTGGAAATTTAGATCAAAAAACTGGAGAAAAAATTATCGAACTTTTATTTCAATTGCGAGAGCAAAAAGAAACAACTTTAGTATTAGTGACTCATGATAATACATTAGCACAACAATGTAATAAACATTACCAATTAGTTCAAGGAAAAATTCATGTTGGATGATATTGATAATCAAAACATTGAGTTACAATTATTGTTGCAAGCGATTTATTTGAAATATGGTTATGATTTTCGTAATTATGCAAAAGCCTCAGTTCGTCGACGGGTTGAGCATTTTATGAAAAAAGAGAATTTAAATAGTTTTGCCGAAACCCAGCATAAAATTTTATATGAAGTCAATTTTTTTGATCGACTTTTATTAGATTTAAGCGTTAATGTCACAGAAATGTTTCGTGATCCTAATTTCTACCGTTCATTTCGACAAAATGTTGTGCCATTTTTAAAGAAACAACCCTTTCTCAAAATTTGGCACGCGGGTTGTGCAAGTGGTGAGGAAGTGTATTCAATGGCGATTTTATTAAAAGAAGAAGGTTTGTATAACAAAACCCAAATTTATGCAACTGATATGAATCAAGTTATTTTAAATCAAGCGAAAGAAGGAATTTATTTAATAAATCGTTTGAAACTTTACACCGAGAATTATCAAAAAGCGGGAGGAAAAGAAAGTTTTAGTGATTATTATATTGCGCATTATGATCATGTGGTGATGAATAAATCTTTAAAAGAAAATATTTTATTTTCTGATCATAATTTAGCCACCGATGGCGTATTTGGAGAAATGCACGTTATCTTTTGTCGAAATGTTTTAATTTATTTCAATCGTGATTTACAAAATCGAGCGTTAGGTTTATTTAATGATAGTTTAATTAATCACGGTATTCTATGCTTAGGAAGTAAAGAAAGTATTCGCTTTTCTGAGCATTCAAATATATTTGTAGATGTAGATAAAGACGAAAAAATTTATGCAAAGGAAATCTCCTTATAAAGCCATTGTGATTGGATCATCTGCGGGTGGAATTAATGCGCTAACAAAAGTGCTTTCTGTATTACCTGCTGACTTTCCCTTACCCATTGTTATTGTTCAACATTTACATCCTGAAAGTGGGCATCATTTACCATATATTTTGGGAGCAAAATCTGCTTTGAAAATTAAGCAAGCCGATGAGAAAGAAAAGATAGAAAAAGGTTGGGTTTATTTAGCTCCACCTAATTATCATTTGCTGGTTGAAGAAGATTTCACTTTTTCTCTTTCTTTAGAATCACCCGTTAATTATTCTCGACCTTCGATTGATGTATTATTTGAAAGCGCGATATATGCGTATCGTCAGCATTTGATTGGAATTATTTTAACGGGTGCAAATCATGATGGGAGTTTTGGTTTGAAAAAAATTAAAGAAACGGGTGGTTTTACGATTGTTCAAGACCCTAAAACTGCCGAAGCAGATGCAATGCCAAAAGCGGCAATTGAAGCAACCATCATTGATAAGATTTTACCGTTGCAAGATATTGGGCTTTATTTATTACAACTCGTGAATCGTAAATACAATTAAAATAGATGATAGTGATGCACCATCGAGTGAAATCCTGTTCTAACTTCTTGAAACCATCATTCAGTAAATGCACCACTACCTCCGTTCTAATCTTGATTATGAAGCGAGAAATGGGTTGCAATTAATTTATTACAACGCCTTGTTATTTTTGGTTAGAAAACGTAAGTAACCATTAATTGAGGGTTAAATTCGTGAACATCTTTGTTACCGTATTTGTTTCGGTACATTTGTAATTCAACACCTGTCATTAAAGTATTTTCTTTATGAAAGAATTGTTTGCCAATATCCCAGAGCAATTGCGGTTGTGTTGAAATATTCCAAGTGTAATCGCCATTTTTGCCCGTGAAAGTAAAAAATCCTCTAAATTTCAACGGCACATTTGAAATGCTAAAAGGATAACTCCACGCAAAAGAAGGCGAATAAGTTACGTCATAGTTCTTTTGATCTTGATAGGCAAATAAATTAAACATTGCATATTCAAAATTAGGTAGATTTAAAGTAATCGAAGGTCCCGCCAAATGTGCACGAAAACCCGCGTCATCGCCTTGCCAACCAATCCCAAATAAAACATCGTCAAATATACCCCACTTTGCCTCTTTTTGATGGGTAGTTTTCTTATAACTTAACCAAGTGTACAATTCGCTATAATAATTGCGGTCGGGTTTCTTTTTGAAAGGCTCGGTGGCATCGATAAAACCGAAGTTCATTCCATAATCCCAACCACTTGAATGTTCTAAAGTTGCTAAACTACGTTCCTCGAGTCCTAGTTTATATTTCCAACCGTGTAAGGCTTGTATTTCGGTAGTGCTGTATTCTAAGGCATGAACAGAGGAAAAAGTGGTGATTAAACTCAAACCTAGAAATGTTTTTTTCATTTTAAAATCCTGCGAGTTTGTAAAGCCGTTGTGCTTCGTCGGGGTTCTTTTCCACACCTAAGCCTTCTTCGTACATTCTTCCCAAAGTCACTAATGATCCAGATAACCCTTGTTCGGCGGCTTTTTGAAACCATTTCATTGCTTCGAAACTGTTTTGAGAAATGCAATCGCCCATTAAATACATGAAACCCAACCCGTGTTGTGCTAACGCATGATTTTGTTCAGCAGATTCTTTCATATAATGAAATGCTTTTTCCTCATTTTTAACCATTCCCAACCCGTTTTGTAACATAATTGCCATTCGATATTGAGCTTCCAAATGTCCTTGATCGGCTAATGGAGAAAGCAGTTGCATTGCTTGAGCGAAATGTTTTCCTTCAAATGCAGAAATCCCGCTGTGCAAAGTCATTTCAAAATTATCGTTATTATTCATGGTGTTATTTCCTCAGAGATATTGATGTTGCGATGCAATAAAACGTATAAATCTAACAAAAACCGAGTATAATAACCGATTTTGAAATTACACGAGAAGAGAATTTGTTATGAATTTAGATAGAGTTACTTCTGGTTTGGATGTTCCAAACGACATTAACGTCATTATTGAAATTCCTGCGCACAGCGATCCCGTTAAATACGAAGTGGATCACGAAACGGGGGCGATGTTTGTGGATCGTTTCATGAACGCGGCGATGCACTATCCTTGCAATTACGGCTACGTTCCGCACACGTTGTCCGAAGATGGCGACCCCGTTGATGTGTTAGTGCCCACGCCGATTCCCGTGATTAGTGGCGCGGTGATTCGTTGCCGCCCGTTGGGATTGCTGCGGATGACCGACGAATCGGGTCCCGATGCCAAAGTGTTAGCCGTGCCAATTGATAAAGTTTGCACCGATTATCGTCATGTGAAATCGTTGGCAGATTTGCCCGATATGTTACGCAAACGTATCGCCCATTTCTTCAATCATTACAAAGATTTAGAAAACAATAAATGGGTCAAAATCGACGGGTGGGAAGATTTAGAAGCCGCTCAACAAGAAATCTTAGACGCAATTACCCGTTACCAATCCGTTCCTCAAAAACCTCATTTTTAATTTTTTATTTCAAAATAAAAGGCTCATTGATTGATTTAATCGATAAGCCTTTTATTTGGTAGCGCTGCATATTGATATAACCTCTTCTCATTATTAAATTTTACAGAACAACAATGCAATGTTAGCTAAACTAGAAACCATAAATCATTTTGATTTTTCTCAATTAAATTCACCCGATTTTAAAGAAGATAGTGTGAGAGAAATTCTCATTTTACCTTTGTTATCTGCATTGGGTTATCAAAATAAGCAAATTGAAAGAAGTAAAACCTTGCAACATCCTTTTTTAAAGATTGGTAGCAAAAAACGCCCGATTAATTTAATTCCCGATTATTTATTAAAAGTAGAGGATAGTTATGCGTGGGTTTTAGATGCAAAATCTCCTAATGAAAACATTAAAACGGGTGATAATGTTGAGCAAGTTTTTTCTTATAGCATTCATCCCGAAATTCGCAGCAAATTCTTTGCATTATGTAATGGAAAAGCCTTTTCATTATTTCGACAAGATCAACAACAACCTATTTTATATTTTGAATTGAACGATATTGAACAATATTGGGAACAACTTAGCGATTTTTTGTCATCAAACTCATTTCAAAGTGGCAAAACCTTTACTTATGATAGTGTGAAAAAAATTAGTCAAAATAAAACGAATTTTGATTATTTAAGCCGTCCTTTATTAGAAGAAATACCTGTAAAAAAAAGGGCAGCAAAACGTCATTTTGGGGTGCATGGTTACTTTACAAAACAAACGTGGAATGTGGTTCAGGAATATATAAAAAATTTCTCACAAAAAGGTGATTTGGTGCTTGATCCATTTGGAGGAAGTGGTGTCACTGCAATTGAAGCAATGATGGTTGATCGCCGTGCAATTCATTTAGATTTAAATCCAATGTCGGTTTTTTTAGTAGATAATTTAACGCAACCTGTTAATTTAATTGAATTACAACATAGTTTTGAACAACTTAAAACCAAATATTTAGCAAACGAGCCTAAAACAGAAGAGGAAATTGAAATAGCTTTAAAAAAATATCCTTATCCAAAAGATTGGACTTTGCCCAAAGGATCAGATGTTGAAGTTGTGCAAGATTTATTTACTAAAAAACAATTAGCTCAACTTGGTTTTTTAAAATCTCTTATTAAGCAAGAATTGAATGAAAATATCAAAAAATCATTGTTATTAATGTTTTCTGGTTTATTGACTAAAGCAAACAAAACTTATCACACCTCAGAAATTGCTACAAAAGATGGACAGGGAGATGCTAGTGCTTTTAGATACTATCGTTATAGAATTGCTCCAAATCCTAAAGATATTGATTTAATGAAATATTTTGAATTGCGTTGTCAAAAAATTATTTCTGCCAAACGAGAAATGGAGTATAAAATAAATGAAGAAACGATTGAAAATTTGCAGATTATTCAAGGGACTGCGACGAATTTAGCGTTTCTAAAAAAAGAAAGTGTAGATTATATTTACACTGATCCACCGTATGGAAAAAAGATTCCTTATTTAGATTTGTCAGTGATGTGGAATGCGTGGTTAGATTTGAAAGTAACTGAAGAAGATTACGCATTAGAAGCGATTGAAGGTGGAGAACATGAAAAAACGAAAGAAAGTTATAATGAATTGATTGCAAAATCGATTGAAGAAATGTATCGGGTTCTCAAATTTGATCGTTGGATGTCATTTGTGTTTGCGCATAAAGACCCTGAATTTTGGCATTTGATTATTGATACCGCAGAGAAATGTGGTTTTGAATATGCGGGTGCGGTTGCACAAAAGAATGGACAAACCAGTTTTAAGAAACGTCAAAACCCTTTTACGGTGCTTTCTGGACAATTAATTATTAATTTCAAAAAAGTCCGCAGACCTAAATATATTATGAAAGCGGCTTTAGGAATGGAAATCGGTGAAATTGTCATACAAACCATTGAAGGAATTATTGCTAAAAACAATGGTGCAACATTAGAACAAATCAACGATGAATTAATTATTCGGGGATTGGAATTAGGGTTTTTAGATTTATTGCAAAAGGAATACAAAGATTTAACGCCTTTATTATTAGAACAATTTGATTTTGATGATGAAAGCGAGCTTTTTACAATCAAGAAAAACGCTAAATTTAAAACACATCTTGATGTAAAATTAAGAGTAAGGTATTATCTAATTTCATATCTACGACGCTTAGAATTGTCTAAAAAATATCCTTCTTTTGATGAGATCATTTTGTATATTATGCCGTTACTAAAAAATGGTACAACACCTGAGAACCAAACTATTTTAAGTGTTTTAGAAGATATTGCACTTCCCATAAATGAAGATTGCTGGAAGTTAAAAGCGATTGGACAACAACTTTTAGAAATGTAACACAGGAAGGTTTTAAATGCGTAACTTATTAATGATATTGTCTTTTTTAATAATAACGGGTTGTTCAAAAACGCCGTCATTACCCATGTTAACGGAAGATGCGAAAATTGTCGCGTTTGGAGATGAATTAACTGCCGCACCTCATTTGATGGCTGAGCAAACTTATCCCGCTTTGTTAGCAAAACAGTTGAAACGTTCGGTTATTAATGCGGGTGTGACGGGAGAAACTTTAGCGCAAGCAGTGAAACGTTTTCCTCAAATGCTAGAAACCGAAAAACCTGCGTTAGTAATTATTTGTCATGGTGGTTATGCTATTGATCCAACAAATGAAGCCGCAAATACCCAAACATTAGAATATTTTAGACAAATGTTAGGATTAGCAAGAGCAAAAAAGATTAGTGTTGTGTTGATTGGAATTCCAGAGAAACAACCGCCCCATTTTGCGCCTGCGGATTTCTACAAACGTTTGGCGAGAGCATTTGAAATTCCTTATCATGGCGCGATTTTAAGCAAAATTCTTCCTGAACTTCAAATGATGGATGCAGAACAGCATTTGCCAAATCCTCAAGGTTATCAATTGCTGACAGATGGCATTATCGAAATCTTAAAAGAAAGTAAAGCAATTCCTTAAAATTACAAATGCGAAAAAATCCCCCAACAAAAGAATTTGAAGGGGGAGAAAGGGGCTTAAATATAGGTAAGTTCTTTACATTGAGGAAGGTCGGCGAGCGCTCGACGCACTGCAACCCAACCTAACCCTAAATTCGCTTTACGACTGGTGATTAAAACTATCAACGCATCGGGTTTCTCTGGCACAACCGCCATGAAATGATAAGTGTTTTTGGTGGTCATTTGAACTTCTTGGATAAGATTTTTTTCAGGCTGACCGCGCATATTTCCAATCATATCTTCGACCGCACGGATTTTATTGCCGCGCATCATATCGACCGCCGCCGCCGCGACTGCATCTAAATAAGACTGTGTAAAATAAGAGATTTTATGTGCCACGCCTAATAATAAACCTGATTTTAAATCAACCACCGCACAACCTAATCCGCCATCTGTACTATCTAGCGCGTCTGCGCAAACATCCTTGATAGATTTTGCCATTTGCATTCTCCTCGTAAAAAAACAATAAAAGAAACTTATGATGCCACGAAAGTCGCCAAATTGAAAATATCCTTGATCGTCAATCTTAAACTTGGATTATCATAAATCATTATTTCAGAATATTATTCTTTGATAAAATATTATAAAAAACAACCTAAGCCTTATTAGGTCGTGTTTAAAGAAGAGAATGCTGAATTTCGCATAATTTGTTGAAAATAATGGACTGCACCTGTTGAAATAAAAGATTTGATAGAAAACCATGAATTATTAGGAGATTTTAGCGTACAATTTAAGTATTTTAAAATCTCTGAAAATGAATTTAGTGCAGAAAGTCTTTTGAAAATTCAAAAGGTTATTTCAACAATCTTTTAATCATGTTATCGCCAGAAATGCAGGTTTTAACGCATTTAATTTGCGCAGGTGGCGACCCCGATTTAGTTTAAATTCAAACCAAATTTTGAGGAAAAAACTCATGCGAATCAAGGATAAATACATTAGTCCATTTACGGATTTTGGATTTAAAAAACTCTTTGGAACAGAAATAAACAAAGACATTTTAATGGATTTTTTGAATGAGTTGCTCAAAAAAGATGAAGGAAAAATTGTTGATTTAAATTATCTTCCATTAGAGCAACTTGGAAGAAGTATTGATGCTAGAAAAGCGATTTTTGATATTTATTGCGAGAACCAAAAAGGAGAAAAGTTTATTGTTGAACT
>JFJP01006267.1_pt1 | contig 14592 bp, 11 predicted proteins | sample 431651 | NCBI WGS metagenome assembly JFJP01 (sample SAMN02602958, study PRJNA72255) | Microbial mat metagenome, whole genome shotgun sequencing project. | biome: fresh water; feature: sink hole; material: water; isolation source: purple microbial (photo- and chemosynthetic) mats found in...
AACTCCACCTCTTTGTCGCTGGAGAGTGTTTTCATGTAGTTTGGCGACACCTGAAACACCGACTCTGTGCTGTACACGCTTTGGCCTTTGATCCAGGCCACAGGCAGGCCAATCAGCACCACCAGCACAAAAATGAACAGGCTCACGCGGTAGTGCTTGCGCAAACTCACCAAGGGCTTGATGCCCCGACTTGGCAATTGACTGGTATCCATGTGGTGTGACTTCTTTCGGATTGGCGTGGGCCGAACGCCGCACGAGCGGCTTCGGTCAAGCATCAATTACACCGCTGCAACCCAACCCGAGTGTTACCAGACTGTGGCAGCCTCTGCTACTCAGTAACGCGTTTGGTACGAACCCAGCCAGACCTTTTTTTCAGGAAGAAGGCCAGATAAACAGGTAGCTTCCACAGCGCGTAGACGGGCGTGCTCAGCAGCTCTTTCGCGCTTAACAAATGCCGTCCAAAACACCACCATGTCAAAGCAATAGCCAGAAAAAAGGCCACAGCTGCAAAGCTGGCAACCAAGGCTGCCAGTTGCCACACCGGCCACACCAGGGCTGCCCCCAGGCTTAGACCCAAGGCCGCAGCCAACACCAGAAAGTACAGGGCCACCGGGGGAATCAGCAAGTCCATGGCCATCACGAGCAGCGCTGGCTTGCCCGTTTTCAGGGCAGCCGACAACACACCTGGCAGCTCATCCATCAAAATAGCCAAGCTGCCGTGCTCCCAACGCGACTTTTGAGTTTTGGCCACACTGGTGTCCATGGGAAATGCGCTGCTGACCCGCACTTGCGGCAAAAACTGCGGGGCGTGGCCAGCCACTGCCAGGTCCAAACCCAGCTTCAGGTCTTCCGTGATGTGCCCTGTGGCCAGTTTGGCATTCACAATAAGCGCCCAGGGCAAGGCCATGCCTGTGCCCATCAAGGGGCAAGCTCCCCCCAAACGAAAGGTGCCAAGCGGGCGAACCAGGTTTTTCATCACCTGCGCGAACTCCAGCACCCTGATTTTTAGCCCCGCACCCGGCCCGGCGCTCATCAAATTGAGCATTTGCACAGGTTTGCCCGTAGCCAAGCAGTGCTGCGCAATGCAGGCTACTGCGCCTTCTGAGACCACGCAGTCGGCATCGACCACCAGCACCACGTCAGGCGGGTCAGCGCGCAAGGCATCCACCCCAAAAGCCAGTGCATACCCTTTGCCGCGAAGTTCGGCATGATGCCGCTCGAGCACGTTGGCACCCGCAGCACGCGCAAGCGCAGCGGTATCGTCGCTGCAGTTGTCGGCCACCACCAAAAGTTGGTCACTGGGATTGAGTTGTTTGACCAGACAGGCGATGGTGGGCAACACATTCATTGATTCGTTGTGGGCTGGTACCAGCACGGCCACGCGTACTGGCAGTGCTGAGGCCGCAATCGGGGCTACAGCCTTGCGGTTTTGCCCCAAAGCCGCCAGGGTCAGAATCAGCAAGGACAGGCTGGGCAGTGCAAGCAGCAGCATGACAAGCGCAAGCAGTAGGTCGGTCATAAATTCACTTTGGATTGGTTTTTTAGGATTTGTAGCGAATCTGCGGCATCAAAGCAGGCACTGGGCGCGCTGCACATCCAAGACCAACGAGCCAAACGCTTTGGGCGCGTTTTGGTCAAAGGTCAAGCCAATGGTGTAGTGGCTGGCCCGGTGCGTGATATGTGTCACCCGCAATTTACCCAGATGTACCAGGTTGTCCTGCGATTGAAGAATGGCTTCGTCCGTTTGTGCGCCAACTGCAAAAAAGACTTGCCCTTCTGGTTCCCAGTCGACCGACAAACCTTCCAGGCTGATGTCTCTGACCCGGCAGATGATGTCGTTGAGGTGCGGCTCCGTGGAGCTGAAATGCAGAAAGTGGCCACTGGGTGCGACGCAGCGGTAGCAATCGCGCGACTGGGAAACATCAAGCCACTGGGGAAAGCTGAATATGAGGCTGTCATCCTGTGCAAGGTTGACTCTCATCTGTCCTGAAGCCAAAAATCTTGCACCAGATGCCGTTGCGCCGATGACGGCGTAAGACACCTTCAAGCGTGATCGGATGTCTTGCACGCCCCTGCACATCACATCTATGGTGCCCGCGGCCTCGTCAAAGCCTTTCACATAGGCTGGCAGGTGGCCGTCGCTGGACTCAAACATCAGCCGCAGAGGCACACACTGCTCATGGTGCCAGTTCAGGTATTGGCGTATGTCGTGGTGTGAATCAATTTTGGAAAGTAGTGTTGAATACATGGCGCAAGCTCAATTGATGATGGAAAAAGAGTCTGCCAAGAATACGCAGGGCAAGCGATTCAAGTGTCATCAGACTGTGAACTTGGCAGGCGTACACGGACGGCCAGATGAACGAAACGGACGAAAAGGATGATCTGGTTGACTGATTTGCCGAAGCGTCTTCGGCATACCGTTTTACTCAAATTAAATAGCTTCTAGCGCATATATCAAAAGGGCTAGAGGCATTTTTATCTTGGAAAACCTCACGGTTGCCAACATGCCTTGGGGCAGGGTGACCCGGTTGCCCTGCCATTGGCAAAAATTGGCCCAACAATTACAAAGCCACCCTAAGCGGCGTGTGATTTGCGCACCTTGATGGTGGCTGGCACGCCCACCGCAATGCAGTTGTCAGGTACGTCTTGCAACACCACCGCATTGGCACCAATGCACACGTTGTTGCCAATGCGAATGTGGCCGAGCACTTTGGCACCGGCGCCAATGTCCACGTTGTTGCCAAACACCGGCGCACAGGGATCGCTGACACGGCTTAGCCCAATCACCACACCGTTGCGGATACGGCAGTTGTCACCAAACTTGGCAAACCCGCTGACCACAATGCCACCTGAATGCTCGATACAAAAGTTTTTCCCAATCGGCACCTCACAAGGCAGTTCAATGCCGGTGACGACCTGCACCATCTTGTAAAGCACCCGGTAGATGAGCGAAAAAAGCTTGCGCAACAGGGCTGGACGCACCTGGTAGCGCCAACGGCCAAAACGGTAAATCAGCAAGGCCCAAAACCCCTGCGCACCCCAGTCGCCCTGGTGGGCACGTAAATCTTGCCGAATCTGTTCAAACATGACTGTCAATGCCTTGTGGGTAGGGTTTTGGGTTGGCGAATGGCCGGCGCAGGCTGAACAACGCGCCCCACACCACCCAGGCAAGACACGCCAGCTCAAACAAGCGCCCAATGGACACGCCCAAAAGACGGACATTGAGCACAGCATCGGTGCCATGTGCCGACACCAGTCGCGCGGCAAACAACATCAGCAGCGCCAGCAGCCCGGCGCTTACTGCAACAGTTTGGGTCTGCACGTAGGGCCGGAACCTTTGCAACTGCCTGATTTTTGAATTCAGTGCCAGCAGCACAGCCGGTGCCATGAGACCAATCAGCAAGTACTGCCACTCGCGCCGCTGCCCATACCAGCCCTGCAACTTGGCCAAGGCCCGCAGCATTTGGGTCAGAAACACGTCTGCTTGCAGCACCTCGTTGGCACCCAACAGACACAAAAGCACGGTCGCGGCGTACCACAGGGTGCAAGACCCCTGCACCCCTTCGTCGGCCTGCACATTCAGAAAACAAAGCCACGCCGCCACACCATAGGCGCTGGCCACCAGCCCATGCGACCAGCTCAGGTGGTGGACGGCCTGCTGCCAGATCGGGCTGGCGTGGTCTATCGCCTGGTAAAGGTCCTGCAGCGCGCTGTCCATCAATCACCTGCGCATTCAATTGGCCGCAATCAAACGCGGTGGTCTTGTGGCAACGCCCGCCCGAGCCTTCAGTGACTTGCCCAGCAGCAGCGCCGCCGACCACTTGAACCGGCTCGCCAACCGCTCAAGCGCCATAGGGCCAGCCAGCCCCAGCACCACGCCCGCCACCAGATCCATCGGCATGACATCCATCTGCAGACGGTCCAGAGCGATCCTGGCGGCAGCCGTAAAAAAGACGTGAAAAAGGTAAATCGCATAAGAGTGCCGCCCAATGCCCGCCAAATGACGGTTGGCCCAGCCAAAACTCAAGCACAACAGACACAAAGACAAGCCTGAGAGCAGCATCCAGACCATGCGCCGGTCAGGGTTGGACACGGGCACGCCCATCCACACCACAGCACCCACCGCACAGACCCACAGGACCGCTTGAACCCATGGTTTGGCGAGCGGCACGCGCAGCGAAAACCGGGTCGCAGCCAACCCACCCAGGAAATACGGCAACAGGTAAATGGCCCCTTCGATGCCAAACCAATGCCAGCCACGCACCGACAAATAGAGCCCGCACACCAATGCAAACACCACAGCAAAGCCCCGAGCCGTTTGCAACCACAAGCGCCGCTCCAGCGCCCACACCACCACAAAAACCCAAAACAGAGACTCCACAAACCAGAAGTGGGCAATGGGCTGCACGTGCCACAAATACCAAGGCCCAGCCGACGAGTTGGTCCCCGGCGTGACCGCCTGCAACGCGGCAAACACGGTACCTACCACCAGCATAGGCACCAGCAAGCGGCGCGCTTTGCCGCTCAAAAAAGCCCGGCTGTTGCCGCCAAAAGGCCGCAAGCCATAAACCAGGCCAGACAAAAAGGTAAACAGCGGCATGCGCAGGTAGGCCATGCCATCATTGAGCCAGCGCAGTGGCCCGTCTGCCACCTGTAAGCCTAAGCTGGCGTCGGCACCCACCACGTGGTAGGTCACCAGCAGCAGGCAGGCCAAACCCCGCAGCGTTTCAACTTGCAAATTCATGGGCATTCCCTGTCGGCCTGATGCCAGGCCAGGTCAGGAAAACGACCTGACGGCCTCCTCACGGGTGTCATGAATATTGAATACGCGGTGCATGCGCATCAATTCAAACAAGGCACGCACGGTTTTTGACATGGCGCACAACTTGAAGTCACCCCGGCGGCCATTGAGCTGGCGCAGACAAGAGATCAAGGCCCCCAAGCCCGAGCTGTCTACAAACTTGACCCCTGACATGTCCAGCACGACACGGGTACGCTCGTGAATCACTGCGCCTATGGCGTCCTTGAATTCACGCACATTGCTGGCGTCCAGGTTGTCCTCGCGCAGTTCAATGACTAGCACGTCGTTGTGTTCAATGATTCCTTTGAGTTCCATCATGGCATCCTTGTGTCATTAGCAAAATTGGCTAACCCGTATTACATGCGCAGCGGGCGTGCCAAGTGTCACAACACTGTGACGCCTTGCCCCTTCGTGAACTCAGCAGAGCTGGCAAAATTTGCAATCTTGGTAGACAGCAGACTCACGAATTCGTTGAAGAAACCGCTTGGCTGGCTTTGATCTCAGCTTCAAGCTGGCTCAAACACGCGGCCAGCGCCACTGTGTCGCCCAAGGCACAAAGCCCCTCGGCCTCGCGCGCCAGTTGCCCCAGGCGTTCAAAACCAAAACTCCCGGCGCTGCCACCAAGGCGGTGCAACAACGCCTGCTGTGCTGGCAAATCAGCAGCCTGGCCAATGGCAAGCCAGCTTGTGCGGCCAGTGAGAGGCCATCAGCCAGGGAAGATGCCACGCCCGTGCTCCCAATACATGCGAATGTCTTGTGGCAGGGTCACCGGGTCAAACGGTTTGACGATCACGCCCGTGGCCCCATGAACAAGCAAGGCTTCCACTTCGTCGGGCATGGCTTTGGCGGTGACAAACACCACCGGCACCCCTTTCATGCCGGGCTGATGACGCAAGGCGGCCAGTGTTTCCGGACCACTCATGTCGGGCATCATGACATCGAGCAACACCAGATCCGGCGCAAACAAGGGGGCCTGTGTCAACGCCGCTTGCCCACCCGCGCACATGCATACCTCGTAGCCACCCAAGGTGGTCAGGCTGAATTCAAGAATCATCCGGATGTCAGGGTCGTCTTCCACACACATCACCCGTTGCAGTTCACTCATGGCGCAGCCTCCTGGTTGGTTTTGACAAGCACAGCATGTACGACTGTCCGCAATTGTTCTCGGCCCCCTTGGGATTTTTGCAACCAGTTCAACCCCAGACGCCCAACAAACTCCGCATCCACCGCGTCGCTGTAAAGCAAGACCACACGCCCTGGCGCCAAACGCTGCAGCGCGGCACAAAAATCTTCCGCCAAACCCTGGGTTTGTGGGTCCGCAATCACCATGGCAGGACGCTGGCGCGCGCGTTGCTGATATAGCGCCTGGGCCTGCGGCAAATTCGCCGCACCTTCAACCGGGCACAGAGGTAACAACCAATCAGCCACCCGGCGCCGTGCGTCCACATCGCTGTCAATGTGCAGCACCCAGGGTGCCAACACCGGCACCTTGGCATCCATCACCGGCAACGCGACGATGAACGTGGCCCCCTCTCCTGCCACCGAATCCACCGCCACTTCGCCACCCATGCGTTCCACCAACATGCGGGTGATATACAAGCCCAGGCCCGTGCCGCCCTGGGCGCGCCGGTCCGAGCCATCGGCCTGTGAAAACTTCTCGAACATGCGGGCGCGAAACTTCGGGTCAATGCCCGGCCCCCGGTCACGCACCCGGACCCTAACCACCGCCTCGGTCCAGGTCAGCACCACGTGGACGGCTTCACCGGCAGGCGAATGCTTGATGGCGTTGGACAACAAATTGGCCATGACCTGCAAAAACCGATCGGCATCCAGGCGCACCTGCGGGCTGCCCTCAGGCACCTCAAGACTAAGGTGAACCCCAGCGCGTTGTGCATAACCCTGGTTGGCCGACAAGGCTTCACGCAACAGGGGTGCCAAGTGCATCGGGCGCAGTTGCAGCACCATCTGGTTGCCTTCGAGTTTGGTCAGATCCAAAACATCGTCAATCAATCGGCTCAGGCGTTCACCATTGCGCTTGGCCACTTCAGCCAAAGGCACAGCAGCCTTGGGCAGCGCACCTGCAGCACCAGATGCCAACAGGCCAAGCGCGCCCAGCACCGACGTCAGCGGGGTGCGCAACTCGTGGCTGACGGTGGCCAGAAATTCGTCCTTCATGCGCGCCATGTGCTGGCGCTCGGTCAGGTCACGCACCACCACGGTGTAATGCACCCGCGCTGTCTCACGCCACTCACTCAAGGCCAGCTCGGCCGGAAACGCCACACCATCAGAGCGGGTCAGCGGCACTTGCGCTTGCGAAATCACCTGATCCAAACTGACACCCAGCACCTGCTTGCAAGGCTGCCCGTCCAGTCGACGCACACCGTCACCAAAAAGACGCATGGCTGCAAAATTGGCCTCTTCGATCAAGCCATGGCCATCGAGCGTGATCACTGCGTCAAGAATATTGTCATGGATGTCGCGCTGGCGCTGTGACTGCACCGCCAGACGCGACTGCAGTCCCAACACCCGGCTGTAGTGGCGCAGTTTGGCTTCTAGCAAGGCAGGGTTAATGGGTCGGGTCAGGTAGTCGTCGGCGCCGCCCAGCAGCGCATGAATGAAATGTTCGTCCCCTTCGAGCGACGAGGTCACGATCACCGGCAACCAACGGTCGTAGATCAGTGAGCGCAATTGCTCAGTCACCGCAAAGCCATCCATGTCGGGCATCAGCAGGTCCAGCAGCACCAGGTCCGGTGCTTGCTGCACCGCCTGTTGCACCGCCTGGGCACCGCTGGACACGGCATGCACCTCATGGCCCAGCGCCTGCACCAGGGCGCACAACTGCAGGCGGGAGACCTCAATGTCGTCAGCCACAAGGATCCTCAAAGCGGGCACAGAACTCATGGTGCGGTGCATGTAGGTGGGCTTCTCAAGGGGCTGAAAGGGGTTGAAAGCGCAAGTGCCGTGTCAGTTTAACAAGTCGTTCACATTGCTGTGACAACTCCAAAGGCATTCACAACTGTAATTCACCCCATCACATCCAAGGCAGCCCCACATGACCCACAACCAAATCCCCCAACTCGGTGCCCCCTTTGCCAACCGGCTGCGCGCCCGGCGCACCCGCCTTGCATGGTGGTGGTCAACCCGCAAATTTCCCATGTTCAAGCGCAGCCTTGACCTGGCGCTGGTGCTGCCGGCTTTCGTCCTGTTGTCACCCCTGTTCCTGCTGGTGGCTTTGGCTATCAAACTGCATGACCGTGGCCCAGTGCTGTTTTGGCAGCAGCGTGTGGGACTGAACGGGCGCGTGTTCAGTTTTCCCAAATTTCGCTCGATGTGTGTCAACGCCGAGGCCGTCAGGGCAGCGCTGTTGGCCACCAACGAGCATGGGAGTGATGGCGTGACCTTCAAGATGAAACGCGACCCGCGCATCACCCCCATCGGACGCCTGATCCGGCGCACCAGCATTGACGAGTTGCCCCAACTCTGGAGCATTGTTCGAGGTGACATGAGTCTGGTTGGCCCGCGCCCGCCGCTGGTGAGCGAGGTGGCCCGCTACACCATGGAGGAGCGCCAGCGCCTGTCGGTGACGCCTGGCCTGACCTGCATCTGGCAAGTCAACGGCCGCTCTGAGATTCCTTTTCCCCAGCAAGTGGAAATGGACATTGACTACATCCAGCAACGCTCTCTGGGCAACGACATCAAGCTGATCGCGAAAACCCTGCCCGCCGTGGTACGTGGCCGTGGCGCTTACTGATTCCGACGAGGACACCCCCATGGACACCTGGATGACACACCCCACCCCGTTGCCAAATCACGCTAGCCCGAACGCGCAGCGCGTTGACCGGCAATTGCGCCTGATGGACATCACGCTGGCAACGTTGGCCCTGGTGTTGCTGGCCATGCCCCTGGCCTTGGCCTGGGTGGTGGGCCGCCCCCGCGCAGTGCGTTACTTGGGCCACGCCCAGCCACACTTCAACCGTTGGCAGCTTGATTTTTCGGACTCTTTTCTTGGCCGTGTCTTTGCTGGTTTGGGCATGACACAGTGCCCGGTGCTGCTGAACATTTTGACTGGTGACTTGGCCTGGGTGGGCCCCAAAGCGGTGGCCGTGGATGCAAGTGAGCGCCCGGGCAAGCAAGCTTCAGTGCGCCCAGGCCTGGTCAACATTTGGGACCTGCGCCAACGCACCGCTGTGGCTTTCAGCACTGAGCAAGACGCCGAGCTTGAATACCTCGCCAAGCGCGGCCTGCGCCACGACCTTGGCCTGCTGCTGCGCGCCGCTCTGGTGGCCTGGATGCCCTCACCCCATTCATCCCACGCGCCCAACGCAGAGCGTGTGTGTGTGGGTGACGTGTTTTTTGACAACATCGACATGGCGCAGGCCATTGCCAAATTAAGCCAGATGATTGACGGCGACACCACCCAACAGGTGAGTTTTGTCAACCCGGCGTGCGTCAACATTGCGGCCCACGACCGGGGTTACCGCCGCATTCTGGCGCGTGCCGCCATGGTCTTGCCCGACGGCATAGGCATCAAGATTGCCGCCGACATCATGGGGCTGCCCTTGAAGCAAAACGTCAACGGCACCGACTTGTTCCCGCGCCTTTGCGACATGCTGGCGCACCGGGGTGCCAGCATGTTCCTGCTGGGTGGCCAGCCGGGTGTGGCAGAACGTGTGGCCCAAGAGGTGCGCGCGCAGTGGCCCACCTTGCGTATTGCCGGCCTGCGCGACGGCTTTTTCGGTGTCGCCCAAGAGGGCGAGGTGGCCGCTGAAGTGCGCGCCAGCGGCGCTGACGTGTTGCTGGTGGCACGCGGCGTGCCCATGCAAGACGTTTTCATTGATCGGCAACTGCACCAACTCGGTGTCAAAGTGGCCATTGGTGTGGGCGGCCTGTTTGATTTTGTGTCAGGCCGCATCAGCCGGGCACCCAGCTGGATGCGCGACACCGGTCTGGAGTGGGTTTACCGCCTGATGCAGGAGCCCGGGCGCATGTGGCAGCGTTATTTGGTGGGTAACTTCACTTTTCTGGGCCGCGTCATGCTGCAACGCTTGGGGCTACGCAAGCGTGCCAACGACACCCTGAAAGATCAGGCCTTGCCCGCGCTGTCGAACGGCCAGCGCTGTGTGCTGTTTGCCACCACCCCGGCAGCGCTTGACATCCCGGTGCCGTTTGATTTTTGTGCCGCCTTGTTGCCTTTTGGCAGCAGCACTTTCCTTGAAAAGACCTTGGATCAGTTGGCCGGATTGGGCATCAAACACCTTGACCTGGTGGTCAGTGAGCGCCCCGAGGCCTTGCGCCACCTGCTGGTGCAAGGCGAGCGCTGGGGCATTCAATTGCGCTGGCATTTGGTCAAAGATGGGACCACCCCTTACAGTGTGCTGCAGTCGATCAGTCTGGGTTCGGCAAGCCTCGTGTTGATCGGCCATGCCGACCGCTGGGTTGCCGCAGATGCCTTGGCCAGCATGATCGCTCATGGCCAGGTGCTGGCCCACACCGAGGATGCCAGCTCGGTACCTTGGGCCGGTTGGGGCATGGCCAGCTTGGCCACTCTGCAAGCCATGCCCTTGCACTGTGATGAAGCCACCTTCGGCGCCCACTTATGCAGCCAAACCACCCAATTGCAGGTGCTGGAAGCCGCACAATTTGTGCAACCCGCCAGCGCTGCAGCCCTGCTTGCTGCCCAACAGGTCGCCCTGACCGACGCGTTCATGCGCCAGGTGCCTTCCACCTGGCTGCGCACCAGCTGGGGCGCTTACAGCCCGGATGCAGTTTTGGAGCGTGGCGCCCTGATTGTGGGCCCGGCCCTGATCGGCCCGGGCTGCTTTGTGGCACAAGGCGCATCCATCGGCGCGGGCACCGTGCTGACCCGCGATGTGGTGGTGTCTGCCGGCTCGGTGATTCGCCACAGCGTGGTGTTGCCACACACCTTTGTCGGGCAACAGTTGGAACTTGACGGCACGGTGGTGAATGCCCAAACCGTGCAGCACCTGAACCTGGGGGTGCGCACCGTGCTGCCCGCATCCGACGGACTGCTGTTGGACCTGCACCGTAAAGAGCGCGCAGGCACCTCCTGGTTGGCGCGCGCTACAGCCACCGTGGCTTGCCTGGTCTGCCTGCCTTGGTTGGCCATTGACACTGGTGTGCGCCGCGCCAGGGGCTTGCCACTGCGTTGGGTAAAACAACCGGTAGTGGTGGGGCGTGACGCCGCCACGGCCAAGGTGCAGATTCAGGCACTGCGCTGCGCCCCCGACGCAGCCGGCAAGCCTCATCACTTGCTGGCGCAGTACGGCGCGTGGATGGACATCGTGGCAGGCCAGCGCAGCTGGTTTGGCGCCAGGGCCAGAGGTATCTCGGAGTGGTACGCCATTGGGCGTGACTGGCAGCTGCTGCTGGCCCACACCCCGGTCGGATGCCTGCATGCACCCGCTTGGTCAGAGCACCACACACAGAGTACCGATGCCTGCGCCGCCGCCGATGTGTACTTTGCCGTTAGCCAGGGTTGGGCCGAGCGCATGCGCATTCTGCGGGCCTACTTTGCACGGTGATTGAGGCCGTGGCCAAGTCATGGCAGATGGCACCAAATACTATATTTTTTATAGCGCCTTACACACATTCAGAAAGGGCTACAGGCTAATTTAGTATAAAAATCTTCTGGCTTTCAGGCGTTTTCAAGGAAAATTGGGCTCTGGCCTGCTGCAGGGTAGGCCAAACACCGCCTCAGCTGAAAAAATACACATCATCACGTAACAAAAATGGTCACCCCACATGCTCAGGCTCACTGATTTTGAATCTTACCGGCCCACCCTGTTGGTGGTTGACGACGCACCCATCAACCTGCTCCTGTTGAGTAAGGGGCTTGAAGCCGACTACCGGGTGGTCACGGCAGAGTCTGGCTTGCAGGGCCTGGCACTGGCCAAAACAGAACACCCGGACGTGATTCTGCTTGACGTGATGATGCCCGGCATGGACGGCTACGCCGTGGCCAAGCAGTTGTCATTGACGCCCGAACTGGCCCGAATTCCGATTTTTTTCCTCACCGCACTGACCGATCAGGAGTCGCAACTGCGCTGCCTTGAACTTGGCGCCGTTGATTTCCTGACCAAGCCGTTTTCTCTCAGTATTTTGAGAAGGCGCATTGCCAACGTGATTGAACGTGACCAACTGCGCATCAATGCATTGCAGTATCAGACGGTGCTCAACGACTTGCTGATTCAACAAACCGCAGCAAATAGTATTCTGGAGTCTGTGTTCAATGCCTCCAGCGATGCATTGATCGTGACCACTCGCAGGTTTCAAATCAGCCGACTCAACAGCCATGCCGAAAAGATGCTTCAATGCAATGCTGACGTATTGATCGACACAAGTTTTTTGCGTTTCAGCTTCAAAACATTGAACGACTGCGACCTGTCTGTTGAAACACTTTCAACAAACGCCTCGTGGATTGAATGCAAGCTCTGCCGACCTGGGGGTGAATCCCTGTTTGTGGCCATTTTGTGCCGCTCTTTTGAGACAGCCGAGCAGGAAACCGGTTATTTGTTTTCCCTTCAGGATATCTCCCTGCGCGTGGCACTTGAAGAAAAGCGAAAGCAGGCGGAGTTGCAACGCAATGACGCCCTGCTGGAATTGAGCATCCAGAAAACAGCCATGGACGAACACGCCCTGGTCAGCATCACCGATGTACGGGGCATCATCACGTATGTAAACGAAAAGTTTTGCGCCATATCGGGCTTTCGTGCTGATGAACTCCTGGGCAGCAGCCATGGGATAGTCAAGTCCGGTCTTCATAGTGCCGAGTTCTACCAGGATTTGTGGACAACCATCTCTGACGGACGCACTTGGCACGGTGAAATTACCAACCTTGCCAAAGACGGTAGCCACTACACCGTGGCGTCCACCATTGTCCCGTGGTTGGATGCGCAAGGCGCGCCTTACCAGTATGTGGCCATCCGCACCGACATCACTGCCAGGAAAAAGGCGGAACAGGAATTGGCGCTTGCTCGCGAACGGGAGCTCTCGTTGGGTGCCAACATCCAGCAGAACCTTCTGTTTGGCAAACCACCTACCAACCTGGAAGGCGTATCGGTGGCTTGTTTCACCGAAGCATCCAACGGAGTCGATGGTGATTTCTACACCTTTACCGAGATCAATCCGTTATGTTTCGAGGTGCTCACAGGCGATGTGATGGGCAAAGGCGTCACTGCCGCGCTGATTGCCGCAGGCATCAAAAATACCTATTACAAAACCTTCACCGCCCTCATGAGCCAGCGCCTGGGCAAGGAGCCACCTACCCCGGCAGAAATCATCAATGCAGTTCACGCCATCATTACCCCGGAGCTGATCCGCATTGAGTCTTTTGTCACCCTGTCGCTGGTTCGGGTGAACCGGCTGGACAAAACGGTCACATGGGTCAACGCCGGACACACGCCCACGTTGTTGGTCCGCAGCAATGGACACGAAGTGCTTGAGCTGCTGGGCGAAAACCTTCCGATGGGCATTTCCGAGGCTGAAGTTTTTGCGCAACATATCACTCCTATTGATGTGGGTGATGCCCTGCTTCTTTACTCTGACGGGATTTCAGAGGCTACCGGACCAGAGCACATCGAATACGGATTGAGCCGCATCAAAACTATTTTGCGGTTGGGTCAAACCACCCAGGCACACCCCTCAGTGACTCTGAACTCGCTTCGCAGTGACCTGAGCAGTCACACCCGGCATCTCGGGCCAGTTGATGACAGCACGGCCATCTTTATCCGTGTGAACCCGCTCAGAAACGGGACACGTGGCACCCTTCTGGACCGGCGGGCCCCGGAGTTTCTCGAAATTCCCAGGCGGCTGGACAAATTGGTCTTGATCCGGCAAAAAATCGCCCAAGTGGCGCAGGATCAGTCAGAAACTTTTGTCCACATGTTGCAACTGGCGGCCTTTGAAGCTGCCACCAACATCATCCGCCATGCCCCCGAGCGCCTCAAAAATGCGCCCCTTACAGTTTCCGTGGCACGCACACCGCACGCCATCTGCATCGAACTGATTTACGAAGGCCAGCCATTTGTCCCGCCCAGTGCGCCATCGCCAGATTTTTCTGGCCATTCCGAAGGCGGGTTTGGCCTGTACATCATCAATAGCGCAGTCGACCAAGTTGATTACGGCAACCCCATGCCCGGACTGGCCAGCATTCGCCTGTTGAAAAAACTTAACCAACTACCTGACCGATAAAGGATTAGTCATTCGGCAATGGTCAGCGCATTTTTGGAGTTCAAACGCTCTTTGTCTTTACGCCCGACCTCTAACTCGCATACAGAATGTTCAAGGCGAATGGCGTGCCGAGGGCATTGGTAAATCAAAGCGGCAGCCACCAAGGCACTGACCAGCGAGCGTGGGTGATTGAATGCAAGTCACGCCGCCCGCCCGGCATCCCGCAGTGCTTACATAATTTTTAGCCCTCTAGCCCTTATTCCATAAGGGCTGTCAGCTATTTAATGAGTAGTATTCAGGTCTTGCTAAAACTGCTCGGTATCGGCATCCAGGTTGCCTTGGGCGTTGTAGCGGCTGCCCGCGACGGTCGTCTGGTTGATCAGGGCATCGAGCTTGGCCAGCGTCTGCGCATCCAGCCGCACGTTCACCGCGCCCAGGTTGTCAAGCAGGTGCGCTACCGATGTGGTGCCGGGGATCGGGATGATGTGTTCGCCCTGATGCAGCAGCCAGGCCAGCGCCAGTTGCGCCGGGCTGCAACCTACCTCTTGGGCGATGGCATGAAAAGCGGGCAACAGCCGGGTGTTGGCGGCCCAGTTGGCCCC
>JFJP01015351.1_pt1 | contig 14592 bp, 15 predicted proteins | sample 431651 | NCBI WGS metagenome assembly JFJP01 (sample SAMN02602958, study PRJNA72255) | Microbial mat metagenome, whole genome shotgun sequencing project. | biome: fresh water; feature: sink hole; material: water; isolation source: purple microbial (photo- and chemosynthetic) mats found in...
GACGATCTCTGGCAACTGCGGCAGACTTCGATCAAACCGTGGCCGTCCTGCCGGCACACCCATCCGGTGATCGATGCCGCCTGCGAACTGCACGGGATTTCGCCCAGCGAGATCGAACAGGTGGAGGTAGTGACCTATCCGACCGCGCTGGAGGTCTGTGACCGGCCCTGGCCCGATAGCGACTATGCAGCCAAGTTTTCGCTGCAACACAGTGTCGCGGCGGCATTGAGCCGGGATCAGGTGGATTTCAGTGCCTTTACTGAGCAAGCACGGTTGGCGCTGGCGACGCTGCGGGAGCGAATCCGCGTGCGGGCGGCAGAACCCTATGCTTCCGCTTATCCGCACGCTTGGGGTGGCGAAGTGACCGTGACCTTGCCACGCCAAAGGCGATCCGGAAGTGGCGCTGTCGCCGGACGAGCTGATCGCCAAGGCGCGGATGCTGATGAATTATGGCGGAGTCGAGGCACCAGAGCGCCTGATTGCGGCAATTCTGGCGCTGGCCGACGATGCCGCCTTGCCGGAACTGCCTTAGAAATTGTTGCGGTGCAAGGTAAAATTCAACGGTAACCTGTTGTTTTTAAAAACACAATGTTGCTTTTTGCCGAAAAACAACGAAAAAGAGTAGGCTTGCTCCAAATTTTTTGTTAGAATGCCGTCCGTGCAGCAGGTGCTTAATGTTTTACGGTCTGCTGCACATCCTCCTTTGGTGGTTTTGGCCGGACTATCAAATCAGCGCCAACCCCGGAAATACCGCTGTTTGATTTCCATACTGCGGCTTTAGCCCACGCTTTAGCCGCGTAGGCGGCAGCCGTGGTGCAAACCACCGCCTTAGGCATCGCGCTCTTTAGAGACTGTATAAGAACTATCTAATTGATTGATATTGGTGTAGTGCCGGTTTCAACCGGCCTTGGCGGGATGAATCCCGCCTACATCAAGGCTATTCATCCCTTGAGTTCTTATACAGTCTCTTAGGTGGCGGTTTGATCCGCCGCAAAGCGTTTCAGGCGGGGGTTTAATCCCGCGCCAGCCCAACCCACCGCCTTTTAGGCGTTGGTATAGGTTTCCTAAATCAGTTGTGGTCGCGGTTGGCTGAAAAATCCCCCCTGACCCCCCTTTTACAAAGGGGGGAAGCCGCGTTAGCGGCGGATCGGATTCCTATAGTTGAGTCAAACTTTGAATGCTGACCACTGCCGGACTGTATTGCTCGACCAGGGTGACGAAACCAGGATATAGCCATCCGGTTGGAGTTATGGAATTTCCCTTGGCTGAAGAGCGAACCACCCCGGCCCCTGACGGGGTCACCTCTCTTTGAGTAAGGAGGTGTGGCGCGAAGCGCCGAGATGGTTCGACGCGGTGATTCCACAACTCAAATCGGATTTCTATAGTCAGCGGCTTGTACCGAGGCGGCCCAGAACAGGGCGAGAGCAGCGATGAGCCAGAAAGGCTGTTTTAATTGGCGCATAGCGATTCTCCCAAGGGGATAAGGCGGGGGATGACAGCCGGGTAAAAACCCGTCAAGTGCGCCGGAATTGGCCATGCCGGATCGGCTTGGTTCGCTGCTGCCTCGTGCAACCTGGATGGGTTATCGCGGCCAGTTCGATAGTAACTGGCTCGGCAACGACATTCCGGCGACTGGTATGGCAAGGCCAATTTACCGTTAGTCACTTCCTGTCCCGACCGCTTGAGAAAAATGTCAATCAATCATTGGCTAGATTCTGCCAAAAAAAATCAAGGTTCTTCGAGGGTTCTTGTGGAAATGGAGGTTTGATGCCTCATAATTGTGATTCACAATGAATGGTGCATCATTAATTAATTGATCTGCAATTATATTTACCTAACCGCAGCTGGCTCAACGGGCCAACCCCCGTCTTGGAACCCCAGCTCCACAAAAAGCCTCAAAGAACCAAAATCAATTCTATTGTAATTTTTTTAGAGCATTTTAGCCAGAATTAGCATTGATAGTGTGTCCTACTTACTACCCACTAACATTCTCCATCAACGAAGCGATTTAAAAAATAGTATTTAATTAGATTTGAACCGAAAAAAAATTTCAGTTTCTATCTTGATTTTTTTTTTTTTTTTTTTTTTTTCGCCAACCACCACTGAGAAAAATTCCAACGAAGAATAAAGCCACTTTTACCAGCTAGAATCTGGTGGTGTTCCTGCATCTTTTTCCCTAAAAAAACGCAACTTTAAATTGCGTATGTAGGGTGTTTTTTCCATAGTTCTGTGTCGAGAGTTAAGGAGAAGTTTCCATGTGCAATTGCAACACGTTCAATGCCTCTTCCGCTATGTCAAAGAAATGGCTGGCGGCTATTTTAGTGAGTGTTCTATCTTCCGGTTTTGCCCATGCTCTGCCTGAAGCTATGAGACAGCCAAAAATGAACCAAACGACCAACACCTTGGACTTGGCGCAAAACTACCAGGATGATCTTTCGATCCAAATTCAGCGATTGGAAGCACGCAAGGCTGCGCTTGAACGGCAGCGGATGAGCGGCGGGGAATCGTTCACTACGTCAACGGGATCACAATTTGCTGTGCCTTCATTTAACAGTCCGGTTGATCAAGAGCTTACAGAAGTTAATAACATGCTGTTTCAGTTGAAAGCTCAGCAACAGAACGGTAGATGAATGCGTATAGGTGAAACAAGTAAACGACCCCGATGCAGGCTGTGGGGTATTAGACTTGTAGAGATTAAATTTTAACGATGGGTTCAGAATATCCATCAACTGTTTTTGATTCCCTTAGGGATACATACCCCGCAGCTTGCTGCGGGGATTTTTATTAAAACTTTCGCTTACCTGCCTTTTTCCGCTATACCCGCGAAAGCGGGTATCCATTATTTTCAACAAGTTACTGGATTCCTGCATACGCGGGAATGACGAAAAGCGAAAGTTCTATTGATGTCAGTCCGCGTCTTTTGGGTTTCAGATTGATTCTAAACTTTACCTGTTGAGGAGGTAATAACGATGCATTCACGTCAGCCTTTTAACTGCACAGTCCTAGCCTGTGCGCTAAGCTTGTATGTTCTTCCTGCAAGTTTTTCCTCCTATGCACAGTCATATAGTAATGTTGATGATAATGTGCAAAAATACAAAGAAATCGCATCTTGTCTCGAGCGCACTCCAACACTCCAAGGAGATAAGTGTTGGAATAATAATAATAATGGGAATCAACCGAGTAATCCTAATACAAGTGGCGGTTACTCTCCGCAGGGTTGTCAAAATATTGCAGGTCCTTATGTACGCCCTAGAGATAATTTGATTATTTTTTGGGAGCAAAATGGATGCGATATAATTGCGAACACTCCATCTCAAGGATTTGATCATTCCATTCAAGGTCGGTGGTCAGGTTCTTATTTTGATTATACTATATCACGGAGAAATATTGTTGATGGGTGTACGACTAAAATGTACGGAAGGTTGTACCAAGAAAATGCTTTTCGACTGAGAAGCGAAGTTTATGGTACCGATGGGAGATGTGATTTGCCTCCAAATTTTACAGAAAACTCAGTTTGGGACAAACGCTAAAAGGTAGCTTATGTTCCAAATAACTTATCTACTGTTAGAGTGTTGAGTGAAATGGCTGTGGAGTGAGGACTCCACCGGGGACACGAGTTTGTTGGCAGCGGGGATAAAAGGTATAACCCTTCATTTTATAGATCGTGAAATTTTCAGCTTCTGTCGATTACTTTTGGAGAAATAAGATGATGAAGAAGTTGATCGTTCCTGTTTTTCTGTCGTTCGCCTCTGCAGCTATCGCCGCACCGGTTTGTGAGCTTCCTTGGAATACGGGTCTCGATTCCTGTAAAAAATGGCGTGAACAAGTCCAAGGTAACTGGGGGGAAGGTACTAACGCTGTTACCGGCTATAAACAGATCACATTCACAGTAACAAGCGACATTAATTCCCCAATATTGAGTACTTACTCGAGTGGTGTACGTATGGGCGTAAATATGAGGTTAGAAGGAGTAGGAACTCACTCCATCACACAACCAGCACATGATGGCTGGGGTAAATTGAATCTTTTCGGGGTACAGTGTGGGGTACGCGACGGAGGACGTGTTTTAGTCACGATACCCAGACCAGGAGTACCTATTCAGGTAGTGTGCAATTGGGATGGTAGTCGCGGTTGATGCTGGCGAATTTTTCTCAATTTCTACGGATCCAATTCCCCGCAGCTTGCTGCGGGTCGCTTGCTACTTGGTTTAAAAACTCACTCACTTGGAGGAAGGCTGAATGCCTGGTTTTAATTCTTTCACCAGAAAATTGCTGATTAAGCAAACCACTTTAACTAAAAGTGTTTTTGCAAGTATCATTTTTTTCCTAAGTTCTAGCGCAATCTCAGGAACAATTTGTGAGCTGCCATGGAACTGGAATCTAAAAGAATGTATAGAGTGGCGAGCTAGGCGAGATGCTGAACGAGCTAGAGGAAGTGAAAGCTGTTTAGCTGTCATGACTCACTCATATTATGAATTCCGCATCAATAACGAAACGGTTAGCAAGGTAGGTTATGCGATTAATGGAAAAGACTACTTGCTTGAATCCAGACAAGGAAGAAACCATAAGGAACCGAAATGTTTTGGCACAAATAGCTGCAATGTTAAATGTAGCAATGAGCCGGAAATTGAATTTGATTACTCTTACAGCAGCGGTATCCAGTCGAAAAAGTATGGTGTAGTAAATACCCGGTCCAAAACTTCCGGCAATCTGGAAATGGAATTGACTTATTTCGTTAGCGCAAAACTATTTATTTTGTCACCGCTAATCCAACACCCTAAAGCCACTAATGAGGAGAAAAGCAATGTCTAATCACAATCTGCTTTTTGCGAAAAAATTGCTGACCAAGCCAGCAGCTTTTACTAAAGTTATTTTTACAAGCTTTGTGTTTCTCTTAAGTTCTAACGCGATTTCTCGAACAGTTTGTGAACTGCCATGGAACTGGAAGCTACAAGAGTGTAAAGCTTGGGGAGATCAGGTAAAGAAAAATATAACACCAAAACCCACTACAAGAGCAACGGTCGGACCTTACATTATTAATGAGGAAGAAAAGAATGGATCGAGAGCGTCAGGCAGCCTTCAAGCACAGCAGGCAGCGGAGCAGGTGCGCATTCAGCAGGAACAACAACAAGCAGCCGCCTTACAAGCTCAACAAATTGAGCAGCAGAGGCAAGCTTTGGTCGCCCAACAGCAAGACCTAGCAGCTCAACAGCAGGCATTACAAAACCAACAAGTCACTGGCCCTCAATCTCGCCAAGAAGCAGCTCTGCAAGTCGTGGGATCCATATTATCGGTCATACAAGATCAGCAACAGCAGAACGCCCTCGAAGCTCAGCAACGGGCAATGGAGGAACAGCAACAGCAACTGGCTTATCAAGCTCAACAGCTTGAGCAGCAAAGACAAGAACTCGCTCGACAACAACAGCTTCCTCAATCGCAGGTACAGAGATTACCGGAGAAACCTATTGCGATTTATAGAGGAATTACTTATAAATCTGTTATGGCAATAAGAAATATATCTGAAAATCATTTTGATGCCGATAATAACGGTGAAAGTCCGCGTTTTTTACATGCTACAAGTGCCAACCTAATTTCACAAAACGGAAGCGAATCTATTTGGGATGCTTCGACAGAAAATACAGACCTAACAACCGGCTGTACTGTAACATTCTACGAAAAAATTACTTTTTTTGGAAATAACAAGGCAATCGCAGAAGGAAAAGGTACTGACGGTAGGTGTAATGTATCATCGGAAGCCACCCATCGTATTGAATACGAATTGTCAGAACGTTAAAAACAGAAGTAATTCGATCTAGTGGGGTTAAGTCACCCTATTTTTTCATAACTATTTTTAAGGGTTTAAGTCGTAAGACTCTAGTCTTTACCAAAGATTGTTTGACTTGCCCCTCAATTACCCGCGCCGAAGTGAATATCGGCAATCCACTGACTAAAAACCTAAACCAAAACCTGTTCTAAAGGAGGCAAAAGTGATGTACCTACACCAGTCTATGGTTAGCCGTATTGCTTTAGTGTGTATTGTAGTATTTTCCACGAGTTTTTCTTATGCTCGCGGACTAGGTTTGACAGAAAACCTACCGTCACAACCAGGACAATATCCACCTGGCAGTACTGGTCAACCCCCTGGTAATATCTACCCACCTTCTCCACAAAATGTACGGCAAGCGTCGCAAACAAGTTGCCTTGGATGGGCCGTAACAAGTGTGGGCGGACGACTTATGTGTGAAGCGGACGAAAACGGAAACCGGCTGCCAGAACCTATTCCACTCGAGGACTGACAAGACAGCTATAATGGGCCCGGAATTTTGGACAGGCAAAGTAAGGCGACTCGCAATATAGCACTCGACTTTAGTTCCGTATAAATCAAATGGTGAGGTTTTTTTATGCGTCAAGCCCTAGGTGGTAGTTTGTCCCAAGTGTTTTCAGTCCTATCAAAGAGAGAATTGATTATCTTTTTAATGGGCGTCCTGCTGCTTTCTGGTTGCGCTCGCGCTACGCCTGAACAATGGAGGCAGTACCAACAGTTTAACTCCGTGATGCAGCAAATAACCGGATCTGTTGCAACAGCAACCGGTCATCCTAACCCTTATGCAGTTGGGAGTGGTCAATCAGTTAGTAATAGTCCTACAGCTATGGGAAACTTGAACTCGGCGCAAAATTATCAGGATGATCTTGCCATCAGAATCCAAGAATTGGAGGCGCGGAAGGCAATACTTGAAAGGCAGCGGAACGAATCATTATATGCTTTACCTTCTCCTAACGGCCCAGTCGAGCAGGAGCTTACACAAATCAATAATATGCTGTTTCAGTTGAAAGCTCAGCAACAGCAACGGTAGATAAACCCGTCTAGGTTAAAATTTTGCCCGGTTTGTATATTGTAAGCTTCCTAATGATGATCACTAAATGGCATTCGCTGATTGTTAGTGGTTTCATCGTCTGATGTTTACATCTGATTTTGATTTTTTAGCTCTGTTTCAATAAAAAACGCTGGGGAACAGAGTTATAATTTTACTTGAAATTGGAAAAAGTTCAGTTTAACATTCACTACACTTTGTGTTTATCTTACTTCTCTCAATGTAGTTTTAAGGAGATTCAGTTATGAACGTAATTAAAAGCTTAAGTCTCTCTTTAAGTGGGATTGCTGGAGCATTGCTGCTTGCTAACGACTTATTAGCTTGCCCAAATATTGCGGGTTCTTACATGCGTCCTGGTGATAATCTCGTGATTTTTTGGGAGCAAAATGGGTGTAACATAAGTGCTGATACTCCATCTCAAGGGTTTGATCATTCTATTCAAGGCCGATGGACAGGTTCTTATTTTGATTACACTGTATCACGGAGAAATATTAAGAATGGGTGCATTACTAAAATGTATGGAAGATTGTACCAACAAGGTGTTTCTCAACTAAACACTGAAATCTATGGTACTGATGGGAGATGTGATTTGCCTGCAAACTTTACGGAAAATTCAGTTTGGTATAGGCGCTAAAGATAACTTTATCGACTTATTTCCTGATTAGTGTGTGACTGGAAGCCACAAACGAGTGCCGCTAGGGCGGGTTAGCCGTAACCCGCCGTTAGTCGAATGAGTGTGGTAGAGGATTACTCTTAACTAACTCGTCTCTTTTCGTTCAGACACTAATCTGCGTGGCAAAACTCACTCCCGCAAAGATCAAGCCTTGTGAGTTCCCGGCAGAGCCGGTTTATCCAATGCAATTATCGTCTTCCCAATAGCCAATAGTGATTCGGACATTGTCGCTGTCCATTTTAGCTTATTTTTTAAAAACAAATGGTTATTGATTAGATGTATCCGGATATCTATTGAGACCACGATAGAATGGAATGGAGTAAAAATATGGTCGCCTATAAATCAATTCTCTGCGTATTCAGCCTCTTCTTGTTGATCGCTGGCTTCTCTCCGAGGATTGAAGCCAGCGAAATCAGCCAACCTGGCGATGACAAAACTCTGTCGCCCTATTTCCTGATTACTACCTCAGATGCGGCGGTCGATCAATTCGCTCTGAAAGACACTCGCGCCGAAGTCAGTATTGCCGGGGTCATTGCCGACGTTAAAGTGACGCAGGTCTACCAGAATCACGGCCAAAAACCGCTGGAAGCCATCTACGTCTTCCCCGCGTCTACGCGCGCCGCTGTCTACGGCATGAAAATGACCATCGGCGAGCGCACCATCGTCGCCAAAATCGACAAACGCGAACAGGCCCGCGCCGACTATGAGAAAGCCAAATCCGAAGGGCGCAGCGCCTCCCTGCTGGAACAGCAACGCTCCAACGTCTTCCAGATGAATGTCGCCAACCTGCTGCCCGGCGATGAAATCAAGGTGGAGATGCAGTACACCGAACTGCTCACGCCGCGACAACGGATCTACGAATTCGTCTATCCGACCGTCGTTGGCCCTCGCTACTCCAATCAGCCGGAAGCGACCGCTCCAGCCAGCGAACAGTGGATCAAAAATCCTTATTTGCGCCCGGACGGAAAGAGCGAGTCGAATACCAAAACGCCCTATCGCTTCGATTTGCGTCTGACCCTCAACGCCGGTCTGCCGATTCAGGACATCGCCAGTCCCAGTCACAAGGTCAATATCACCTACGCCAATCCCGCCCAAGCGACCGTTGCCCTGGATTCCGCCCAGGCCGATGGCGGCAACCGTGACTTCATCGCCAAGTACCGGCTGGCCGGTAACCAGATCGAATCGGGTCTGTTGCTGAATCGGGGTGAATCGGAAAACTTTTTCCTGCTGATGATGCAGCCCCCGACGGAAATTGCCGCCGCCCAAATTCCGCCACGGGAATACCTGTTTATCGTGGACGTGTCCGGTTCGATGCACGGGTTTCCGCTGGACATCACCAAAAAGCTGCTCCAAGACTTGATGAGCCACTTGCGCCCGACCGACTGGTTCAACATTCTGCTGTTTGCCGGCCAGTCTGCGGTGTTAGCCGAGCGGTCCTTGTCGGCGACTCCCGATAACCTTCAACGCGCCCTTCAACTCCTGGGCAACCAACAGGGCGGCGGTGGCACCGAACTGCTGCCCGCGTTGCGTCGCGCCCTGCAACTGCCTCGCCCGGAGGGTGTTTCCCGCACTGTCATTATCGCCACCGATGGTTATGTGAGCGTCGAAAAAGACGCATTCCAAGTCATCCGCGACCATTTGGGCGAAGCCAATTTGTTCGCCTTCGGGATTGGCAGCTCGGTCAACCGCTTCCTGATTGAAGGAATAGCGCGGGCCGGCATGGGCGAACCGTTCGTCATTCTCAAACCAGACCAGGCCGCCGCCAAGGCCGCCGAATTTCGCCAGTTGATCCAGACCCCGGCGCTGACCGGCATCAAAGTTCAGTACGACGGCTTTAACGCCTACGAGGTCGACCCGCCTCAAATCCCGGACGTTTTCGCCGAACGCCCGGTGGTCATCGTCGGCAAATGGCGAGGTGAACCGAAGGGCGAGATCGTCGTAAGTGGCACTCAGGGCGATAAACCGTACCGCCAGATCTTCAAAGTTGCCGAAACCGCACCATCCCCCGCCAATGCCGCTTTGCGCTCTCTCTGGGCACGGAGTCGTATTGCTCGCTTGGATGATGACAATCAGTTGGCCAAGGACGATGCCCGCGTTCAAGAAGTCACTGATCTAGGGTTGAAATACAACCTGCTGACAGCGTACACCTCATTTATTGCCATCGACTCTGCAATTCGTCTCAAGGAAGGCGAAAAGGCCACCACGGTTCAACAGCCGCTGCCTTTGCCACAAGGAGTGCCGCAATCGGCGGTTGGCGGGGGATCCTCTTCCCAAACTTCCCAAATAATGGCGAATCTTGGGATGACGGCGCAGAACTGGCGCTCTGCGCCACGGCGAACAACGCAAGAGCCGGGCCTGGCTTTGTCATCGGAATCGCTACCGCTATCAAAACGAAAAGCGCCGTTGAAACTGGTGACAATGACGGTTTTAAGTGGAACCGTTTCCACCGAAGGAATCAAGACCACTTTTTCCCAAGATCAATCCATATTGCGTTGTAGTTCAGATGTAGCCAAGGCTAAAAACGGCCAGCGGGTTATTCTCACACTGAGCATTGACGCGCAAGGTAAGGTCACTGCGGTAAAACCAGCGGATGATAAGAAAGCTGTGGAACCTTGGGTAAAATGCTTGATGGAAACGCTCAAAGCTTGGCAACTTCCTGTTGTCAATGGACAGACTGCGGAAATCCGCTTGGAAGTGGAGGTGGATACTTAGGCGACTGCTTGAAGTGAAGTTCCCCCCTTTAGCAAAGGGGGGTTCGCTCATTCAGAGTTACTTTGGAGGGTTTGTATATATGCTATTAAAATTCACGATTTTGGCAGTGGCGCTTGGATTGACTATGGCGTGTGCACCGCTGCACTTTGAACTGTCGGTGTCGAACGAGGACGATAGCGGCATCAGTAGCATCTTGGATCAAGAACAATTTCGAAAGAATTATGAATATCAGGAGTTCCTTCGTCGAAGCGGCTATGACCAATAAGAAACATTGATGGCAATTAGCTACCGAAACTCGTTGATCAATCTAAGTGCTGAAGGACATTGAAATGAAAAATTTTATTTTTGGATTAAGTATAATCTGCTTGTTGGCTGCAAATGATGCTGTAGCAACGGCTCAACAGCCTGACATTATTATCTATGAAGGTAAAAATTCTCTTCTCTTCTCAAACCCGCTTGAGTCCTATTATAAGACTAAACCTCGCCCCAATTTTAGTTCACCTCATACCGCTAATTGGCGCGGTTATATTGCTACCTGGGAGATCGATCAAGATATTCTCTATCTTAAAGACATTGAGGCATGGATCGACTATGGAATACCTAATATTTGGGAGCAGAAGATCGATGAAAAAGGTGTTATTCATCGTTATTTAATGAATAAAACAGGAGGGCAGCGCGATATTAGAAAAGCAGGACTCCATGATTTATTTCCGAATGAAGATAGAGTCAAAGCATCATGGTTCACAGGTCAACTACGAATTCCTCAAGGGAAAGAGTTAAAGTATATCCACATGGGTTACGAATCTGCTTATGAGCAGGATATAATGCTCACAATTGAAGCTGGACGGGTAATTACCCAAAAAACTATTGACAATACTACGAATCCACCCAAAGTATCTGCCGCGGTGTCACTATTAAAACTAGCAACCGTGACTATTATCAGTGGGACTGTCTCGGTAGATGTTGTCAAAACGAATTTTGCCAAAGATCGAGCGATATGGCGCTGTAATTCCGATGTGGAAAATACCCAGAAAAGCCATCGTGTCATTCTGATCCTGAGCATTAACGCGCAAGGTAAAGTGGCTACAGTAAAACTGGCGGATGACCAGCAACATGTTGAACCGTGGGTAAAATGCTTGACGGAGGCGCTCAAAACCTGGCAGCTTCCTGTCGTTAATGGGCAGACTGCGGAAATCCAATTGGAATTGGAAGTGGAATGATGAAGACCCGATTGCTATACAGACGCTTCTCAAAAATTTTAACTCTGTTTTTACTTTGTCTATTTTTTTCTGCTTCTTATTCCAAGAAATACGATTGTGAGGCAAAAGTAAAATATGATTGCGATGCAAGTCGTTGTGATCAGGCTACCGAAAATTTTCAACATGCAGAACGATTTTATTATGATAAAGAACAGAACCTTATTACTGTAGGGATGTGGACATACTACTATGAAGGAAAAGCAACCTTAGTCATGGATAATAAGCTAATTTTCACCGCGATTGGAGAGGTATTACCCGTATTTTCTGTTGGAGAACCGGAGGTCCATTCTCCAACCATTGTCTCTATTACAATCAACGAAAGCGATCGAAATTTTAGCGCCTTATTTGCGTATAACAGCCAAGGCGCAACGATTTATTTAGGCCAATGCGCCATTAATTGACTAATTTTAACGCTATGCTCTTCAATGGTTCGGACAGTTTTGAAACATCCGATCAAACGGTTAGCCCCAGCAGGGCGGATTAAACCAAACTCAGGCCAATCCCTGAGTTTCATAAAATAACCTGTTGATTTTGCTTGCCCAATGGTCGCTGCTCGAAGTGCTGAATTTTCAGCATTGCTCTTATTACTTTTATGCTCTTATTACTTTGGGGAGATTTAAAATTAAAATAACTGGAGATTACAAAGTGCCCTTATTGTGCAGACTAAAGATGAAAATCATAACTTTTATTTTCTTGCTTTGTACGGTGGCTACCGTACTGGGTGAAGAGGTAGTTAAAGATGTTTTTAATTCAGACAGACTCATTTATCCTGGTCCATGTCACGTGGAATTTTCTGAAGAACAACCATATCAACAACTCGATGTGACGAAAAAAACAGATGTAGACGTGCGTAAAGATCAAAAGTCTAATACTGAGCTAGAAGAAGAGGAATATGCAGGTACGCTTAGTGAAGTCAATTTTCAGGATTACACCATCCGTACTTACCGACAATCTGGCTATGCAGGTTGGCAAACTGAATTTGCTTTTGAAATCCGTAAAAAAGGGGAAGTTATATATGAAAAAAAAGAGAATGATTATAATGGTCAATACAGCATTATGATTGCTGACCCTAAAATCGATGTGGATATGCCGGATATTTCCATAGTTACTCTAGGAAAAGACGTTAATAATGATGGTTCGCCTAATGTGGTTGTTCTGGAATACGGTGGACGGTTAATGAGATTTCATATTTTTGAAATCGGCTCCCACTTTAGTTATGTCGGTTCACTGGATAAACGTGATGTTGAATCAGGACCTAGCTTTTTAGATATTGACAATGATGGCAGTCTGGAATTTGTAACTACTGATATACTCCCTATCTTTGATTACCTTGGCACTCAGACTTATCCTTATCCAAAAATTATTTTCAAATACCAAAATGGTCATTATGAGTTAAGCCCGGAACTGATGTACCGTCCAGCACCCTCAATGAATGAACTCACTGTGCAAGCCCAAAATATTCGCGCTGCCTACCTGCAAAAAACTTCCGAACTAAGATGGGAAAAAGGAAATAAAAAAGAATATGTTTGTGTTGAACCTCCATACCAACTTTGGGATAAAATGGTAGATTTGGTTTATAGTGGCCATGCTGATTTAGCTCACCAGTTTTTCGATCTTTCCTGGCCACCAGAAATACCAGGTAAAGATAATTGGCAAAAAGAATTCGATAAAGCACTTGCAGAACACAACTTTTAGTGTTGACCAATAGTTAAACGAGTTTAGATGAAATTAGGATGGGTAAATTTTACGGGTTACTGGCGTTAGGATTAGGATCCGTTGGAATAGCAACACTTCTAGGCGGTGCTTATTGGACGGCGGAACAATGTGTCATTGCGCCATCAGATCGAGGTGTGCCACCGCCCGCCACACTTAAAACTGGGGTAGCTAGTCGTGTGCTAATCCCGCAGAGGCAGTTTCTTTGCGAAGCTTGGGGGTTTGCTGATGAAACCGGCGATTGGGTTATTCCACCTTGGTTTTCAGAAATTGAGCCTCTCAGCAACGGACAATGGCTGGGAGAAGTTAAAGGAGTTTATCGCCTTATTAATTCTAATGGGGTAATGCTCGATCAATTTGAGGCAGTTCGACTCCCTGTTCCTGAAGAAACACCAATTTTGGCAGTAAAGATGAAGGGTTATTGGGGAGCCATGGATCGCTTTTCTGGTACTCTCACTATTCCTGCCCAGTTTCAAAACATCGATCTCTCTACCGGAAATTTCATCGCTGTCCAAGACAATAATCGGTGGGGATTTATCGATCTGCGTGGAAATTTGGTTGTCCCTACCCACTTTGAAAGAGTTTATCCTTTTTTCGAAAATCGAGCGCAAGTCAAAATAAACGGTCGATACGGTCACCTCGCCCCTGATGGCACACTGGTTATCCCCGCTCAATTTGTAGTAGCTGATCGTTTTAGCGAAGGGCGAGCTGCAGTAAAAATCAACGACCGTTGGGGTTATATCAATCTTGATGGTACGCTAATCATTCCTGCTCGCTTTGACCAAGCGGCTCCGTTTGTTGAAGGTTTGGCTGCAATTCGAGAGGGCCAGCAATGGGGATTTATCAATTACAGTGGTGAGATTATAGTTCCGGCGCAATTTGATTTCATACGCTATTTCACTGAAGGTCGTGCTGTAGTCCAACGCAATAAAATACTTTCCGTGATTAACCGTCAAGGCTCTTTTATTACTCTTCCACAATCTTTTGATATGATTCAACCTTTCTCTAATGGACGAGCGTTGGTCCGAACCAATGGACGATATGGTTATTTAGCTCCAGATGGAAAGTTAGCGATTCCTGTTCAGTTCGAGGATGCTCGGAGTTTTACTGAGGGTTTAGCGCCTGTAAAAATTGATAAAAAATGGGGTTATATTAACCCAAATGGCGCACTGTCGATCCCCGCACGTTTTAGCCAAGCAGGTAACTTTCATCAAGGCTTGGCAATAGTACGAATATATCAACAAAAGCGTTACATTAATCAACATGGAGAATTTGTAAATCACGCGGACTGGAACCAGCGGCAATGAACCCAATAATTTCTTCGTAGACTCTCACAACATATATAATCACTCCTAGAAGCAATG